>Ga0209815_1001242_pt1 | contig 17276 bp, 9 predicted proteins | sample CoawatmetaG00DNA_FD_187507 | JGI IMG/M metagenome (GOLD analysis project Ga0209815, IMG submission 187507) | Marine microbial communities from the West Antarctic Peninsula - Coastal water metaG002-DNA (SPAdes) (version 2) | ecosystem: Environmental > Aquatic > Marine > Coastal ...
GTATATAAAGAGTGTCCATTAGTTATAATGCGCGAAGCGTCCTTATCATCTAGAAACAGTACTCCTGTTACAATGGATATACTGGTATAAAATAAATCAAACATACCAGTGGATTGCCACTTGTAGGGCATCCGGTAGGACCATTGTAAACCTGGATGAAGTGAGCTTATATCTCCAGAAGGAAAGTCCAAAGCACTTAAAGATATGCCTAGAGCATGTCTGCTACCTATTGCGTATTTAGCAGTAGCTTCTACTCGATACATAAGTCCGTCGCCATCTGGCGCTCCTGCTCCTCCTCCAGTCGCGAGAGTTACACCGGTAGACACTGCCACATTTCCCCATGTCTTCTCCGCAATTCCGTGTAAACCAAAAACGTAAAATCCACCATAATCTCCAAAAATCGCACTTTGCGTTTCTAAGCCAAAACCAAGTCTTGTATCGCTATAGTCCTTGTGAATCAAAAATCGCTGGGTCATCCAACTCATCGGTGTAGAACCAGATAAGGATTCTAACTGCAGTTGCATGGACGTGCCTTGTCCTATGACCTCCGTAGAGCATAACAGGGCAAGAAGCATTAGTTTAACTGCGCGAATATTCATTAAGGTGATGCCTTTTTAAAGGGGATTTTGTATCCTAAACCAAACTGTAAACCGTGCAAAGGAAATTCAGTGGTTGAGTAGGCATTATAAATGTACTTTGAATTTATTGATACGCTTTCATTTAGTGGTAAATCAAATCCTGAATTAATGAAAACCAGTCCTGCGCCATTCCACAGGTTTATACCACCTCCAGCACCCGCTCCAACTTGCGATTCGACGTACCACCAATTCTTTTGGTAACGTATGCCAAACAAACCCTCTGCATAGGCCCCTCTACCGTCTGTAAAAGCCCAGTAGCTTTCTCCTCGCAATGAAAGTGACTTAAAACGATACAATTGAAAGGCCACCCCAAGATTAGAAAAACCGTTGCTGCCTAAATAAGTCCTTATAGAACTCTCCATCTGTAAGTTTTCTGTAGCATAGGCCGCATTTTGAGTCGTGTACGAATTGAACTTCAGTTCTGTACCCAAATGAAGCGCGAGAAAGGAAAAATAAAAGGGCTCCGCAATACTGCTCAGTATACCACCACTAAATCCAGCGAAAAGCTCCCCGGAATGACACTGTAATTCCGCTTGGGTTCCCCACAAAGCTCCTCCACCGGCTGGCGCGCGTCCGCCACCACCTGTCCCTAAATTGGCTTCCAGTAGTAATCTAAATGGACCAATATCCTTATACGCTCCATAACCGCCATACACATCCATGTAGCCACCAAGATCCGTGACCGCAGCCGTGAGGTAGACGCTGGTATAAAATTGATTTGAAAAACTTCGTCCGCCTATTCCTATAAAACCAGTGGGTCTATCGTGTTCATTCCAAATAGAATAAAGGGTATTTGTAAACAATTGCACATGAAGGTCTTCCTTCAGGGGATCTATGAAGGAAACCGATTTGTTCAAGGTGACATATGGACTAACGCCTTGAATGACACCCGTACTGACATAACTGTACTGCGCGCCTATCCCTAAAGACCAGTCGTTCCATTTATAATCTATACTGGTAGATACGGTTGAAAAGCCACCAGAGCCGTCATTTGACTCAGCACCTCCTCCAGAAGTAAACATGAGTCGAGGATGAAAATATAATTCGGAACTCAAGGGTACTTGAGCGCCCACATGATAACCAAAGCTGTAATACCCTGCGCGCGTACCCACAAGAGCATTGTTTAATCTAATACCGCCGTAAACGGGGAGATTGGGATGAACCAATGAAACACCCGTGCCTAAAAACCCAATAGGACCTCTTGGAGCCTCCTCTACAGTGAGGTAGTCAAAATTTATCATAGTTATCTGGCACAAGAGAACTTCAGGTAAGGAAAGCAAGAATATTATGAATAGTTTTGTTCTCATGAGAGAGATGGGTCGCATTGCAGCTGGTATTTGCTTTTTAATAGTCATGAATTTCAAAGTTAGTGCTCAGTCATCTTCTGATACTACAACGTTTAACGAAATAGTTGCGTTTACCACAAGAGGAGTTAATGCCTCTGGCGCGCGCTATCATATTGATGGGTGTAGGTATCTCAAAAATGGACAAATTAATATTGATGAACGGCTTGCATTACAAAGAGGATTGTTACCCTGTAGTATTTGTCTATCTGAGCGTTCTAGCGTTCTTCACGTGCTTAGAGAAAAGAAAAAAAAATCAAAAAAAACAGTGTTTCGAAAGTGCGTTTTTAAAACCAAAAGCGGGGCTAAATGTGAGCGTCCAGCCATGAAGGACCATAGATATTGTAAGATCCACGAGGGTCGAGGTAAAAAGGCGCGAAAATAGAGTTAAGCTGATCACGACCTCTGATCAGACCGCATAAAAAAGCCTTTTTACGGTCAATCGCAGCTTGGAGAGGCTCTTATACGGTGGTTGCTTTTTACCAAGTTAAAGACAAGCTACATAAAGAAGGTAGCTCCAGTTTATCGATCGCTTTATATCCGGAAATCATCTATCTTGATTAACTAAAACAATAATATGATTAGTTCAGATGACTTCCAATTGGCCTATTCCCGTGATGGGATAGATTTTTTCTACATCCCTTTTGCAAATGCGGAGCAAAAGCTAGAATGGTATTTGCAAGAGAATCCATTTGTCGAACATCTCGATCTTGCAGAGTTAGATAATAGACTGAACGATATTCAAGTATGTACGATGTGTTGGACACTTCAGAAGATTGGTGATTTCAAGGCTGTAATACGATCTTCAGATAATGAGTTATTTATAGATTGTCCAGAGGAGAACTGTTCAGGAAGTCATATTCATTATTTCGACCCTACCGATGATAATCTTAAAGAACAATCGAAACGTTTTAATGAATTAACAAATAGAGATTGGAAAGATTCTTTAAACAGTTAAGCTAGGTTCTAAATAGAAATAGACAATCGGGATACTTTGCCAGCAGTGAATACTACGTGAAAATAAGGTTTTTAAAAAACCCGAAGTTTTCGTCAACTAATACCCTTCGGTCTAATCCTAGATTCATCTCTTCACAAGCTGTTTCAGCAACTAATGAGCAGGAGAAGCAAGACGATAAGTTCAAGTCGAATATACCTTGTCCCTCAGACTCCCAGCATAATGGGTCAGATGAGCATTCCATTGAACGTCTCAAACCCTCTTTAATGATTTTAATAATCATATCGGGCTCTCCTTGTGACACTAAGCCACCCATACTTCCTTCAGAACCTTCTGCAGCGTATATAAGAACACCAGACATTAACTTGTCCGAGCTATTAGAAATGTAAAGCCTTTCTTTCAAACTCGCTGTTGGATAACCGCACGAGAATTCGAGTTCTCTCATTATGAGATGCGAAAATGAGTGAATTAAAAATTGCTTAAAGCCATTATTAAACAATAGCATTTTACTAGCTAAACCCTGGCTATTAGGATTTGGGACATCAGTAATGTATTGTCCAAAACGCTCGCTAAGAACAATTTGATTCTCACTTATCCAATCATCAATTGCTAGATTAGAAAACTCAAAGAAAATACCCTCACCTAAAGATTCATTCGCAGGAATAGTATGAACTTCATTATTGTCATTAGAAAATATATTCTGACCGATTTTTGATGGCTGTACTAACCCTTTGACGACGATTCGCTCCTTTGGTTTGACTCTTGTAAAATCGAACTGAACATTTGTCATCTTTAACTCTTCCACCTGCTGTATTTTAGTAAAGAATTGAGTCAGTGCATTTGGTAATGTTATTTCATTGAAACTTAGTCCTTCATTCAATTCAATATCGGGTAATGAAGAATATCTAGAAAAGCAATTATACTCTTGCCATCGATAAGCTTCATGATAATCCTCTTCTAAGTCCGGAGATCCTGCTGAAAAAAATAATGCCTTCAATTCATATTGAAAATCGATATCAACATCGGGTGTAATATCATTTTCAATCAAAAAGTCATCGATATCGAACTTACTATCCCAATATTTCTGCCTTGTCATTCCATTCAGGTTAAAATATCGCAGATATTTTCTTTCAATCAAATCAATTGCTTCAACTAGTTCGGGAGATATGTTTTCAGCAATATGGATTGGTATGAACAAACTTGAGAATCCGTTAGAGTAATAAACATTGTTTGCTGTTACTAAGGACACTTTTAGTTTTTCTCGTCCTTTAGAAATATCGTTTTCTACATAACAATTTTCAGATCTAATATCCACATTAGAATCAATATTCATCTCCCAAGGTTTATGGCCTGAGCAGTGAGGCTGTAAGCTATTAAGACCTTCGAGGTTTATTTTAGGCCTAACAATATCCTGGCCAGAGCCTAATGAACAGCTTGTACATTCAAGGTAGATACTTCCATACCCTTCCGATTTATTCTTGCTCTCAGTCCATTTCAATTTCGGATTACTGCAACAAGGACCAACAAGGTCGAAAGACATAATATCTTCTCCTTTGTCTTCATCTGGTCTCTCTCGAAGATATTTCTCCGTCTTCCATTTTAGATAGTTAGGCCAAGGAATATCTGACAGATGTCCGTTAGGACATATGAGTACTATGTTAGTCTGTTCGAGTTGTCGATATTCACGTATTTTAATAGGGTTTCCATCTTCATTTCGACTTGATATATCTCTTAAATATGTCGTTGCATCTCTAGGTGGTGAAAAGTTACTCTTCTTTATATCATTAGGATATTTTCTACATTCCTTATCCCATAGTGACTCCCAGTCACCGATGCGTTTTAAGTGACCTTTAGAATTTTTAAACCATTTAGGGAAGTGAGTTGCATTGATCATATAGTCCTTAGATCTTCCTTGATGGTGCTCTCCAGATTTCTTCAACGCTACCTGGATAGGGTTATTCTCCCATTTAGGAGTGTTAAAAGACTCGTTTAAGGACATATGCGGTATACCCACGAGACAAACTAAATTATCAAGACCTTTTTCAGATTTAATAAACTTAATAAACCGATGATCATCAATTATTTCCAAGCCTCGATTAAGAACTTCGGCTTTACTTAAGTTATAGACCTTGTTATTGTCACTTTTTTGACTACGTATTATCTTAATTTTCGAATTAACCCATTGTATAAATGACCATTTATCAATGTCTGAAATTAGTATGTACGTACCTATTTTACTCGTCACTATCGAACCTACCCCTGAGGTAGATGAAAGTAATTTCGACTTGCTTATCCCTTGATTGTACTGATTCCTATGAAGAATTTTCATATTATTTCGAATGAATTTTAATTGCAGCTGCAGGATCAATAACTCTTAGTGACATTGGAATGCGCCATTTATTGCTATGAATGTTACCCGCGTATTCATCAATATTCACATACAATTGCTCTTGGTTCGATTTGAAGCGTGCATTATTAAAAACTAAATCCTTGTTGTCAACTGTTGTCTTATTTGACTGTGTAATCCAATCTTTAAGGGCCACTTCAATCCACGTTTTTATATAAGTGAGGTTATCATTTTTAATCAAAACATTATAAGATTCACCGTACGCTTCAAGCCTTTTCTTCCTTTCTATAAAATAGCTCATTAACTGATTAACTAGATGTTCAATTTCCACTGTCGTGAGCTTAGTTATATCAGCAGGTGAATGTCGGTTTTCATAATTATGCATATGTCTCATAATCGTAGACAAATACAAGCCCATATACCTTTCAACAGATTTTTTAGTAAATGGCGTAATAGAAATTGGCTCTACATAACTATACATTTTGTTGTGGAACTCGATGAATTTTTCATAATACGAGACATCACGCGCACGGAACGGATGATGAATAGTAAGTACTAAACCGTAATCACTTCTTGCCACTCTACTGCTTGCCTGAATATATTCAGCAGTATTGCGCGGCATTGAATTCATTAAAATCGTGTTAAATCTAGAGACATCTATTCCGACAGAAATCATATTAGTAGCAACTACGAAATCTGGTGGTACAGACCCCGAAATTGTTTCATTATTTGAATTTAGAGTAGCGAATCTTTTTTCTGAGCTCCATATTGACTCTACTATTTTGAGCTCGTTTTTTACTTCTTCTCCAGAAAGTCGACCTGTTAACTCCGACTCGATGAGTGGACCATAGGTATACATAGACTGTAGTAGTTTTTGGGGTCTAATGGAACGATTAAACACCTTTCTATACTCCTTCAAAATATAACTTTGAACTTGAGACTGAGTTTTTCCTACTTCCTTTAAACTATTAAAATAAGAAATTGTGGTATGAAAACAATCCATTATTCTAGTTAAACCTTGATATGATTCGTGGTCCAAAGGGTTATTCTCATCTAACTCATTTAATTCAAATATTGCCCTATGAGTCATTATAATCGCAGCTAATCTCATTTGCATCCAAATCTGTGTTTTTCCGGTGGGTAGTAGCCCTATATATTTTCTTTTAGAATGATAAGTTAGATCTGTATTAAATTTATCTTTAAATGATCGCTTATAAAAAGCAAAGAACGAATCGTCGCATTCTACTCCTGGCTTAGGGAATAAATTTACCTGTCGATCAAATAAAGCCGCAATTTGCAATTGCGTATTTCGGGTTGTCGCTGTAGAAGAGATAACCTTCGCTCTTGTTCCATCCTCTCTTGTGCATAATTGATCAATAGCCGACTCAAATAATGCCACGCCTGAACCTAAGGGTCCTAATAGTAAATGAAGTTCGTCTTGAATAATCAAATCAGGCGTTAGATATCCATTTTTAGGTTTTCCTTGCTCCCAATTTCCACGGCCAAATATTCTTCTAGAATCGGCCTTGGTATTCTTTAATCCTCCATTCACCTTGTGGGCTAACTGAGCGAATTTATCAACTGTTCCAAATAGCAAAGTAGGAGGATGCTGATAAATTGTTTCGTCAGATAGACTTACAGGAATGGGACCTTGAAATTCTCGTTTGCGGGAAGGTCTTCCAAGGCCAAAAGAAAACGAACATTTAAGATTCGTACATTTAAGATGTACTTTATCTCTGTTATACACGAGGGTGTTAGGTTCTTTATCCTCGCGCTCTTCACCTTTAATATCTGATTTACACCACGGGCAGTTAGATAGAGGTATACGGTTGTTAATATTTAAATTCAGTTTAGATTTATATTCAAAAATTAAGTCTGCATTATTATTAGGAATAGAATCTTTACCAACCCAGAGCCCAACTGTAATGGGCTCATTACCTAAATTAAAAGAGTTCCATCTTCTCATTAGCTCTAACGCCATTATCAGTAATGTGGCACGCTGAAATTGCTGCATTGTAAGAAGGCGAAGAGTGTATCTCATTATTGCTGCTGTACCGCCACCCATTTCGTTGTGTAACTTCCTTCGATTGATTACAGTTAGTGCAATGAGTCCTAAATATGCCTCAGTTTTACCACCTCCAGTTGGGAACCAAACCAAATCAACCCAATCATTTCGTTGTTCCCATTTATGATCTTCTTTTCGGTGGAATATGCCATCAAGATTTAATAATATAAATGCTAATTGAAACGCTCTCCAGCTTGCTGAATCTCTTTCTGAAAATATCTTGTCATCAGCTGAATTTGAGTAAAAGTCACGATTAAAAACATCAAAGACTTCAGAATCGAAAATAGAACTCATTTCCTCCTTCTTACGAGTAGAATGCCACAATTGCATAAACATTGCAGCATTCATTAATCGAAAAGAATCTAGATTATCGCTGTTACTTTCACCTTCAAGAAAATCTAAGACATTAGATCTCATTCTGAGGTAATCCCCTTCACATTTATCTAACTCTTGAGTAGCAATGTCTTTATAAATTGATTTGTACTCCTTCTTATTTCGTTTGATTTCAATCCAATTGCCATAAGATTCTATGAATTCTAAAATACCTGAAATTACTTCAGTATTTTTCGCATCTGAAAAAATTGACAACCATTTAAACTCCTGTGCTCTGGAATTTTCCAGGAATAAGGGCGATATGAAATTATGATCTGATATTTGAGTAGAATGGCTACTCTTGTCTCTGGGTACTGTGTCTATTTCTGGTGTATCACAATATGGTATGTATTCGGTCTCCACCAAAGTCCCCTCTTCTGAGTTATTCCATTTTACCGAACAACCGTGACCGATTGCAAAGTCTTTAAATTGACTATAAATGAACCTCGTGGTAGTGTCTTCTGAGTATTCATTTATAGATTCTTTTTTTTCGTAATTATATTCGCTATACGGAACTATATCTGGCCGATCGATTGATATTTTGACTCCAAAAAATGATTTACAATTTACGGATTCGTTAAAGTTTGAATAATAACGATTGTTATTTCCTTCTTGAGATTCGTCATAACCAACACTCGTATTAATAGCTTGTATTTTAAGGAATATCTTGTTGCTTTGATTTCGTGAATCTCTGCTTAATTGAACATTAAGTGAAATAGAAGCAAAATCATTGGTTTTATCATTTAGATCGTACTTAAATATATTTCTTAAGTTAGTTCCGATATGTTTATCCTTTGACTTAACAGCAATGACCACCGCATCATTTTCCCTATTATACAAGAAGCTTTGTTTCTTTTGTGACTCAGGAAAAATGATATTACTTATACTAACGTTACGTTCAATTAATTTCGAAGACCAAAGGCCATATGAACCTGACCCTATATCTAACAAGTCTTTTAAATGGACTATGACATTCTCTATAAGCTCAATCTTTTGAGTAACTATATAAAGTTGTCTTTTGACGTCTTCCTTGAATACTACATTTTTAAGTTCGTAGTAAATACTTGATTTTAAGCTGCTTAAATGACAATTAATCTCAGTTATCTTAGGGATATCTATTAAAGATTTAATCGATTTTAATAGGTCAAGCGCACATTCTTTTTGTATGAATTTAATTCGCTCTCTTACTTGCTTAATCTCCTCAGGCTTTAACTTCGACAAGAAAACAAAATGATTATTATTTATTTTCCTTAAATAAAAATCTGATAATTTATAATTATCAATAAACGTATTCATCTCCTTAGGAGTCACTTCGCAGCGCAGAGCATATCGTTGATTAAACAGTCCTTCTTTATCTTGAATTAATTTACTGTAGTATCTGAATGACACGTTGAAATCAATAGATCCGTTAGTTAAAAATTCATCAGTCAGGCATAGAGTCAATCCCATAGTGCGAGGATACATCTGATTTACTTCTACACTCTGGTTTTCATCTATAAGAGTATCCTGAGCGTCTTCGTCTTCACCGTCGTCACTAGGTTCTGTTGCGTCCTTATCTTCTAAGGCACTGTTGTTAATGGTGTTACTCTTATCTTCGGGATAAAGAATCCCCGTACTATAAACGGCTGCTGGAACAGTGTCTAATATTTCGCTTTCATAATTAAGTGGTGAATCCTTTTCTAAATCTCTTTTTGTTATTGACTCATCTTCTGTATCGACATATCGGTAACCGTTAACTCCAGGCCCCAGAGTTTGCTCCCTAATAAAGGATTCAAGGGAATCTCGTTTGTTTCTAGTACTATTGCTCATCGGCCTATTGCTTCAAGTTTGTGTAATTGTAACTCAGATTTAATCAACTCTGTCAGCACTACTAGGTTTTCAGCCAAGACGTCTGCGTTAATGCCAATATCATCTAAAGGATGGGAACTCTTATAGTGAGGCAGTTTCTCCGAAATCAAACCGATGGTGTCTTTATCCTCATCAAAGCATCCATCATTGAAAAGATCTGATAATAAATTATGCATTTTTCTTGTACTTTGTCTGCTCGACTGTTTAGATGCATTTCTAATTCGTTGAATAAGGAAAAAATAGACTTTAGGAATCTCTAAGTATCGACAAAGCTCGATAAAGACCATATTACTTAAAGGAGCTAGGGATTCGCTTTGAGGATTTATCCAAGTATTTTTAAAATATGAAAACGATACCAGCTTTAGTTTTTTCCTCTCAAACCTATCATTCAACTCTTCATAAAGAACATTTAGTCCCATTTCATCCGATTTCTGCTGAAGTAGCATCTTCCATAATCGACCAGCATTGTTATCATCGAAATCATATTGCTGCTTCATTATAAGTAACTCCTTCTCCTGTTCGGCTGAATCAACGATAGTATCGTAAAGATTAATGTTTTCTAGCATATCGTCTAGTTTTTGGATATAATAGTCAGTAGAGTCGTTAAGATCAAGAGATAATAAGTCATCAGACTTTACAACTTTATAGTTGTTATTCACGAGCATAATAAATAGATCTGCGCTGTAGCAAGTCAATGGTCTATGATCTTCGATTTGCAACTTAAAAATCTCTCGGCTTTCTGAACTTGAGTATTCATACTCAAGCTTCCAATTAATTTGAGGTTTGCTAGCTGGCTTTTGCATCCATATTGCATTTTGAAGTTGCTTCCAACCGAAAAACTCATTTCGAATAGGATGTTCTAGAGCTTTATGATAATCCTTTTTTAGATTATATTTTGACCAATGAAATAAACGAGAAAACATAAATTTCATGAAAATTGCCTCGATAAACCTATTATTAAGTTTAAGCTCAAATATATTTGGATAGAAATTCATTGTAAATTTACCTTGATCCCGATACGAAAGAATAACAATATTTTGACTATCAATTTCTTCGACATCACTCCAAGACTTAAGCTTAACATTACTATCAAGTCGTAAGCCCTGTTTTAAAAACTGTACGAGACTCTTATTCTTAATAATGCTCTCGTCAATTACAATTACTTTCACCTCATTATCCAATATACATTTCTGAATGGACGTTTTGTATTCAGAATATATCACAACATCAAGGAGTACGTTTAAAGTATCCTTAATGGCCTCTATATCGTCTTCAGGCAGTTCCAGCAACGCTTGCTTGGTTGCAAATGATAATAGATCAGATACCGTATTTAGTGAGAAAATATTTTCAATTATATAAGCCTTTGTTTTCTCAGAAAAACAAAGTGCATAAATATTTAATAGTCTTATTGACCTAAGTTCATAAATCTCAAATAAGTTGATTCGTGAATAAAAGTCTTTCAAAACTATAGAATCGGCAATACCTACAAATCGAACATCAATACTATCTGAACGTTTTGCTTTGAGTAGTACATTAAGTTCGTAATTATGTAAAGTATAAGTAGCATCAACTGGGATACCATATTTCTCATTGACAGATTTCAATTTAGTAATTAGACTATGGTATGATGTTACCCCACTACCGAAAGAAACAATTACATAGTCGTTAAAAGATGTATCATAATCACGATTCCATTTCAATATTTCAGAAACAGAAAACCCTGACATTAAATGTTTACGATCACAATCGAATAAGTAAATGGACTTCGATAAATCAATTAATTCGGTGTTGATATTATCAATGCTAGATAATGTGTGAGTTGTGTTTAGAATGTTGTGTACGAGCTTAGAATCCTCTACACCTCCTGTAATCGGGTGGTTTGTAAAATAATTTTCAACCACATTAAGCATATTAACTTGTAAATTGAAAATTGTCTTGTGATTAAAACTAGTAGTCGCTCTAAGACTTTTGTAAAATTTAAGATGTTTCTTATTCCTGTCTCTTTCCTTTCGGATTTTATTCTGTTTCACTTTACCATCACTAGCTCCAAAATATAGTGGGCTCGATACTTGATTCTGTAAAGCGATGATTGTTGCATTTAAAGTATCATTAACTGAATCATTAAGATTTGATTCTAACTGCATAAAATGATTTCGACAAATCAAGAATTCCAATAAAACAGCCTTCTTTTCGTTTTCAAGATCATCTTGGATATGAATATGAATTGGAGTCAAGTCCTTTTCAAGCTGAAACTTACGAGACTCTAGAATTTTATCGACGTAACGGAGCAAGTCATATAAATCTTGCTTTTCACTGTTTTGAATAGCTTCAAATGAAGCGCTAAATACAGAGCTCTCAATTGCTAGAAACGACTCAAAATAAGATTCAATATGTTTATTGAGTAATCTCATTACATAATCACATTAATCTGTAAGTTCAATAACGCTCTTGATATACCGACGTATGCTTCGTACTGATTAATCTCGCCAGGATCTGATATAACTAAAAAAACATTTTTTTTCTCTAATCCTTTAAATTTCAGAATTGATGAAAATCTTAATTTATTAGAATCGTCTGCAATATTATATTGGCTCAGTTCCTCAACATCTTTAATAATTAATAATTCTCTCAAATCATTGCCCATAGAAGGAGAACCTAGAAATTTGGATTCTATTAACACGACACAGTCCTTTCCTTTAAGTGAAGAACTATCTTTTCGAATTGAATTTAATATATTTTTTACAATATGATTTTTTAAGTCTACTAAACTTGTGTGGTGCAACACTTCTATAGACGGGAAATAACGATTAAATTTTTCAGTAGAAATGATCCCTGCATCTTCTATGATTTCTGGTAACAATCGTTTTATTTCAGGGTTCTGAGCACTTCTTTTTATATCACTCAATTTAAAATGAGTAAAGTAAACTGTCATTAAATCTGCTAGTTCTATAATATTTCTACTACTCCCGGAATAGCTTTGATCAAGATCATATAATATAAGTGAATTCCCATTCTCTAATCCCTTGTTATTAGAACCTGAGAAAGCACTAATAAATAAATCTAGTCCACGATCAAATATATCTTGAGCCTCGTCTACGACAATAAAGTCGTACGTTCTTAACGAATTATTATCTTCTAATTTTCCAATGGTTTCTTTAACCATTTCATAAAATTCATCTTCTGTATAATTAATTAATTGTTTACGGTCTATTTGGAGGTTATGCTTTTGGAAAAACTTAAAAAATGTAGTTATCTCAACTTCACTTGAGGGATTTCTGTCCTTTAAAATTTTCTTAGTATGGTGCATTAATAGATTATTCCAGCATATATAAATCCCACTTTTATTGTGCTGTTTATCTATGTACGCCTTAGCAATTGTAGTTTTCCCTGTTCCTGGAGGACCTTCAATTAGAATTCTAGGATTTTTATCTAAACCGTCTATTATGTCAAGATTGTTTATCCCCAACCATTCCTGTGTATTTATCGTATTGAATTTATTATTATCAATTATTGTTGGACTGAGAATATTCCTGATATTGGCTATTCTCTTAGGCGATATAGCCTTGTAGGTTCTAAAGTGTTGCTCATGTTTACGTTTCGAAGAATCGAACACCTTTAACATAAATTTTTCGATTGAGTAATCGAAATTAGCCTGGTTATAGCTCGTAAACAAGACATTTTTATCTATCAGTTTTGATTCAAAAGGATAGTCTACATGAGGGAACCAAACTGCTTCGCAGAAAAAACAATCTTTGAAATTATTAAGTACTACATCTTTAAGTGTAAACTTGTATCCCTCTACTTGTTTAAAAGGGTTTTGTTTCATTGGCGAATTCAATTCTCGACCGTAATAAAACTTACTATTATCAGTAGATATTGCACCACCTTTAACTTCCAATACAATTATTCCCTCTTGGCATAAAACCAGAAAGTCTAATTGGGCGCTTGTTTTTTTGTAATAGTTAAATTGATCAGAGTGGTACGGTAACTTAAGATCGTGCCATACATCCCATTCTAAATTACTCTCGGTTAAATCGGTAAATAATTTTTTATACGCTGTGATTTCCCCGTATAGTGGGCTTCCATCGTCTTTGACAATAATCTTTTCAAGAGCATCTATCGGATTACTTGGATGGAATTTTACTGGCATACTTAATTTGTATTAGCTATACTAGATATTTTGTTGATTGCATAAAGGGCATAAAGCTGCTTTAACGGAACGTCTTTCTTGTGTTTAAAATACAATTTATCTGTTTGACTAAACACCAAGTTTTCTATTTTCAGACTTTCAAGTATTTTTCTTATCTCCTCCACCAGTATTGTTGGCTCTAGTGTGTTTCCAGAAGAAATTTGATTTTCGTATAACTTTTGAAGTTTATGACTTGAACCAATTTTATTAGAAAATTCGCTATTCATAATTCTTAGAAACTCAGCACCACCTGTATGATGCTTAATCTCATTTTGGACCTCTTGAAAACAAAAGTCAGCTACAGGTTGGGAAGGAAAACCTTTTCCTGTGCCATATTGAATAGACGTATGCCAATTGTCAGACGCTACCGTTTCGTTTTGAATGATACTATAATTTGATAACGATACAGTCAGGTTACCATCCTTTATAGCGTGTCGTCTGAACCTGGCGCCTTTGCTTTTCTTTGGCTGATTATCGAATATTTTCAACTTGTAATCGTTTAAATTTAGCACATCCAAAAGATTGGGTAGAGGTGTTATATGAAGAGGAGGGATTTTATAATCAAGTTCAACTAAAACTGTCAAAGCCAGAGCCTTACTTACTGAACAGCATACGGCGTTTCCTATCATACGCCATTTACTGCTTTCAGAAGCTAAGAATTGATATGTAATTGGAAAGCCCATAATTATAGCTGCCTCTCTGACAGTTGGTATTCGATATTCTCCATTACCAGACCTTACATATTCTGATTTATATATTATTGATTCTCTTGAGCCTGAAATTTTTGTTGAAGTGATGGTTCTACTTGGTTTCAATTCGTTTTCCGGAAATGACATTTTACCCATATATGGGTGGTTAATTTTGTAATATTTAGAAAGATTCCACACTGTTTCATATATACCTGTATCATAAAAATGATCTGATATTATGTCTTGCGGTAGTTCAATAGGATACTGGGGATCTGAGATACGTTTCGTCGACTGATTTTCAAATGGACTTGGAAACACTCGCTTAAATGAATAAATAGATCTGTGGGGTTTCAGTCCAGCTATAACCTTATCGCTATGGGTTTTAACAGGTATGATTAATTTATTCTGTGAACTGATTTCACCTGTAATAACTCTTTTTCGAGCTTGAAATGCCCCATAATCAGCAGAGTTTATGATCTGTGCATTATCCGTGACATTTATCGCAGTTTCGATTGGCAAAAAATTGTTCCGAGTAGCCCATTCAGATAAGTCTAAATCTTCGAAGGTATACGACTCCCTTAAAAACTTTCTTGAATTAACTACATTTTCCATAAACCAAGCCTTCAGTTGCGAGTTCGGTTTATGTTTCTTAACGGCGATAATTCTGAAAAAAGTTTCAGTTAATTGAACTCCAAGAGTCTTATCTGCATTTCCTGATTTATTAGAACTAGAAAAACTAACGCAAGGTGGACTACCTAATATAATATCTGTATCAGGAAGCTTTTCTATTTGATCTAGTGACATCTTTAAAATGTCGTTAGTAACGCAGTTAAGCTCGAAATTATGATTATACGTTTTAATTGCAGGAGACCAGTTATCGTAACCATAAACAATTTTAAATCCCATTTGTCGAAAGCCCTCGGAAAAGCCTCCAGCACCGCAAAAAAAATCAATCACTTCTAGTTCTTTCATTCAGTCATTTCTATTTATGTTTTAGAAGTATGATTATTGATTACCAATTTTAACATATTAAAATTTTCTTTTTCTAAAAGTACTTTTTTGGTCTTAAAGTCAAATATATAATAAGATGCCCAAACGTATTTAGTTATGATTGCATCATGAAGAGTCTCTTCTTCGTAAGTGGCTTTTTTATTGAGGAAACATCGTCTTTGGATGTTGAGGATTTACCAGAGTTGTAAGTCTAATCGATCTATAGCTTAATAGATCATCTCCCCTGCTCTACTAAAGTTATTATATATAATAACTTTTAGACCTTCTTCAACACATTTCTGTAGCTAGTTATTTAGTATTTGCTTTAACTCTTCAATCGTCTTCCAAGGCTTAGAGCGATGAATCATCCTATGGCAATTGGCACATAAAATTGCTAAATCAACAAGTTTAGTTTTTTCATTAGCGACTAATTGAGAGACAGGCTTTTTATGATGACATTCTGCAAATCCTTCGCCCAACTCTCCATATATTTCTTTGAAGTCAAATGAACAGGTTTCGCATTTTAAAGCACCTGTTTCTTTCAAAACGCTTTGTTTCTTTTTTTTGACAATTGCCTTATTACGTTCTCTAATCTTGTGGACTCTTGTTAACACTCGCCCTTCACTTGCTTCCTCAAGAGAATCATCAATTTGATTGGATTTACTTTCTTTTAAAAAACCAATATTTTCGATTATCGCATTCTTTACTTTCGTTAAAGCATTAATATTTGAAGAATACATATCCCAAACCACTTCTTCCATTTTGTTGCCCCTATCAAGCCCTTTACCTTTATATGTAGAGTCAAACCGCAAGAAGTTACTTAGCTTCATCGCTACTCCAGTTGGATTTCTGAAACTCGTTTCTTGAGCACCACCAGAATGAATGGGGAGGCTGTTTAATATTCGGCTTAATTTGACGACTTCAGGATGAGTTTTATTTCCTCTAGCAGTTTCATCTCTGAAATACAGTTCTAAAGCGAGAATTAGTTCGTCTTTTGTCCAATTAGGGTTTTTCATATTTTCATCAAATTAGATACAACACCTACTTAAAAACAATGGTATTTATCTGCTAATATAATGTTCTAGCAAGATTTCTTATTAAAAGCACTTTCTTATCTGCAGAGTTTTTCGCGTTGAAATATGATCAACTCCTCCAAATCCCCCTGAAACTCGTTCGACCTTAGTCCTGTTGGCTCTATTAAGAAAATTGAGCCAATCCTTTATACCTGTTGACTTGTTCTTATTTCGATCCGAGTAAGACAAGAGGCACTAAAGAAGATATACGATACGGACGTCATCAGTAAACAGCCCTATAACGGCAAGCAGGTCACCAATGATGTTCTTTCAACGATAACGGAGCTGTATACTATAGATGAGAAGTTAGTGTCTAAGATTAAAGATTATCAAATCAAAGAGGAACTTCAAAATGAAAGAGGGTTAGATAAGTACATTGATAAGATACTTACTGAGAAAGCGGAGAAGAATGCTGATGAAGTATTAGATAAGCAGTAAAGACAGGTTCTTTTTGTGTGTAAAGAAGAGGCCCTTTAGATAGTTCTAGAGGGCCTTTTATTTGTCCTTTGCTAATTTAGTATAGCTGTTTTTTAATAACTATTGAAACAAAGTGGTACGTTTAGTGGTACGCCGCATATTTAATAAAAAAGCCCTCTACTTTCGTAGAAGGCTTAGTGCTATTGACTTTCGTCTTAGCGATCCGGACGAGACTCGAACTCGCGACCCCAAGCGTGACAGGCTTGTATTCTAACCAACTGAACTACCGGACCGGTTGTTTATTTGGATTGCAAATGTAACTCCTATTTTATGTTATCCAAGGCTAGGAC
>Ga0209815_1001251_pt1 | contig 17170 bp, 23 predicted proteins | sample CoawatmetaG00DNA_FD_187507 | JGI IMG/M metagenome (GOLD analysis project Ga0209815, IMG submission 187507) | Marine microbial communities from the West Antarctic Peninsula - Coastal water metaG002-DNA (SPAdes) (version 2) | ecosystem: Environmental > Aquatic > Marine > Coastal ...
ATTTATAATAGCGTTGTTAGTTGTTGATTCGGTGTAAAGTTTAATTAGGTAAGAATAGTAGTCGTTATCTTCACCATAGTTTACCCATTCACGATTTTTATCTTCGCTTATTTTCGGTCTATTGTATGAAGCTAAATTAACTATATGTAGGTTATCCATTATACTGTAATAAATTCGTTATCTGAAGCATTAGTTATATACTCACCGCTATTAATTGTGTATTGTGGTAAGTCTGTTTGATTAGTACAAAATATTTTATCCTTAAAAATTTCATTTGCACCTGATAGTATTGTAAGCATATAATAAATATCTTGTTTTACTGGAAATACAGCACTATATCTATTGAAATATAAACTTTGTGATATTCCGCTTGTTGCTTGACTATATACTTCTTTGTTTTGGGTTTCATCTTTTATTTTAACTGTGTAAGATGCACCTGCTGTAAATTCTCTTGGTATAAAATCAATGTTTTGCGCTGATCCGCTTTCCCTTAATACTATCATATATATAACAATAATATTAATTGTTTTTTGTTATTATTAATGCTCCGATAAAAGCATAAAAAAAGGCAGCATATAGCCACCTTTAATTATCAAAATAAATTATTATTAGGAGTTTGTACCTAATGTAATTAAAACAGTTCCATCTAACCCTGCAAAATCTTGCACACTAAATGGGAAGTCAATATCTTTAGTATCTGAATCCATAAAGTTAGCAGCTGCTGTTTCTTGTGCATTTAGCGTTAAAGTATAGCCTGATAAATCACCCATTGCAGCACCTGAAGAAATAGTTCCCCCATTTACATCTGCACCGTGTACTGTACCCATCATAAACACATTACCGTTGTAATCTTCAACTGCCACGTGCGGTCTACCATAAGCCAATAGTTTTAATTCTTTGTTATCTTCTTTCGTTAATTTTTTCAAAGTAAGTGTAAGTGTTTGATCAAAGAAAGTTGTACCGTTTTCACGGCTTGAAGTGATAGTTTGCTCAAAGCTACTATTTCCCTTCAATTCATATTTATAAGCAGTTAAAGAATTTGCACTTCCGCCAATAGTAGTTCCTGTCATATTTGTAATTTCATCATTGGCTATGGTTACAGTTCCTAACCCCCCAAAATCTACAAAATATACGTTTTTCAGACCACCTACAACATCTTTACAAGGTTCTTTTCTACCAAGTGTTAAATCACAAGCCATATCATTTAATTTTTTTTTTGTAACTTATTGAAAATCAATAAATTAATTAGTTTTTTAAATAAAAAGGGTAAGTAGGCACTTAATTGGCTTACCTACCCTAACTATTTGATTATCAGTTAATTAACTGTAGAGTACGATATCAGAACCTATTCCGTATTGTACACCTGCTGTAAATCTCATTACTACACGCACATTCTGTGAGCCATCAATATCTGCCATATCAATTACTTTCACTTCGTTTTGGTCAGATAAAAGACCAGTACCAAAGTATAAGTTAGATTTTTCTGCTGCTACCATTCTGTTATCTGCTAAACCATTTGCTACTGCAATAGAAATTCCATCAAATGTTAATGCTTGACCGCTAAACCATTGTGTTCCGCTATCGTTTGTACCTGCATTTGAAGTTGCTGCTACTGAAAATCCACCTAATGCTCTCACGTATGCTCTTGCTACATTCTGACTAACAAAAATTGTCATATCCTCGCTTGAATATAGGTTAGAATTTATTGAATCTACAACAGCCCCTAATTGAGCTATTACATTCCCTGCATTTACTCCACCACCAACTGCTCCAACATCTGTTACATCACCATCCGCTAACATAAGTTCTGCAAATCCTGCGAACTGTCCATTAGTCGCTGCGGCTCCATTCCAAATGCTTTGTTCAGTTCTTTGTGCTACTTTAGATGCTACGTGAGCAATTAAAAAGTCACTAAAAGAAGTTGGTAAAGATTGGTGTGCTGAATATCCCATAGAAATTGCATCCCAGTCATTTTGGAAATCTTTTTTGCAAAGTTGTAGATTTACACTTTGATAAGTCGGTTCAATCGTTCGTTCTGTTAACGTTAAAGTTGAAGTAGAATCGAAGTCACAAGAAGCATCTTTTACGATGTCATCACTTGATACTTTTTTGATTACTTCTTTAAATTTAATATTAGGTTTAACGGTAATTAATCCGTTATCTAAAGTTGTACCACTTAAAAGTGCAGCAGAAATATAATTTCCTGCAAATTCGCCCTGATAACTGGTGGTAATTGATGTAGTTGTTGCCATTTTATATTTTTTAATTTATTATTTATTATGATTCAGATGCCCAAACGCCTTCACCGCCTGTAATATACCAGTCAGTAAGTGATACAGCTTTAAGTGTACACCAGTCACCTTTATTTGCAGATGCTTTTGTGTTGATCCAATTTTTGTTGTTTACACCCCCTGAAGATACAGCAGCAATTGTACCGTGTATTGCATCAGTTGCAGCAGGTGAAATTGTAATAATGTTATTACCATCTGCTCCTGTATTTCTAAATGTAAATTCTGCACCTATATTTTCTGCTGTAATTGCAGGTAGTGTCATTATTTTTGCATCTGTAGCAATATTAAATTCTACCCCTGCATCATTTGCTTTAATATCTTGAGTAGTAGTCAAAGTTGTTTGCTTTGATCTTGCCCGTAATACGCTATTACTTGTTGTTATTGTTGTTGACATTTTTTATTTATTTAAAGTTTGATATTCTATCCATTACTTTATCCAAAGTGTTACCACTTCTTTTTTGTGAATAAAGATTTGTATTTCTTTTAGATTCGCTTTCTGGATTATGAGATACTTTTTCTACTTCACTCATTTCTTCTTTTTCAGCGTAAACAGTTTTGGTAGTTGTTTCTTCTGATTTAACACCAGTTGAAATATCATCAGACATTTCTTGATCTTTAGGTTCAAGCAATGCTTTTATTTCTTCTACCATTGTTTTAACTTCTTGAAGTTCTTCTTTAGTAGCATAACCCATTTCTTCTTTAGGCTTATCTTCTGCTTCTACTTCTTCTTCAGCAGGTGCTTCTTCAACTGCACCAACCGAAGCTATAATACCTTCACTTTCTACAATTATTGTTTCACCGTCAATTAATTTATAAGAACCTACTGGTAAGGCTACACGCTCATCTTCAGTAACAATAAATACTTCACTACCTTCTGCAAAAGATTCACTTTCAATGATAGTACCATTTTCAAGTTCAGCTTGAGCCAGTTTAACTTCTATTGATGCTTCCACACCAATTAGTTTTTTTACTTCGTTTAACATATCTGTTGCTTTCATATATATTACAATAAATTAGTAATTAGTTTGTTGTGTTTTTGTTGTGTTTAGCTTAAAAAATCTTTTTCAAATCTTGCTACTATTCTTTCCGTTTCTGATAATGCATTTTTTATGTTTCTTAAAATAGTCGGTTCACCATCAATACCCAATTCTTTTAATTGAGTTTCATATTTTCTTATAATAGCCTTTACTGGTGTGTACTTTGATTTAACTTTGTCAATATTTTTAGATAGACTACCTTGAGCATTTAATATTGTTCTTGTATATTCACTTAAATCATCTCTAAACTTTATTAAATCTGATGCTTCTTTTTTAGCATCATCTACTAAACCTAACTCAACCTTCTCTTTACCTAACTTTGCAAGTATTCTTTTTACGTGTGGTTTCATATTATAATTTTAAATAAATTTTATTTTAGCCATTTATTTGTTTTGATGCTGCTTTTTTCATCTGTTCATACTCACTTACTATAGCTTCTAATTTTTGTATTTCAGGTATATCAACACCTAATTCTTTAGCTGCTTTACTATAGGTTGCTATTCTTTTTTCAGCAAGTCTTTTAACTGCATCTAATCGGTTCAATTCTAAATTACCTTTATTTCTTGCTTCTCTTATATCCGTAGAAAATTTACTAATTCTATCTACACCATCTGTTAATTCTTTTTTTAATTCATTTAGTTTATCAGCAGCGGCTAATTCTACTTTTTGAGTAGAAAACTTTTGTAGTATTTCTTTTGTTTTTGAATCCATAGTTATATAATAATATTTTTAACTGTTTGTTGTGTTTTAGTTTGCTGCTTGACAGGCTGCACAATTATTATAAGCAGTTGCTGCACTTATTTCAAAATGTCCGTTGCTTCTTGTAGCTGTTATTGTATAGCAGTCTGTATGATTATGATGAACAAAGGTTAAGAAATAAACATTACCTACTGTTAAATCAATATCGTGCGTGTGTATGTGCTTTGTACCACCATTACAATTAGTTACTGTGTAGTATCTTGTAATAGATGATTTAGTTATGTTACCAATACCTTGTGCTTGAAAGCTACCATCACAACATTTACGTGAATATGTTTTACCATCAGGACATAAACACGCCCTACTATCGTTTTGTGGGCTTGGCATTTTACTCATCTTTATTTAATTTTTAACGTATGTATTTAATTGTTGTCTTGTTTCAATTAAATCATTTTCCCAAGCTAAAAAACCTTTGCCATCTATTTCATCTAAATATGTTGGGGGTTGTATGCCTAAATTTTTAAATTCTTTTTTTGCTTTATTTGATTTAGAATTTAGTTTATCAATTAGTTTTTTTGCTGATTCAACTTCTTTTTGCAAATCTCTTATTTTTTCTACTGCTTCTCTAAAATCATAAGTAACATCATCTGTTTTTTTAAAAATCTGTTTTGCTATTTGAGCAAATTTATTTTTTTCATTTTCAAAGGACGATAATTTAATTTCTTTAACTTTTTCAGTACTAAACAATTGTTTTAGTTCTTCTATTTTAGCTTCAGCTATTTCTTCTTTACTCATTTCTTTTTTTGGTTCGTTAGGTCTTTCTAATTTATCTGCAAAGTAGCCTTCTATACTAAAGCCTTTTACTTCACCTGCTTTAACTTTTTTCCAAACATCATCATTGTTTACCTTCATAGATACCATCCACGTCCCCATAGGTACGTTTAGATCGTACATTCTGCTTTTATCTTGTTCAGATTCCACTATCCAACTTTCAACCGCTGTAAGACCCTTTAATTCAAGTTCGTGTTCAAGGGTAGAATTGTTTTGATTGCCATTAATAAAGAATAATTCACTTGCTTTACGTACTGTGTTTTTAGAAAAGTAGATATAATATTCTTGTTCGCCACTTTGTCTGTAAATAGGTTTGTTAGGAATTAAAGCTGCACCCATAAGGATACGCTTTTCTTTGTCTACTTCAGCCAGTTTAAATTCTTGTTTCTTTAATGCTATAAAATCTGATTCAATAGCAGGATTTTCTACCACACTTATGGCTTCTATACCTGCTGCTTCATCTGTTTCGTCTATAAAAAGTTCTATTATATCCATAATTAAACAATAATATTTAGTGTTTTTTGTTATTTATCCTATTGAAGCACCTTCTACAATGTTTCTATCTAATGCTTGTGCGTTTGTTACATCATTACTTACTACAAATGCTTTTATAGGTTGTTTATTATCTTCACCTATTGCTTGTGCTAATTGGTTTTCTGGTGCTGCTCCTACTACATTAAAACTTGGTGCTTGTGGTGCAGAAGGTGCTGAACCGCCACCACTTCCACCGCCACCTTTTCCACCAACCATAGATTTAGCTGTACCTACTGCACTTTTAATACTCATTGCTATGCCTGCTGCTTGTGCTGCAAATATTGCTATTAAAGGTATGTTTGCAGGTGGTGGTGCTGCTGAAGCTGCTTTCATAAATCCTTTTGCACCGTCTACACCTGATTCCGCTGCTGAAGCTATAATTCTTTGCATAGTTGCCTGTGCTGCTAATATTTGTTCTTTAAGTATCATACCAGTTTTTAAAAGAAATAATGCTTTAGCTATTTTACTTTCTTCACCTGCTGCCATTGCTACTGCATCCATAGCATCCATTACACCCTGCTTTTTTTGCTGTTCTAATTCAATTAACTTTTCAGCATCTTCTATAGCTTTTTCATCTGCTTCTTTCTTTATATCTGCTGCTTCACGTTCTAAAGAAATACGGTTTATTAATTGTTCTGATCTAAAACCTTCTATTTGAGCAAGTACTGCTTCACGTTCGTTTTGTGCTTCTAATAAAGCTATGTAATTTTCTTGGTTATTGTTTTTATCAAATTCTAATTGTGCTGCTTTTATTTGTAAGTCAACATTTTGAAGCATCTTTTCGCTTTGCTCATCTAATATTCTACCAAGTTCAGTATTAGCAGCAATACGTTGTTCCATCGTCTTGGTTTCATCATCTCGTATTTGCCTTTGTTGTTCTGCTTGTCTATCATACTTTTCAATTAACCCTTGATTGATAACAGCAGCTATTTCTGCTTGTTTGTTTAGTTCTACAGTACCTTGTGCAGCTTTTAAAGTTGATTTAGCATATTCTGTAATACCATTAACAAGGTTTTTTGTTCCTTCTGTAACTTTATCTACTGTACCATCTACACCTGTTAAAACGTCTATGTATTCTTTACCAGCGTTTTTTGCAGCTTCCATTGCCCCATCAAAATCACCTTCAAATACTTTTTTAATTGCTGTACCTAAAAAACCTATAACTTCTAAAGCACTATTAAAGCGTTCTATTAGATTATTTTTAATAGCAATACCAAAGTTTTTAATAGATTGTACAGGGTCATCAAATATTGCTTTAAAATATCCTGATATAGCACCCACATTACTACCTAAAAATGAAAATAAATCATTAAACGCTAAACTTAATGCTTCGGTTGCTGTAGAAAATAAATCTAATACCTTTTGATTTTTACCTAAAGTATCTTTAAATAAATCAAATGCAATTTGTAAACCTTGTATTATAAATAGTCCTGATAAGACTTTTTTAATTCCGCCTAAAACCTTATTTGTTTTTTTTGTTTGGGTTTCTACATCTTTTAAACTTTGTTTTAAGTCCGTTGTTTGTTCAGTTACCTTTTTAACATCTTCTTCTGACTTACCAGTATTTACACTTAAATCTACTATTACTTTCTTACTCATAATTCTTTCTTAAATTGTTGATAGGCTTCTTTAATTGATTCAGGGTATTTGTTTTTGCCCATTGCAATATCCATATACCGACCAGTCCACTTTTCGTTTTTTGCAAATTCTAATAAATCTAATATATTATTTATCATAGTTATACTTTTATAGCTTTATCCATATTTATTTTTATTGGACCTGATGAGGTAATTGAATCTAAACAAATTGGTATGCCTATTCCAGTAGATTTATTAGGCTGAATAAAAACCGTAAAGGGTTTACCTGTTTGATCTTGAGCAGTAAAATTAACTGGTTCATCAAAAGATTCAAAATAAACATTACTATAAAAATCACCATTACAATAAGTTGTAGCATTTACTACCTGTATATCAGAAATTGCATCAGCAAAATCATAGATAATATTTGTATTTGTTCGAGCATAAAATATATAGTAATTTATAGTACCATAATTTATAGCGTAATCTGTGACTTTTACCAAATGTGGTGTAGTTGGTTTATTAGTGAACGCTGTTTGTGGATATTCAACAACCGTTGTATTAACGTTTGATTTAATTGCTACAAGATCAGTACCTAACAAACTGAATTTATTTGTTGAAAATATAAAACCATATTCGTCTATATTTTTAGTTTGATCTATTTTCCCTAATTCGTTAATTGACCAAGTAGGATTAATTGTGTAGTTCGTAAGTGTTCCGTGTACAATATTATCGCCAATTTTAGCTATAGTAGGGGGACTTACAATTATAGCACCTGAAGAGTTACCGCTTACTGGTAAATTAGGATCAAGTATATCGGACGAAATATTATCGCTTGGATTGTCTATTATTTTACCATCGCCTACATCCCCACAAGCCATATCTGATGTTTCAATAATAGAATCTGCATTAATTTGATTTGAGTCTACCCTAATACATTTTAAAACATTATCATATTTTTGTTTTATCCTTGTATCTACTATTATAGTATCACCTAAATTTGTTCTGGTGTTTATTAATTCTAAAGTGGATAAATTGTTTTCAAAGTTTGTGACTATTTTATTAATCTTATAAAGCCTGTCAGATATTCTAAACTTATCTGCAAGTGTCATATTCTTGGTTACATTTAATGGAAGATATGCCTTAGTCGTAGTTAGCCTTCTACCTTTATCGAATACTTCTGTTATATATTTTTTATAATACTGATCAAAAAGGGTTTTATTAAATTGTACTGTTTGGTTAAATTCGTTTATTTCTGCTGCATAATTAATATTTACTGAATCAGTTAACAAAAAAGAATTTGATGGAATGTATGTGCTTGTTCTATTTGATACATTACCTGCTGAATCAATTAGTCCAAACGTGATTCCTGTTTGTAATATAGGATAAAACAACAAAGGTTCACCAAGATATGCTCCTTGACTTATGTCTGCACTCCAACCATACTGTATATCTGTTTTAGTTGTTACTGAAGTTTTTTCATCTGGTAACCGTTCAAACATCATATGTTCAAAAGGATTTTCTACAGTATATACTTGACCATCTACTTTGTCTGTAGGTGTTTCATTTGCTCTACCCCATTCTTTGTGGAATCTTTCATTGTAATTAGCAGCTAAAAAAGTTTTTGTTCCTTTGTATTTAAAATCAATTTGTTTAAAAGGTAAAACACTATTAACAGTTTGTTCAGTCTTATCAATGTCTTTAGTAATGTCCCAAACTTTATTGCTTGATCCATAAAAATTATCTAATGTTTTAACTTCTATATCACCATCTTTATTTTGAAATGCAGTTAAGTTAAACACTTTAAACAATCCAGTTAAAAAGTCTATTACTTTAATTTCTGGTAGTTTAGTAGCTGCATTAATGTTGTTACCTACAATAGTAGTAGCTGATCCAGTCCAATATATTTTAGGAGTTGCAAATTTTCTTAACCTTTTTACAAAACCTTCAAACCCAAAAGTAATTGCTGCTGAACATTGAACTTCTATAGTATAAGTTCCTCTTTCTAATACAATATCTTTTTCTTTCCATTCAGTTCCATTACTTGCATTTACTTGTTGATCTTTAAATTCCTTAAATACTATTCCATCTTTTTTAATTGTAATTGTAAAAGTTGCGCTTAATTGTGTAGGGGTAATTGTTATGTCTAATTGCCTTTCGTTTTTCATATTACCTCCACGTTGTGGAACCAAGAAATTTCCCCTATTTAAAGTAATTACATTATCATCGTCTGGATTACCTATTATAAAATTACCAAATACAGAAGAACTTTCATCATCAACAAATAAACCACCTGTTTTATGATGCAACCATAGGTACAAATTATAATACGGAATGTTTCCTGCACTAAAAAAGTCATCTGTAAATGTGATTGGATAATTATTTTCTATTGCTCTAATTATTACATCAACTCTTAATGCAGGTTTTAACTGTGATATTTCTAAACCTAAATCAGAAACAGAACTACTAAAAAAAATATTATTTATTTTATCTGTATTTTTAATTTGACCTGATCCTGAAGTTGAATCGTATGTAAGTCTTTTAGTGTGACTAATTAAAGGAAATAATAAAGCATCTTCATAAACAACATTGTCTATAGTAACATCTAACCCATTATTCATATAGGTTTTTATGTTTGCATCTGTATAGTTAAATGTAAAATTGTTTAAGAAACTTAAAGCATCAAGTTTATCTTCACCTAATATATCCTTTAAATTAATTGTGCTGCCAAAGAAAGTAATTTTATAAGTATGTGCTTTGTTGTTTTTTGTAGTTGCGCCTTCTAACTTAATTTTACCCTTACGAAATAATTCATCATTTAGATATAATTCAGCATCTCTTTTTATTCTTGCATCAAATCCTACAATATTATAATTGTGGAAATGTTTAAAAACTTTGTTGTTAATTCTACTGGCAGGTACTGAAAATGTTTTAGTAAAATCTGTGAATATTTTTTCAATATCTCTTACATCTTGTATTGACTGAGTAAGACTTATTGATTCATCAGCAAACAAATCTACTTGCTGAAGAACACCTTCTTCTGTTGCTACATATAATTTTAATGCTAACATTAACGTACATTATTTATCTTGTTAAATGCAAAATCAAAGTTAATTGTATAGTTGGCTAACTTATCATTTAAACTTGTTTTAAAGGTCATAGATTTACTTTTGGGTAATAGTGGTAATGTTTTACCATCGTATCTAATCCAAACGTTCTCAGCTAAAAATAATTCTTCAATAGTTTTGTTTGAATCTTCATTAATAAACCCAGTATTTAAAGTAATGCTTTTTGTCGCATTTGCATTGTATCTTTGTTGTTGTGTTTCATTTGTTGGATAGCTTACACTTGAAGTGTTAACTGTATTTCTTTTATATGTTTCATCCGTTACATTAAAAGTTTCTACAGTCTTTTTAAAGAAGTAAAAATCTTGATATGAACCCATACGATTTAAAAAAGTTACTTTGTATGGTGTGAATTTAGGTTCACATACGTTTATTATATCTATAGTTTTTAATAGTGTAGAATCATCTGTTGCAAAAACTTTAATTGTAGATTTGTTTGCAGGGATAGTTAAATACTGAATCTTTTGGTTTGAGTTGCCATTATCAGTTACTTGTGTAGTTGTTGAATCTATGATTACTTTTCCAACACCTTCTGCATACAATGGTAGTTTTCCTGCTGTTCCTTCTGGAAGGTAAATTGTATTAGCACTAATTAATGCATCAGTAGAAAGCTGTGGATTTATTTCATCTTCAAAATATCCGTAACCATCAAAAGCTAAATAGTGGTTTATAACTGGACTTCCATAATCAAAAGGTGATCCTAAATCTGTTACAATAGTTCCAACGGTTGACACCCAAATAGTATTTGATAAATAATCATTATTAAAAGATACTGTTATATAGTCTCTTACTAATTCACCTATTTCAAACATTATATTTGTATCTGCACCTATCAAACTTTTAGATAGTGTGTACTTTAAATCTGTATCTGAATAAGACCCAGAAGTACCGCTGTAAATATATATCTCTAAACTTACTGATTCAAATGCCATAATTAAAATATTTGTACTGTCGTTTGGTTAGCATAATTTTTACGGAACATTTGAGTTATTGTATTATTTGAACCGAAAAATATTACGAATTCTTCTGGAACTGTTACCGTTGAAACACCGCTTGGTGTGTAGTTTATTTTACCTATTACGGTTAACTGTCCTGATCCTGCAAATAAGGGTGATTTGGTTGCACCCCCATCATTAGATACACAAAGTTTTTTTCCTTGTAAATTATACACGCTATTTGCGCTTGAATAAACATTAGCAAATCCAATATTTGAAACATTAAGACCATATTCGTTAAGATAATTAGTACTTACTGGTGCAGCAATTCCTATAAAAAAAGAATTGTTTTTTCCAGTACATACAATTGCACTTGGATCACCAGGTTGTAATATTTCATAAACACAATTTAAAGTAGCACCTGCATTTGAATATCCACTTGGTACTGTAATTGCATAAGTAACATCTCTATCTATATTACTTTCAACGGTTGCAAATTTCTTAGGGCTATAATTAAAATTTGTTAAATCTAAACTTCCAGAAGCAAAACTATTATGATCTTCTAAAGTTCCAGGAATAACTGAACCTGATACTAAAATAGCTTGATCATCAAAATCAATTAAACCACAGCTTAATGTTGGAGTTACTACATTTGAGGTTTGAACATAAACTATACTTGCTTCTATACTTGCTCCTGCATTAGCGTAGCCAGTTGGAACTGTGATAGCATAAAACAAAGTCTTATTGATTGAGCCACTTGCGCCATTTGCGGCTACACTTGTAACTGCATTACCTCCACTTGTTTCCATTGTTTTAGTAATTGTACCTACTGAATTAGGTAAAGTTAAAACACCTGCTGAAGATATAGCACCACCTAAAAGGTTTGCGGTTGTTGAAGTGAAAGTACCTGCATTGTTTACTGTTACATTAAAACTGTCTACCTTTTCACAAGTTGTTGCATCACTTGAACTAAAAGCTACAATTACAATAGGAAAAACTCCTGCTGTTGTTTTAGTTGTTATGGTTACTACTCCTGATTGTAAAGATAAATCAAACTCCGAAAAAGAATTTTGCCCAAATCTATAAGCTAAAGTTCCTGCACTTATACTAAAATGATCGCTTAAAGTTATTGTCGTAGAGTTACCAAATACTGCTAAAGTTTTGTTTGGTATAACTGGGTTTAATGTGATTCTATTTACACAAGAAGCAACTACTTGATCTGCACTAACAGTTACATCGACAAAAGCACCTGCATTTGAAAATCCTGTAGGTACTAAAACTCTAACAGTCATTGATCTTGTAGTTTGACTTGTAACTACTGCCCATTTACCATTAGCAAAAGCACTATTTGAACTTGTAATACTTATGAATGATCCGAAAGAAATATTAGGTAAAGTAATTTCACCCTGAACACCTACTGCAAAGTTTTGTGCATCTATTAAAGCGGAGGTAAGTGCAACTAATGGTTTAATTGGTTCGGTATAATTTATAAAAAAGGGACTTCTTGCGTTTATTTTTGTACTCATCTTAATCTATCTTCGTTAAATGTAAAGGCAAGGAAATCTTCAACATCCAAACCAAACTGCTGTACTAATTCATTAGGTAGTTTTTTAAAGCCTTGTTCAAATGGTTTAGTAAAAAACAAAGAAGGTTTAATTCCTTTTCTATATATGCTTCTTGCTATTAAAAATCCTATTGTATTGTAGTTACCTTTTTTAAACTTTCCTTTATCATCTCTTAATCTTATACTTTTTTTCTTTGCCCAATCCGCTAATGGTTTTACAGGTGGCATTTTGGTAGTGTAAGAATATGGTGTATTGTATTTCTTTTCTTTACCACTTACACCTTTATCTTGGAACAATCCGTAATCTTCCATTTCAAAGTCTACGTTGATTGAATTTGGCATAACCTTTACATTACCCTTCAAACTATTATAAAGTTCTTTAGAAACGTTCTTTTTGCTTTTAGTTAACCTTGTGCGTGCCTGTTGTATGACAAAGTTTTTAAATGCTTCTAATGCTGCTTCTGTTTTCTTTAGTCGCATATTGTCATATCGTTTTGTACTAATACATCAAATGTTGCTGCCCATCCTGCTAACTTGTTTTCAAACCTATCTACAAATGGTTCACAGTTTACATCACCTTCTACTTGATATAGTTCTGTATATAGATCACCACGTTGTAAGGTGTTTATTATTCTTGTTAGTAAAGCCAGTTGTGTGTTTAGTACATCCTGTTCGTTATCGTTTCCTACGAATATGTCAGTAGTAGCTTCTTTACTAATATCTACTATATCCATTGCCAGTATGCTTACATTGAATGTTAATGTCTTACTACCTACAGTTGTATTGTTTACTATAATATGCGACAAAGGAAAGATTGTTTGCTTGTTTAAATCTACATCATCTAAACTTCCAAACGTAACTGTATTTACAAATGGTTCTGCAAGTAGTGCATCTTTTAATTTATCTGTTAAATTGTAAAAACCTTTCATCTACGTTTTATTAATTGTTTTTCTATTTGTGTTTTTTCCTTTTCAAATGCTAAATACATAAGGCATTGATGTACATTTAGTTTAGTAACCGTGTCAAATCTGGCAACATCTTTTTGAGCGAGTCCATATAAGGATTGATACCATCCCCACTTAACCCCAAAGTTTGCTTCTGCTGTATAGTCAGTTTCTTGTTCGTTTCCTTCTGTAAAAAGTTCAGGATAGTTTTCGTTAATTCGTTGCTTAAACGATAAAAAAAAACCAAAGCAGAAAAGACTACATCTAATGGTGCTTGTTTCATAGCTTCATCATTTACTATTCCCTTGTAATCTTCTATCTGGTATTTATGTCCCTTACTAAATGTTACTGGTCTATATAACACGCTTATTGCTTTGTGCATTGTTTGCCAGTTACCTAAATTATTATCAAGGTCTATATACTCACCTAATGTCATATCATCAAGTACAGGTATAAAACCTAATTTAACACCGCCTAATTCAAAGGTTGGTATTAAGTCGTGCTTTGTATCAAATACCTTGTTTAAGTGTAGTGCTATTTCCTGTACGCTTTTGTATTTGATTGTTGCAACATCTTTTAAATCAAGACTGCAAAATATCTGTACCATCTTCTGAAGTAAAAAAGTTGTATCCTTATTTTCTTCTATGTTTATCTTTTCAAACTTTTGATATTGCCCTAATGTAATTTCTTTTAGGCTATCAGGTACGTTTATTTCAATCTTCATATTAATACAATAACTTTTAGTGTAATTTGTATAAATAGAAAAAGGATCACATTACTGCAACCCCTAATCCTACTAACAAAATGAAAAGACATTTATAGCTGCCCAAACTATTCTTTTAATATAAACCTTTTATATGCATATTGATATGCTTCTTCTATCTTATCTTCTAATAGTCTACTGTTTTGTTTGTATGTAGTACCATTACCTTCTACTTTGTTCTTACCTTTGTAGTCTATGTGAAGGGTAACATCAGAACCTTTATAAGTTCCTTTTACAGTTGGTTTCTGCACTACATATATTTCTTCGTACCAACACGCTTGTCTCATCTTATAATTCAAATATAAACATTATTAAATACATCCAAGCGTACATAGAAGCGTAAGCTGTTAATCCCCAAGCTGAAGCTACTATTATATTTTTATAGCTAAACATTGCTTTAAGTATTCTGGTTTCTACCCTATTCTTTGTTTTCATAATATAATTATTGGTTAATAATAAAGGGGTATTGCTACCCCCTGTGTTTTTAATTATTTTTAATTAATTCGTAACTACATATATAAGTTCCTGTTGATTCTGGGTTATCGTCTCTCCATAGTCTCAAATACTTCTTATCCTGTATACGCTTCTGTAAAAGTTCCTTTTGGTTATCTTCATAAACGTCAGTAGCTGATGTGAATGTAGTTCTACCTATTGTTATTTTATTACCATCTATATTCATTACTTTACCGATGTTTTTTTTACTTGAAGAATCTGTTATTTTGTAAGATTTCATAATGTTTGTTTTTAATTATACAGCTAATATATAAAACTTTTTAAACATACAAACATTTTATTAACTTATTTTAGTAAATATAGTATTGCCCTTTGTTGGGGTTTTCTAATTGGTCTGTTAAAACGTACCGTGCAGCATCTATACAATCTGGGTGTAACCCTGATGGTTTTTGTAATTGGTTACCTTCTTTATCCTTTGCCCATACATACCCACCTAATTCACGTTTTAGGTTCTTACTTCTTGCTGTTACGTATATTTCATTTTGGTTCATTAGGTTTAAACCATATACTACTGAATCCCTACCTTTAGTTACACCGTGTATATTATGACCATACCCTTGAAGTTCTGCTATTGATTTTGGTTCTGCTGAATCTGCTACAATACTTTCTTTTATATCAGCTTGTGATAAGAACCTGCTAATGTCCCTGTTAAGCATTCCTTTCTTATATAGAACTTCATCATAGATATAGGCATTATTCCATTTATATAGTGCTATTAATGTTGTAGGGTCTACACTATAACCAAAATCCATACCATAAGCTAACAAACGTGCTTCTTGTGGTATGTTATCTATTTCTTTCCAGTCAGGAATACATACCCCGTAAAGGCTTCCCTGCAAACCAAGACCATATACACGCCACCAGTTAGCCCAATACGTAGATGTTTTACCCTTTTCTTTAGCTTTCTCTATTTCCTTTACAATAGTTTGATCAAGTGCTTCGTTGTCTTTATATGTTAGGGTTATATAGTCTGCATCTTCTTGCCCTATTATTTCTTTGTCTACCCAGAATAAACTGGAAGGGTTATAGTCAAGCCAGATATTGCCTGAAGTTCTTACTGCGAGCTGGTTGTAAGCATCAAAGGGTACATTGTTACACTCATTAATGTATAAGTCTGTCCTTCTTGCCCCTTTCAATTTATCAGGTTGGTCAGTACTAAAAAATTCTATATAACTACCATTCGTAAACGTGTACTTTAAAACGCTTTTATTTAATTGGCTATCATTATACCTACCTAAACCTTTTAAAAGTTGGCAGAAGTCCTTAAAAGCACCCCTACGAAGATGTGGTATAGATTCAGATACTACACTTATTTCTTTACCTTCGTTTCTTATGGCGTAGTCTATTAGGATAAGTAAAATACAAATAGTTTTTCCTGCTGATGTTCCGCCTTTAACTACTCGTATTCTTTTATCTAATTCTAATAACTTATTTAGTGCTTTGGTTCTTGCAACCTGCATCTATAAGAATATTGGTAAATCTTCGTTGATACTAATATCTTTTGTTTCACGTGGTTTACCTGCATAGTAATTATAGAACAACTGGACATATTTAAAATCCTTTTCTTCCAGTCCTTTTTTTAATGCATCAAACGCTAATGGTTCAAGTGGTGTTAGCTTTTCTATAAGTGCTACTTCTTCAGCTTTAGGTTTTCTACCTGCTGATTTGTTACCACCGTTAAACTTTCTTTTATCCATAATCAAAAAATTTCATTAATGATTCTATTCTAACAATAACATTATCAATATTTTGTTATTCTACACTATCCTATAAACCCACACTTTTCATAGAACCTTTCCCTTTTGGTGTGCTTTTCTGTTATTTCAATTAGTTCTATGTTTAGTTTGTCTATTGTTTCTTGTTGGGTTTTTACCTGTTCTTTTAGTTCAATGTATTTAAGTACTATTGATTCATTTAGTTCTACCGTTTCATCTTTTTCTATTTGGTAGTTTATTATTTTGTTTCTTAGAATACGCATACTATTATTCATTCTTTTGTCAACTTGTACCCAAGTGTTAATACTTCTCACACCGTGTAATACAGAAGCGTGGTCACGGTTTACTGATTTACCTATTTGTTCTAAACTTAATTGTGTAAATTCTCTACATAGTTTAAAGTATATAGCACGTGCTTCTACGTATTGTCTTTTTCTTGTTGTTCTACTTATGTTTATTTCAAAGTAGCTTTGTACTATTTCTTTAATCGTTTCTTTGTTCATCTTCTATTTTTAATATTATATCTTTTATTGTTAAATATCCTGATTCGTGTATTGCTTTTAGTATTCCTGCACACGCTTCATATTCTTCTTCTCTTGAATATAAGTCTATAGCTTCTTCAAGTTCTGCAATGTCTTTACC
>Ga0209815_1001254_pt1 | contig 17144 bp, 11 predicted proteins | sample CoawatmetaG00DNA_FD_187507 | JGI IMG/M metagenome (GOLD analysis project Ga0209815, IMG submission 187507) | Marine microbial communities from the West Antarctic Peninsula - Coastal water metaG002-DNA (SPAdes) (version 2) | ecosystem: Environmental > Aquatic > Marine > Coastal ...
TTTTAAGAGTTTATTTATTTATAATAACACTTCATAAAATCTAAATTTATCTTAATTATTTTATTCTTCGTTTATAAAAAGTTTCATAAATTTTATACTACTTTTTATAAATTACTTATCATTTTGTTTAAACCTATTAGTTGCTAAGATATACTAATCATTAAAAATATTAGCTTTGTTTAGAAATGAAATTTCAAATGGTTAAAACTATTCTTCTAACATTACTTCTTTTCATCACACAATTTATTTTTTCACAAGAAACCTTGTCTACTTCGGGGGGCAACGCATTAGGGCTAGGGGGTTCCTCTAGTTTTACTATTGGTCAAGTATTTTATACAAGCAACACCTCAAGTGCAGGTTTTGTTTCACAAGGAGTACAGCAAGCATTTGAAATTCAAACCTTAAGCAATCCAAATCTTTTAACAGTGCAATTAAAAGCGGTTACCTATCCAAACCCAACTACAGATTATGTTGTGTTAAAGATAACAGACACTGCTTTAGAAAACTTACAATACACCCTTTTTGACGTTAATGGTAAAACTATTGTTAGCAAGAAAATCACAACTTCTAGTACAGAAATTACTATGAAAAATTATTCCATAGGGATGTATCTATTAAAGCTTACCAAAAAAAATCAACCTATAAAAACCTTTAAAATTATTAAAAAACAATAGCTATGAAAAATATTACTCCATTTTTATTTTTATTAATCACATTTAGCTTCTTTGCCCAATCACCAGAGAAGATGAGTTATCAGGCAGTTATTAGAGACGCTACCAATACACTTGTAACCAACCAGTCTGTAGGGATGCAAATTAGTATTCTACAAACAACAACAACAACAACAACAACAACAACAACAACAGGAACTGCTATATATACAGAAACACAGACAGTTACTACCAATACAAACGGCTTGGTAAGTTTAGAGATAGGTATGGGAGTTACTTCAGATGATTTTAGTGCTATAGATTGGAAAGCTGGTCCTTACTTTATAAAAACAGAAACAGACCCAACAGGTGGCACTAGCTATACTATTACAGGCACAAGTCAGTTAATGAGTGTGCCATTTGCAATGTATTCAAAAACATCTGGTGATGGTATTACTGTAGAACAATCAGATGCTATTATAGAAAACACTGGAAAGGTTTCTATGGTTTTAGGAACAACAGCTAAAACTGCATTAGCAGGAGACACTAGTATAATTTCGTCCGATCAAACGGATGCTATTGAAGCGAATACTGCAAAAGAAGGCTACACAGAAGCAGCAGTTTCAAACAATACAGCTGTAGCAGCTAACACATTAAAAGTAGGTATTACTGCACAACAAGCCTCAGACATTACAAGTAATACTGCAAAGACGGTTATTACCACAGAACAGTCAGATGCTATTGTAGCCAATACAGCAAAGACGGGAATTACTTCTGACCAAGCTACTGCGATTGGAGACAACACGGCAAAATTAGGCTACACAGAAGCAGCAGTATCAGCCAATACAGCTGTAGCAGCTAACACATTAAAAGTAGGTATTACTACACAACAAGCTTCAGACATTACAAGTAATACTGCAAAGACCGGAATTACTTCTGACCAAGCTACTGCTATTACAGACAACACTACAAAAGTAGGCTACACAGATGCTTTGGTTTCAGCCAATACAGATGTTGCTGCTAACACGACTAAAGTAGGAATGCCAGAAGGGACAGCAATTGGCCAAATGAATTATTGGAATGGTAGTACTTGGTTAACTATTGATGTAGGAATTAATGGTTCAGTTCTAGTACTGGTTAGCGGAGTACCTACTTGGTCTACAATCGGCCTTAATGCAGGGTCTCCGACAATTACATCGGGTGCTACAGGGAATAATTTAGAAGAAAATACTAATGCAGGACAAACAGTGTATACTATTACAGCTAATGATGATGGTGATACTATTTCTAGTTATGCAATCGCAGGGACGGATGCTGCTTTATTAAGTGTAAATGCTTCTTCAGGCGTTGTTACATTAACAGCAGATCCAGATTATGAAAATAAATCTAGTTACAGCTTTACAGTGACTGCTACAGATGCAGTAGGAAATACTAGCGCGCCAACATCTGTAACATTCTCTATTACAAATGTGGATGAATTTGCACCTACAATTACTTCTGGTACTACTGGAACTGATTTAGTAGAAAATAGTGGTGCGGGACAAACAGTATACACTATTACAGCAGATGCTAATGATGGTGGTACTATTTCTAGTTATGCACTTGGCTGGGAACTAGACGGCGACTACTTATCTCTTGACCAATCAACAGGTGCTGTATCATTGCAACTTAACCCAGATTTTGAAGATAAATCTAGTTACAGCTTTACAGTGACTGCTACAGATGAAGCGGGGACAAGTTCAGCTACAACCGTAACATTCTCTATTATAAATGTGAATGATACTGTGCCTTCAATTACTTCAGGGGCAGCAGGAACTGATTTAGTAGAGAATAGTGGTGCAGGTCAAACAGTATATACTATTACAGCTGATGCTAATGATGGTGGTACTATTTCTAGTTATGCAATCGCAGGTACAGATGCTGGCTTATTAAGTGTAAATAGTTCTACAGGGGTTGTTACATTAACTGCAGACCCAAATTTTGAAGGTAAACATGATTACAGCTTTACAGTGACTGCTACAGATGCAGCCGGAACAAGCGCAGCGACAATGGTAACATTCTATATTACAAATGTGGATGAGGTTACACCAACACTTACATCGGGTGCTACAGGAACTGATTTAGCAGAGAATAGTGGTGCAGGTCAAACGGTATACACAATTACAGCAGTTACTGATGATGGCGATACGACCATGAGTTATGCTATTGCTGGAGATGATGCAGGATTAATGACATTTGACACATCAACGGGTGTTGTTAAATTAACAGAAAATCCTGATTATGAAACTAAATCTAGTTACAGCTTTACAGTAACAGCTACAGATGTAGACCTAAACACAAGTGAAGCGTTCTTAAATGATTTTGGATATTGGGATGCTACAACCATAACATTCTCTATTACAAATGTGAATGATGTTGCTCCGACCATAACATCGGGTGCTGCTGGAACTGATTTAGCAGAAAATAGTGGTGCAGGTCAAACAGTATATACTATTACAGCTGCGGCTGACGGCGGTGGTACGATTAGTGGTTATGCAATTGACTGGGAACTAGACGGCGACTACTTATCTCTTGACCAATCAACAGGTGATGTATCATTACAACTTAACCCAGATTTTGAAGATAAATCTAGTTACAGCTTTACAGTGACTGCTACAGATGCAGCAGGGACAAGTGCAGCTACAACCGTAACATTCTCTATTACAAATGTGGATGATACTGTACCGACAATCACTTCTGGTGCTACAGGTACTAATTTAGTAGAAAATAGTGGTGCAGGTCAAACGGTTTACACAATTACAGCTAATGCTAATGATGGTGGTACGATTTTGAGTTATGCAATCGCAGGTACAGATGATGGCTTGTTAACTTTAACTGGCAATGTTGTCAGTTTAATTGCAGACCCTGATTATGAAACTAAATCTAGTTACAGCTTTACAGTGACCGCTACAGATGCAGCAGACACAAGTGCACCTACAACCGTAACATTCTCTATTACAAATGTGGATGAAGTTGCTCCGACAATCACATCTGGTACTACAGGAACTAATTTAGCAGAAAACAGTGGTGCAGGACAAACAGTATACACTATTGCAGCTGCGGCTAATGATGGTGGTACTATTTCTAGTTATTCAATCGCAGGTACAGATGTTAACTTGTTAAGTGTAAATAGTTCTACAGGGGCTGTCAGTTTAATTGCAGACCCAGATTTTGAAGATAAATCTAGTTATAGCTTTACAGTGACTGCTACAGATGCAGCAGGGGTAAGTGCACCTACAACCGTAACATTCTCTATTACAAATGTGGATGAGGTTGTTCCGACAATCACTTCTGGTTCTACCGGAACTAATTTAGCAGAAAATAGTGGCGCAGGACAAACAGTATACACTATTACAGCTGATGCTAATGATGGTGGTACTATTTCTAGTTATTCAATCGCAGGTACAGATGTTAACTTGTTAAGTGTAAATAGTTCTACAGGGGCTGTCAGTTTAATTGCAGACCCTGATTATGAAACAAAATCTAGTTATAGCTTTACAGTGACTGCTACAGATGCAGCAGGGGTAAGTGCACCTACAACCGTAACATTCTCTATTACAAATGTTGATGATATTGTACCCACAATCACATCTGGTGCTACAGCAACTCCTTTAGAAGAAAATAGTGGCTCAAATCAAACAGTATATACTATTACCGCTGATGCTAATGATGGTGGTACGATTTCTAGTTATGCAATCGCAGGGACGGATGCTGGCTTGTTAAGTGTAAATAGTTCTACAGGGGCTGTCAGTTTAATTGCAGACCCTGATTATGAAACTAAACCTAATTACAGCTTTACAGTGACTGCTACAGATGCAGCAGGGATAAGTGCACCTACAACCGTAACATTCTCTATTACAAATGTGGGTGAAGTTGGTGATTTTTACCAAGGTGGTGTTGTTTTTCATCTATTTGAAGATGGAGAAACAGGTTATATTGCAGGAGAAACCCACGGTTTAATTGCAGCAGTAGCAGATCAGAGTTCCCCTATCGGAATACGATGGTACAATGGGAGTTATGGCGATTTAGGAATAACAGCAACAGCTATAGGCACAGGAGCTGCCAATACAACGGCAATTATATCTGCACAGGGGACAGAAACATCTCATGCAGCAGGTGCAGCAGGATCATATACTGTAGGATCATATACCGATTGGTTTTTACCCTCAAAAGATGAATTAAACCAAATGTACACACTTAAAGCAACGATCAACACTACAGCATCAGCAAATGGTGGTAGTAATTTTTCTAATAATTACTACTGGAGTTCGACGGAGAGGGGATGGCAAAACGCGTGGTTTCAGTATTTCGGCAATGGTAATCAGGACTGGTGGAGTAAGGAGTTCACAGAACTTGTGCGTGCAATTCGAGCTTTTTAGTTATTTATCAATTTATCAATTTAATTAGTGCCGCGTAAGCGGTCGGTTTGAAAAAATGGCATTACAAGCCCTTGCTTTTAGCAGGGGTTTTTAAATCACAGGTATATCAGATTCAGTCAATTCCGCGATTTATAAACCACGTAAATAGATTAACCTTATATTAATAGATGAATGCCCCATAGCTATCTGTTTTTCCTTCCAAAATCCCTGCAAGTAAGTAAACCTGCAAATTTTCTTTTCCCAACTGTCATTCACACTTTATAAAAGAATAATCAAACTAACTTCCTTCGCTATTAAAGTAAGTTTATACTTGTTAATTAAGTGGTATCGAGAAAGGAGAAATGTATGTCGTTCAAGGCGAGTGGATCGTCAAAAGAAGAAATTGTGCTGCAACTTTGAATAATAGGGGGAGCCAGTTATAAAGCCTTTACAGTGATGTAAGGGCTTTTTTTGTAGTATGAAGAAGTTTTGTTTTATCTTTTTTTATTCAAGAGTAAATTAAATCCATAAACTTGGTGAACAATGGCAGCCATAAATGTCAATACAATTGACTTTTGAGCGATCAATAGAGCACCACTGATTCTTTATTGTAATTGGTGTAATTTTTAAAGCAAGGGTAGTTATTTTGTTTTAAAAAAGAACTTAATTTTACTGCATTTTCTCAAAGAACGTCAGCTCGTAATTTGGCAACAAATCAGGATTTGTAATTTTGATAATATCTTTTAAAACCAAGTCTGGTCTTGTTGGCGCTAATTCGTAATAAATTACGCCACCAGTTTTACCTTTTTTGGATGAAGGTGTATAGATTCTATCATTTTTAAAAGCAGTAAATTCTGCATAGATTTGATTGCTTTGTAGTAATTGTTCTTTTGACGAGAAGTAGCCAGGAGCAATCCAGTAATCTGCATTTCTACCTATATCAAAAATACTTTCGAAACTTAGAGACAAACTTCCTTTTCCTTTAGAATCTTTCCATAAATAATTAAGATTTGCATCTTTCAGAAATTGTGCAACAAAGCTTTCTCCTGCAGGTAAATTCCAAATATCTTTGCTCATAACAGCCCCAGACAAAATGGTTGGTTTTAGAGTTGCTTTTAAAGCAATTTTTTGGGCTTTTAAATAATTGGTTTCAATTGCATTAAAAATACTATCTGCTTGTTTTTCTTTATTATACAAAACCCCAAAGAACTTAATCCACTCTGCTCTTCCTAATGGGGTTTCTTCTAACCAGTCTCCATTATAAATTACAGAGATACCAGCTTTTTGAGCTGTAGTTAAACTTTTATCAGCAGATGTAATACTATAACCTACCACCAATTCTGGCTGTAAATCCAATAAAATTTCTGTATTTAAAGCACTTTCTTTTCCAATTTCTTTGATTTTTCCTGTATCAATTAAAGCTCTTGTTTTCTCTGAAGAGATATAAGTTGTATGTGGAAAACCAACAATAGAAGATTCTTCATTTAACAATTCTAACATTGGTATGTGTGTGGTAGAGGTAACTACTATTTCTTTTATAGGTACTTGAATAGTTTGATTATTTAAAGTAGCTTTCTTAGTTGTTTTATTGAGAATTAGATATTCAAAAATAGTTGTAGCATTTTGGTAGCCTGTTTTAATAATCAGCTTTTTTAAGCCATTTTCAATTACAATATCAAACCCTTTTGCATATTTAATTGTGCTTTTTGGTATGGGTGCAGTAGTCTCTTTTAGTATTTCTTTTTTACAAGAAAATGAGAATACAACAAGTAATAAAAAAAATGAATAAGACGGTAATTTCATGTTTACAATTAAATTATTAAACAAAATTACAAAAATGTTTTGTACACTCAATTTATAAATTATATTTGTCCCGAATTTTGGTTTTAATGTATTTGTTATTTTACATTAAATTAAAAGGGAATCTGGTTAAATTCCAGAACTGTTCCCGCAACTGTAAGCTATAAAGCTTGTAACTATTCTTTTACCACTGGCAATTTATTGTTAGGAAGGTTTGTTACAAGACGCGAGTCAGGAGACCTGCCATTAATCGTGTGTTAAAAACTTTCGGGATAGAAGTTTCTGTACTAATCTTTTTATGTACATAAAATTTACCTGATTTATTGTAAATCAAATTTATTAAAAAATGAACAAGCAGTTATTAATTGTGAGTGTATTGGCATGTAGTATTGTTAGCACAAGTCTTTTTGCGCAAAAAAATGTAGCGCAAAAAGAGAATGTAGAAATGTTAAATGAGGTGGTTGTAACCGCAACTAAATTCAACTTAAAAAAAGAAAACACAGGAAAAGTAATTCATGTAATTACGCAAAAACAATTACAACAAAACGCAGGTAAAACGGTTATTGAAATATTAAATACAATAGCTGGTATTGATGTGAAAGGTGTGAATGCAAATGCATCAGAGCCAAGGAGTATTAATATTAGAGGAGGTAGAAGTAGACAAGTTTTAGTGCTAATTGATGGAGTGCCTGTTACAGATCAGTCTGCAATTAATCAAGAATTCGATTTACGTTTGTTAGCTGTAAACCAAATAGAGAGTATCGAGATTTTAAAAGGAGCTTCTTCGACATTATATGGCTCTGGTGCAGCAACCGCTGTTATTAACGTAATTCTTAAGAAGGCTTCTAAAGATCGTATTTTTGGTTCTTTTGAAACTAGTTTTGGTACCAATAATTCTACAAAGTCGTCTAACAGTGGCTTAGCAGATAAAAATCAGAATATAAATTTAAACGGAACTTTAGGAAACTTTAATTTCTTAGCTTCTTTTAGTATTACAGGAGTAGACGGCATGTCTTCAGCAAAAAGCACCACAAATACAGTTTTTGAAAATGATAGTTTTTATTCTAAAAATGCCTTGTTAAAATTAGGATATAAAATCAATGATAAAGTAAATATTACATCATTTCTAAATTATGATACGTTTGAATATGATTTTGATGCTGCTGCTTTTTCAGATAGTGAAGTAAACATGGGTGATCAAGAACAATTTAGAGTTGGTATTAGACCAAATTACACCTATAATAAAGGGGAGTTATACATGTTAGCCTCTATAAATTCAGTTAAAAGAAACTTTAATTCATTTAATGCGTTCTCAAATACTTTAGATAGTTACCAGTATAATGGTGAAAGCATCAATTTAGATTTGGTAAATAAATATGAATTTTCTAACCAATTTCAATTAATAACTGGAGTTAATTATCAAGAGCACAGCAATAATACAGTAACACCATTTGCAACTATTGAAAAAGATATTGCTAATTTTAATACTTTAGATCCATATGCAAGTGTGGTTTATATTTCTGATTATGGATTGAGTGCAAATATTGGTGGACGCTTAAATATGCATAATGTTTATGGTAATCAGTTTGTATATGACGGTAATTTAGCATACTCTCTTTTAAACAGTAAAGAGACTTCTGTAAAACTATTAACCTCTTACAGCACCGCATTTATTGCACCAAGTTTGTATCAATTATATGACGGTTATTCTGGAAATATAGATTTAAATCCAGAAACAAACCAAACTTTTGAAGTTGGTTTTGATGCAACTTTTAAAGAGAATATTCAGTTTGATGTTGTATACTTCAATAGAAAAGAAGTAGATGCAATTATTTACAACAACACTACTTATAGCTACGGTAACAGTTCTTCTGATGCGAGTGGTCTTGAACTGAATTTTAGAGTTGCAGCAACTTCATTTTTATCTTTAAATAGTTCTTACACGTATATTGATAGCAATAATTTAGAAGATTTTAATGATTACATACCTGCAAATAAATTTGTGACAGGAATAGATATTACACCTTTTGAAAATGCTTTTTTAAATTTTACGTACAGAAATGTTGGTGAAAGAACAATTTTTGATAGATATGGTTCTTTTGGAACTGCAGGAGATGATGTTATTTTAGAAGAGTACCAAGTATTAGATTTCATGGCAAATTATAAAGTATTAGAAGATACAGTTACCTTTTTTATTGCTGCTACAAATCTTTTAAATGAGGATTATGACGATATTTTTGGATATGAAACCAGAGGAAGAAATTATAAGGTAGGAGTAAGATTACAATTTTAGATAGGGAAGAAAGCTTAAAAGAAAAAGAAAAGAGATAAAAACTCCATTTGTAAATTTACAAATGGAGTTTTTTATTATAGTATGTTACGAACTTCGTTTTTAATGAAATCGATAGCAGTTTCTGTTGGTGGTAACGTTTTAGAATAATCTGTTAAAACATTTTCACGAAAACTATTTGCCGAATTAGAATTTCCTGCGACTTGTTTTAGCTTATTCGTAACAGCGTTTTTAGCAGCACAAATTGCCGTCCAAGTATCTTTAGAAATATAAATTTGTTGCACTAAATTATGGGCAAACTCTTGTTCTATATTTGCAATAAGTAATTGTAAATAATCTTCTGTATCTGCAGATATTGGCGGAATACGTATTAACATTTTTACCGGATTTATTCGATCGCAAAAGAGCAATAAACGCTCACAAGCCTTTAATTTAATGGGTAATGATTCTTTTTTTTGTTGTGTTAATGCTTCTAATTTTTTTTCATAAACTTTATTGTTAATAAAACCTTTGAACATATAGTAAGCAACCAAACCAGTAACCGCAGCAGGTAAAATATATGCAATACTCTCTAAAATTTTATCTTCCATGTTTAATTATTAGATAGCAAATGTACTTTTTTTAAGTGAAAAACTTGTGAATAAAAAAATAGCAATCAATTCTTTATAACCGTTAGAATTCATAAATTTACTTTTTCATACTTCAAAAAAATATCTCTTGAATAGTTACTTAGATTCTTTAAACGAAGCCCAAAAGCAAGCAGTTTTACAAAAAGATGGTCCAATGATTATCATTGCTGGAGCCGGCTCTGGTAAAACACGTGTTTTAACCTATAGAATTGCTCATTTAATGAAGCAAGGGGTAGATTCGTTTAATATTTTATCGCTTACGTTTACCAATAAAGCTGCTAAAGAAATGAAAGCTAGGATTGCTTCGGTAGTGGGTGCGAGCGAGGCAAAAAATCTTTGGATGGGAACTTTTCACTCCGTTTTTGCACGCATTTTGCGTTCAGAAGCAGACAAATTAGGTTTTCCTTCAAATTTCACAATTTATGATACACAAGACTCTGTTCGTTTAATTAGTTCTATTATTAAAGAGTTGGGTTTAGATAAAGAAAGGTATAAACCGAAACAGATTTTAGGTAGAATTTCTTCATTTAAAAATAGTTTAGTTACCGTTAGGGCATATCATAACAATGCAGACTTACAAGAAGCAGATTTGCATGCAAGCAGACCTAAAGTTGGTGAGATTTACAAACACTATGTAGACCGCTGTTTTAAAGCTGGGGCAATGGACTTTGATGATTTATTATTAAGAACCAACGAGTTATTGGCTCGTTTTCCAGAAACACTAGCTAAATACCAAGATCGTTTTAGATATATTATGGTAGATGAGTATCAAGATACCAATCACTCTCAATATATCATTGTTAGAGCTTTGGCAGATAAGTTTGGTAATATTTGTGTGGTTGGAGATGATTCTCAAAGTATCTATAGTTTTAGAGGAGCAAACATTCAAAACATATTAAATTTCCAGAAAGATTACCCAGATGTAAAAACTTTTAAATTAGAACAGAATTACAGATCTACAAGTAATATTGTGAATGCTGCGAACTCTGTAATCGCCAAAAATAAAACAAAGTTAGACAAAGAAGTTTGGACTTCCAATGATGCCGGAGAAGCAATTAATGTAATGCGAACCATATCAGATGGAGAAGAAGGTAGGTTTGTAGCACAATCTATTTGGGAAAACCAGATGAATCATCAATTAACTTCTGATAGTTTTTGTGTCTTATATAGAACAAATTCGCAATCTAGAGCAATTGAAGATGCGCTTCGTAAAAAAGGAATTGATTATAAAATTTATGGAGGGATTTCATTCTATCAAAGAAAAGAAATTAAAGATATTTTATCTTATTTACGCATCTTAATTAACCCGAATGATGAGGAAGCTTTAAAAAGAATTATCAACTACCCTGCTCGTGGAATTGGAGCAACAACCATTGATAAATTAACAATAGCTGCAAATCATTATAAAAAATCAATTTTCGATGTTTTAAAATATATTGATAAAATTGATTTAAAAATAAATTCTGGAACAAAAAGTAAGCTTCAGAATTTTATGAATATGATGCTAAGCCTTCAGATAGAATCGCAAACCAAGAATGCATTTGAGATTGCAGAAATTGTTGTAAAACAGGCACAATTAATTAAAGATTTAGAGAAAGACGGAACACCAGAAGCGGTAAGTAAAGTAGAAAATGTTCAAGAATTATTAAACGGAATTAAAGATTTTATTACCGATAAAATAGAACAAGGAGAGGATGCTTCTTTAACTTCTTTCTTAGAAGATGTTGCTTTGGCTACAGATTTCGATTCAGAAAAAAACGATGACAAACCAACGGTTTCTTTAATGACTATTCACCAGTCTAAAGGGTTGGAATATTTATATGTGTATGTAGTTGGTTTAGAAGAAAATTTATTTCCTTCTGCTATGAGTATGAGCACCAGAAGTGAATTAGAAGAAGAACGTAGATTGTTTTATGTAGCATTAACTAGAGCAGAAAAAGTAGCATATTTAACCTATGCACAAACCCGATACAGATGGGGAAAACTTGTTGATGCAGAACCTAGTAGGTTCTTAGAAGAAATAGACAATCAATATTTGCATTATATTACACCTAAGGTACCAGAGCCTTCTATAAATAGATTTGTAGATAAAAGTATTTTTGATGACGCTCCTAAGGGGATTCGTTTTCAGAAACCGATTCAGCGAAAAAAAATGGAACGTGATATTTCTAAAAAGAAAGAAATAATTGTTCCTAAAAATTTAAAGAAGATTTCTCAGGTTACGCCAAAAATGAATCTTTTTGATGGAGATATTATTACCGGAAATATTGTTGAACACAATAGATTTGGAACAGGAACTGTGATAGGTATTGAAGGTAAGGGGCCAGATAAAAAAGCAGAAATTCAATTTGCAACTGCAGGAAAGAAGAAATTATTACTACAATTTGCTAAATTAAAAGTGATTGGTTAAAAATCATTTAGAAATATAAAAATAAATTCTTATTTTGCAACTTTAAAGAACTACAGCAGTAAAGACTATAATTCTTAAAATTCTTAAGAATACTTCAAAAATAAACAAATGACATTCGATTTAGAATACAATTCAGAAAGACCATTAATGATTATCCCAGAATACGGGAGACATATACAAAAACTAGTAGACCATTGTTTGGCTTTAGAAACTAAAGAAGAGCGCGATAAAATGGCAAAAGCCATTGTAGATGTAATGGGTAATTTACAACCGCATTTGCGAGATGTTCCAGATTTTAAACACAAGCTTTGGGATCAGTTGTACATTATGGCAGATTTTAAACTAGATGTAGAATCTCCATATCCTCAGCCATCTAAAGAAGAGCTGCAAGAAAAGCCAGAAGGGTTGCCATATCCGAAATCTGCATCTAGATACCGTTATTATGGTAACAATATTCAAACAATGATAGACATCGCTTTAAGCTGGGAAGATGGCGACAAAAAAGAAGCATTGGTTTTTACAATTGCAAATCACATGAAAAAATGTTATTTGAATTGGAATAAAGATACCGTTGATGATGCTGTTATTTTTAAACATTTATTTGATTTATCTGATGGTAAATTAGATTTAAGAGAAACAGAAGAGGCACTTTCTGAAACGAAGAATCTATTGAGAAAAAGAAATTCTCAAGGTCAGAATAATGCAAAAACGGCCTACAAGAAACCACAACATAACAATCAAAATAAAAATAGAAAAAGATAAGAGTCTATGGCATCATTTAAAATTGAAGGCGGTCATAAATTAAACGGAACTATTACCCCGCAAGGAGCAAAAAATGAAGTTTTGCAAATTCTTTGTGCTGTTTTGTTAACTCCAGAAAGAGTTGTAGTAAATAACGTTCCAGATATTATTGATGTAAATAAATTAATATTTATTCTTGGAGAACTAGGTGTAAAAGTTGAAAAATTAAGCAGCAGTTCTTATGCTTTTACGGCAGATGAGGTGAATTTAAAGTATTTAGAATCAGCAGATTTTAAAAAAGATGGTAGTTCTTTAAGAGGTTCTATTATGATTGTTGGTCCATTATTAGCTCGTTTTGGAAAAGGATATATTCCACGTCCAGGAGGAGATAAAATTGGTCGCAGGCGTTTAGATACTCATTTTGAAGGCTTTATAAGGTTAGGTGCAAAGTTTAGATACAATAAAGAAGATTCTTTTTATGGAGTAGAAGCAGAAGAGTTACACGGAGTTGAAATGTTATTAGATGAAGCTTCTGTAACAGGTACAGCTAATATTTTAATGGCAGCTGTTTTAGCTACAGGAACTACAAAAATTTACAACGCGGCTTGTGAACCTTACATTCAACAATTATCTAAGATGTTGAATTCTATGGGTGCTAAAATCTCTGGAGTTGGTTCTAATTTATTAATTATTGAAGGAGTAAAATCTTTAGGAGGTTGCGAACACAGAGTATTACCAGATATGATTGAAATTGGGTCTTGGATTGGCGTTGCAGTAATGACGCGTTCTGAGTTAACAATTAAAGATGTTAGTTGGGAGAACTTAGGTCAAATACCTAATGTATTTAGAAAACTAGGAATTCAATTAGAGAAAAGAGGAGATGATATTTACATTCCAGAGCAAGAATCTTACGAAATTCAAAATTACATTGATGGTTCTGTTTTAACGGTTGCAGATGCACCTTGGCCTGGTTTTACGCCAGATTTATTAAGCATTGTTTTAGTCATAGCAACCCAAGCAAAAGGAACAGTGTTAATTCACCAAAAAATGTTTGAAAGCAGATTGTTTTTTGTAGATAAATTAATCGATATGGGTGCAAAAGTTATTTTATGTGACCCACATAGAGCAACGGTAATAGGAATGGATTTTGAGAGCTCTTTAAAAGCTACTAAAATGACTTCACCAGATATTAGAGCAGGTATTTCTTTACTAATAGCAGCCTTATCTGCAAAAGGAACTTCTGTTATTAACAATATAGAACAAATAGATAGAGGGTATGAGAATATAGAAGCCCGTTTAAAATCTATTGGCGCAAAAATTGAAAGAGTAGAAAGTTAAAAAATAATTACTGCAAAAAATTGAAAAGAAGAAAAAGGTTTTATTAATTTATTAATTAAACTTTCATTAAATGTTACGAAATTTATATAATGAACAATGGAAAGATATTCAATTTGATGAAATTATTTCTTTAGCAGAAAAGTTTAAAATTTCTAACTATGGTAGAGTTATTAGCTATAAGGATGATGCAGAATTTCTCAAAAAAAAATCGTTTATAAACGGTTATGAAACTATTTCTTTAAAGCAAAAAGTAAATAAGAAATTTACCAATAGATATGTTCATAAAATCGTTGCACAGCATTTTTTGAAAAAAGAAAATGACCAACAAGTGTATGTAATCCATTTAGATTATGATAAAAATAATAATAAAGTAGAAAATTTAAAATGGACTTCCAAAAGAGAAAAAGAATTGCATCAATTTAGCAATCCTACTTGGGACGAAATTATGAAGAATAAAAAGAAAGGTAACGCCAAGTTAACAGAATATAAAGTAAAGATAATAAAGCGTCAATTAAAAAATAATAGAACCAGAATTACAATGATTGCTAAACGTTTTGGAGTATCAGACATGCAAATACATAGAATAAAGTCAGGTGAAAACTGGGGAGACGTTTCTGAATAAAATTGAAGTGAAATAAAGTATATAAAATAGTGTCAGTTTGACACTATTTTTTTGTTGGCAACATTTTTGCAAATAGAGGATAGACAATTTAATGATTACAACGAAATGAGTAAGAAAGATAAAATAGAGCAGGAAGAAATAATAAATGAACAAGAAACGGTTCAAGTAGAAGAAAATCAAGAAGTTGAAGTGGAAGCTGTGAAAGAAGAGCCAACTCCAGAAGAACTTATTCAAGCATCAAATGACAAGTTTTTACGTTTATTTGCAGAGTTTGAAAACTATAAAAAAAGAACAACTAAAGAAAGAATTGAGTTATTTAAAACTGCAGGGCAAGAAGTAATGACATCTTTACTGCCAGTTGTAGATGATTTCGAGCGTGCTTTGTCACATATTGAAGAAAACAAAGAAACAGCAGAATTAAAAAAAGGTGTTGAATTAATTTACCAGAAATTTTACAATACTTTAGAATTAAAAGGATTGTCAAAAGTGGAAACAAGAGCTGGTGATGCTTTTGATGCTGAGTTTCACGAGGCAATTACTCAAATTCCTGCACCATCAGATGATTTAAAAGGGAAGGTAATAGATTGTATCGAAAAAGGATATAAGTTAGGAGATAAAATTATTAGATACCCTAAAGTGGTTATCGGACAATAAAAAAATACAACTAATAGTTTACGGTTACTAATAATAATAGTTCACTGTTTGTTGACAATTGAAAGAACATGGCAAAACAAGATTTTTACGAAACATTAGGTCTTTCAAAATCTGCTACGCAGGCAGAGATTAAGAAAGGGTACAGGAAAATGGCTATCAAGTATCATCCAGATAAAAATCCTGATGATACAGCAGCTGAAGAAAATTTCAAAAAGGCAGCAGAAGCTTATGAGATTTTAAGTGACGATAACAAAAAAGCACGTTATGATCAATATGGTCATGCTGGATTTGATGGGCCTCAAGGTGGCGGTGGCGGCTTCGGCGGTGGCGGTATGAATATGGATGACATATTCAGCCAGTTTGGTGATATCTTCGGCGGTGGCGGCGGTGGCGGCTTTGGTGGTTTTGGTGGCGGTGGCGGTCAGCGTCAGGCTAGAGTTAAAGGGGGTAATATGCGCATTCGTGTAAAGCTTACTTTAGAAGAAATTGCCAAAGGTGTAGAGAAAAATGTAAAGGTTCGTAGAAAAGTACAAGCAGATGGTGTTTCGTACAAAACTTGTACGACTTGTAATGGTTCTGGGCAGCAAATGCGCGTTACTAATACTATTTTAGGTAGAATGCAAACAGCAACCACTTGTGGAACTTGTTCTGGAGCTGGAGAAATAATAAGTAACAAACCAAACGATGCAGATGCACAAGGTCTAGTTACTAAAGAAGAAACCGTTTCAATAAATATTCCTGCAGGTGTAACGGAGGGAGTGCAATTGAAAGTAGGAGGAAAAGGAAATGATGCACCTGGGAAGAACTCTATTTCAGGTGATTTATTAGTCTTAATTGAAGAGATTCCGCATGAATCTTTAAAAAGAGAAGGTACAAATATACATTATGATCTGTATGTTAATTTTTCTGAAGCAGTTTTAGGAACTAGCAAAGAAGTTGATACTGTTTCGGGTAAAGTGAAAATTAAAATTGATGGGGGTACGCAGTCTGGAAAAATTTTAAGATTAAAAGGAAAAGGTCTGCCGAGTATAGAGAGATATGGTACAGGAGATTTCTTAATTCATATTAATGTTTGGACACCGAAAGAATTAAACAAAGAGCAAAGACAGTTTTTTGAAAAAATGTTGGATAATGAAAACTTTAAACCAGCTCCTAATATGTCTGATAAATCTTTTTTTGAAAAAGTAAAGGACATGTTTTCATAATTTTCAAATAATAATTAAATAAAGAATCTTCTAATAAAATAGTAGTTTTTATAAAGATTTAATATATATTTGCAGTGTTGTTAATTTATTAACAACACTTTTTCTTTTTCATAGCAATTTTTCCCACTCAATTTATTGAGTGGGTTTTTTTATAGAAAGAAGTTGTAGTTTTGTAAAATATTAAAAAATAAGCAGGCTTATCTTATCGTCACGCTTTTAGCGTGTAGGAAAGTCCGGACACCATAGAGTATCATAGCGGATAACATCCGTCCAGCGTAAGCTGAGGACCAGTGCAACAGAAAGCAAGTACAGTTCGGCTGTAGTGAAACCAGGTAAACTCTATGAGGTGCAATGCCATGTAAATTAGAGCTTGAGAGCTACTCGCTCGATTCTAAAGGGTAGGCAGAT
>Ga0209815_1001258_pt1 | contig 17082 bp, 22 predicted proteins | sample CoawatmetaG00DNA_FD_187507 | JGI IMG/M metagenome (GOLD analysis project Ga0209815, IMG submission 187507) | Marine microbial communities from the West Antarctic Peninsula - Coastal water metaG002-DNA (SPAdes) (version 2) | ecosystem: Environmental > Aquatic > Marine > Coastal ...
TATAATAATGTTCAACATCCTTAATCATTTTAAGAATGTTAGGTTCTATTGCTGATAATATAGAATCTATTAGGTCGTTTGACTTAGATTCGTTTAAAAATTGATCGTAGGTTTTAATTCTATTCATTAATTATATATCTAAGATAGAACAGGAACATTTAAGAATTCTTTACGATATTTAAGTAGTGCTAATTCTTTTGCTTTAACTTCTAATTCAATATCAATATTCATATCATATGTTTCTATCTTTTCATACACATAATCAGCATGTGCTCTAAGAATAACTGAATCATCTTCATTTAATTTCTTAGAAGAAGAATAATGGCATAATTGACGGATACCCGCTGGCCATGTGGTTGCACATAATTCTAATGCGTCTTTTTCTGACATTGGATCTTCATAACACCTGTGGTGGTGATAATCAAATGTAATTGGTATATTAGTCTTTTCATAAATGTCATAAAGATCTTCCACACCATACTGCGATGGCTTGTCATCATTTTCTAAAACTAATCTGGCCTGTGCTGAGGGAGATAATCGTTTAAAGTTTTCAACAAACCTTTGCTTTGCAGCCTCCTTATCGCCATACGAACCACCTACGTGAATATTCATCGAATAAGTATGGTTAATAGGTAATCCCATTGCATCTAGTATAAGTGCAGATTGATCTAATTCTCTAATAGCTGCAGTTACAGTTTTAGGAGTTGGGCTAGGTAGAACACAAAATTGACCAGGGTGAAATCCTATACGTTGATTGTATTTCTGTGCAAGAGTACCTGCACCTTTAAGTAAATTAGATATTGTTTTCCAATTAGGTAAATCAGATAATTCATATTCACTCATCCAAGGAAACATAGTACTTGACATACGATATACATTTATACCTTTCTTATGATTCCATTTAATAATTTCAACAAGATCACGAATATTTGCTTCAGCCAATTCACCAGCATATTTAATACCCTTTGCTTTGAAAGTACGTTTGATCATAGATCTACCTATTTTGATATCGTGTTCTTTTTGTAGTGTTAGATTAATGCAACAATATCCGTAATTTGCTTTTCCCATATTCTTTATATTAAATTATATTAAATTGTTTATACCACATCCTGATATTCTTCTTTACTTTCAAATTCATTAAAATGATCTTGAGTTGCACAACTAAGTATTGCATTTTCTATAATAGTATTAAGATCTCTTGCACTGCACATTTCTATTTGAGCCGCATTAAATGCAGTTGCCATCATAGGATCTTCAAATTTATTAACAGAATGTAATGCAATAGCACTTGCAATATTTTCCAAAAGCAAATTAGAGTCCTTTGTTATGCTACCTGCATGCAATCCTAGCCCATAATCTGGATTTTGTATGTATAACTTATCAATTACACTGTCTAGGGGGTTCATTATTAGATACGTTTGCAGATATGTTTTAATATAATCGATAGAAGAATCGTCAACATATTGTGAAGCTGTTAATAACGTACCTGTTGCTTTGATATCTGATGCTTTGAATGTTATTTGAGTAAAAGTCATTTGTTTTATATTTAATTTAGTTATTTTAAATTTTTAGTGTATTGTATTGTAAACTTCTTCGTATACGAAATCTGGACAGGTGTCGTTAACCCAGTCGAGTTCTTCATCTGTGAGTGATCTGTATTCTCCATCCCACGTTTCGACTCCAGCACTTGAAATAAATGCATCTACGAAATCTGGAAAATCTGAAGTATCTATTCCATCAACTTCAATATCTACTAATTGACTCAACTTAAAGGTTGGTTCAAATTCTGGTTTGGGAGTATATCCTTGTTCTTTCATTTCTTTTCTCATCCTGTTTCTAAATTCTTCTAACATGTTCGTTTGTTTTAATTATTTGTTATATGTAAATATAAACCTTTTATTTGATATAAAAAAACTTTTGGGCATTTATTTTCATATTATTTTTCTAATATTACAAAGTCGCCGAATGCGTCATCAAATACTTTAATCAAATGCTCATAATCTCCACTTTGCATTTGAATTAATAATTCCTCATAAGGTTTTCCTAAGTTTTCTGAAAATGTTTTAGCATATGAAAGTAGCGCGAATGCATTTCCATCAGGCCCTGTTAAATCTATAACGATTGGTGTACCTTGTTGTTTGTGTAGTTTCTTTCTAATCATGTTTATATTATTTGTTATATGTAAATATAAACAAAAAAAGTGAACCAGGAAAATCCTGACTCACTTATTTTTTAAAGTTATTAACAATTTGTTATTTACTCATAACTTTCTTAAAAGTCTTAAAAGCTTTTTTTAACTTTTCAATTTGAGCTTTTAATTCTGTAGAACCTCCGTCTGAAATCGGTGGATGACTATCATCTTCTAAAAGTTCTATTGAGTCTCTTAATTCATCGATGTCATCGTGAATATCTGAAATGTCCTCTTCTACTAAATCATTAAATTGTTGAGAAGAGTCTCTACAATCGTCCATCCTTTCTTCTAGATCTTCAATTCTTTCTCCTAGATTGTCTGTTGACTGCTTATATTCTAGATCTTCAACTGTTCTTTGTAATTCTTTTACCTTTGAATCTGATTTAAATACTTTAATAGTGTTTATTACTATTAATACTGAAAGTATTCCTCCTAAAAATGCTAATGCCTGTTCCATTGTTTTAATTTAAAATTATTTATTTATTTTTGCTTCAGTTGTTAACCAGGTTGCGAATTCAGTATTAGTTTTGAATTGATATTCAAATTCACCAGGAATCCAATGGTCATGTCCAATTCCATAAACTCCTAATCCATCAAACCATTTATGGCACCATGATTTTTCCCAAATAACTGAATTATTTCTATAACCCTGTAATGGCGAGTCCCTGTATACTAAATACCAATCGTTTAACTCAATAAGCTCTTCATATCGCTTCACTTCATCTTGTGAGAATCGACCTGTACCTTCTTCGATTGATTTAAGATACCAGTGGATTTGAGTGTGCCATGGATTTTTCCTATCGCAAAGTTCTTCTCTTGCATATCCTTGGGGTGATAGTTCAAAGATCTTTTCTTGTAAGAAGTTTACTTCAGATTCTAGTTCTTCTAATTTAACGTAAAACTCCTCCTCTATATTAATATGTTTAAAGACTAAGAATAGAATAAAGGCGAACCAAATGATTGATGTAATGAGAATTGTCATAATATTGCTGTTTAAGTATTATACGTGATATTGTATTTATGTTTCATTTTATTATTTCCAAAAAACCTGAACACATAGTATACAAAAAGCTAGGGCTAAACACACTAATGTTTTAGTTGTAAGGCCCTCTCCCATAAAAATATAAGTTAAAGTTGTAAAGCTAATTATACCTAATGTAAATCCAATAAATCTACCGGGCCATATAGCACCATCAAAGTTTTCTGCTATTAATCTTGTTGCTATAATGAATATGTAACTTATTGTGGTTCCACCTATGATTGATAAGGTCCATGGGTTATTCTTAAACCATGGCCATACGAATTGACCATTTGTTTGAAACCATATCATAGATTGCGCAAGTGCAAATAATAAAATACCTACTATAAGACCTCTCATTAGAATAATTCGTTTACAGTAGTTAATATATGAGATATAAAACTATGTCTATGGTGTTCTGTTGATCCGCTTTCTTTAATAGCATTGATATGTTGTTTTGTTCCATATCCTTTATTTGAATTCCAACCATATTGCTCAAACTCTTCCATTTCACTAAGTTCTTTCATTAATGAATCTCTTTCAGTTTTGGCTAAAATAGAAGCTGCAGCAATTGAAGTGTATTTGTTATCACCACCTACGATAGTCTCAAAGGGAATTCCGGCAAATCCATGGAACTGATCTCCATCTACTAATATGAAATTGAATTCTTCTCCTCTATCATCTAAGTGTGTTAAACAATCATTCATGCCTATTAAGGTTGCTCTTAATATATTTGTAGATTCTATTCGGTTAACGCTAATGTGTTTAACTGAATATGATATTGCATTTTCAAGAACTATTTCTCGAGCAAGTTTTCGTTCTTTTTCGTTTAATAGTTTTGAATCTTTAATTAAGGGGTGTTGGAATCCAGTTGGCATAATACAAGCTGCGACGGTTACAGGTCCGGCTAGTGCACCGCGACCTGCTTCGTCAATTCCTATTTCTGTAATACTTGAATCATTATTGTATGATCCTTTAAGTAAGATGTTAGTAGACATATATATAGTTATTTAGTTATTATACTAAAAAACTTATATTTGTTTCTTACTCATTTTCTATTTTCCACTTGTCATATCGTTTAACCACATCAATTAATATTTTTGCTCTAACAATATCATTTTGATTAAATTTATGAGTTCCAATTCCACGAACACCTTCCATGATATCAGTAAACTTTTCTAATCCAATATTATTTTTTGCAATATCATATTGACTAACATCACCTGTTACGATAACCTTAGAGCCTTTACCCATTCTTGTTACAAATAACATTAGTTGTTTAAATGTAGCGTTCTGTGCTTCATCTAATATCATAAGTGAATCATCAAACGTATCTCCTCTCATAAATGCAAGAGGTCTAAATTGTATAATTTCAGATTCTACTAATTGGTTTGTGATTGCATGCCCAGCAATCTTTGTTAAGTTTGAAATGTATGATTGCATATATGGATCTATCTTTTCGCCGATGTCACCTGGAAGAAATCCTAACTTCTCCCCAGCCTCTTGAATAGGCTTACACAATATAATTGTTTTAATCTTTTTTTCTGCTAGTAGTTTTAATGCAACATAGCATGCTGTAAATGTTTTAGATGTTCCCGCTGGACCTTGACAAAAAGTAATGTCATTCTCTAAAATCTGTTGGACGTATCTCTGTTGAGATTGCCTTAATTGAACTTTAATGTTTTCTGGTTTAATATTAACTTTACTTCGATTTATCTTTGTATTCTTATTATTCTCAGAATCTTTGCTCATATACGTTGTTTTATGTTTAGTTACCTGCCATTATAACAAGTTCTTTTAATTTTACTAATTTTTCGCACTTTTCATACTCCTCTATTCCCTCAAAGTAAACTATTAAAATATCAATAAATTCCACTCTTTGACCGATCCCGTGTGGAATCTCTATAATATCTGAACCTTCTTTGAATACTACAAATCTGTTCACTGTTTTAGTAAAGTTACGTGTGATTGTGTAATAGGAAGATCTCATTAATGAGTCCCTATCTTCCCCTAGAATATCCGCCATCTTGTTGTTTTATTTTTAAAGTAAGGTGTTCTTTTAACAACTTACTATTTATATATTTAAACGTTTGTATTTATACGTCTAAATACTTAAAAAAAGTATAATGATATTATAATCTAATTATTGCTATCATTATTCTTCTGCTCAACATACTTTGCCTTTTGAAGCTGTGTACGCTTTGCAGCGGATGGTTTTGTATATTCTTTCTTTTCTCTAAGCTTTTTTACTTGCTTAACCTTTATTGATTTATATTTATATCTTTTGAGAGCTTGCTCAATATTTCCTTTTTCTACTTTGATTATTAACATCTTATCTTGTCAATGATTTTTTTAATATTAAAACATTTTTCATATTCTTCGCATTTTACAAAGAAATTTAATATATTATTTAGAGCCTCTATTTTTCCTTCTGCAGGGGATTCACTTTTAATTGCCTTATCTTCTCCTTCTATGACCGCATTATATATGATATTCATCATTGCAGTTTTAGAACTATCTCTTAAACTATCAATGTTTTCATCTTCCATAGAATCTTCAAAATCTCCTAAATCATGCATTCTCTAAATCTTTAATATGTTGTACGTGTTCTAATTGTTCTTTACTTAATTCAATATTTGATGATCTTAACTTGACCATTAAATTACCATAATCTTCTGTATTATATATCGGAAATCCTTTTCCCGCAATTCTTAAAACCTTTCCCTCATTTGAATTAATAGGAACATTAATCTTAAAAGTATTAAATGGTGTTTTGATTTCAAATGAACCACCTATCAACATATCATAGAATGGTAAAGCTAAATCTACCCATATATCTCCGTTTGTTACTATTATATTAGGGTCAAATAATATGTTCATGATTAAAGTAACATCACCATTAGGCGCTGATGAATTTACAGGATGTTCCATTCCCTTACCTCTAATTTTTAACTTGGCTCCTTCGTGAATTCCCTTAGGTATTTTAATATTAAATTGCTGAGATCCAGTATCAATATATTTAGTAGTTCCATAATAAACCTCCTCTAATGTTAGTTTAATTCTAATAGTAATATCTGATCCTCTTGCACTTTGATTAAATGCATTATCAAACATATTAGAAAAATCACCATTAAATTCATGAAAAGAATGGTTAAATCCAGATTGTCTATTATTTCTAGAACCTCCCCATTTGAAATCATACTGTTGTTTCTTTTCAGGGTCTGCTAGAGTTCCGTAAGCTTCTGATATTTCTTTGAATTTGGATTCAGAACCACCTTTATCAGGATGGTGTAATTTAACGAGATCTCGATACGCTTTCTTAATATCGGTTTGAGTTGCCTCTCTACTTACATTAAGTATCTCGTAATATTTCATTAAGCCTTTTTCTTGTTAGCGTTACGAGATTTAATAGCATCCATCTTAGCTTCCATAAGATTTTGCTTTGATTTTGCTTTGATTGATTTTGATTCTGCAATATTTGCTTTTTTAAGCATATTAACTTCTCTGCTTTCAGCATTCTTCATTAATTCAGCAATTTTCTCAAGAGCTGTTGCGATTCTAGCAATGTGTATATTATCTTCCATATATTATTTATTAAAGTTTTTCAAGCTCATATTTTAGATCTGCACATTTTTCATACTCTTCTAAATCTTGAAAGTAAAATATGGTCTCTTCGATGATCCTCTTAATCACCTTGGGGTTTCGAGTTTGATCCGCGTCAATTCCATGTTTAATTATAGCCTCGTAGTTTGCACGTGCTAATCTGTCCTTAATCGACTCTAGATAATCGGCATCATCTTTAGTTGGCATTGATCCATCCTCATTATCCGAATAAAAATCTTCAAATTCTTCGTTCATATTGTCTTAATTATTTGTTATATGTAAATATAAACCTTTTTATTGATATAAAAAAACTTTTGGGCATTTATTTTCAAATAATTTCCATATTTGACATTTTAAGCATAACATTCATTGTTGCCTTTACATCAAGTTCACAATAATCCTTAATAGCTTCTAAATTACCTTCCCAGTATTGACCAGATACTTCTGCACCCGCAACTGAAGATCCCTTAGGGGATGGAATTCCAAATACGCTACATAATAAATCTAATGAAGCTCCATTCATTCCTCCAAATTTCCAAATGTCATATGTATCTAATAAACAGTTTTCCCATGGTTTTAGTTTTTGAAAATGGAATTGATGTGGAGGTATAATTCCGTTTATCAAACATTTCTTAACGATCCATGGCATATCAAACTTTTTAATATTATGTCCTGTTATTTTAACGTTTGAATTTTTAGAAAAGATAGCAGACATGATTCCACAAAATTCTTGAAGTAATACAGCTTCGTCATTTCCATAAAAAGATCTTACATTACCGTCTTGTGCAATTCCAACTTCATCAAACTTGATCTGTCCAATTGATATTGTAACTATTCTACCAAATTCAGGATATAATGCGGCAGCATTTATATATAGCTCATCTTCGGTTAATTCACCCTTTTCAGAGCCATACTCTCTAATAGTTCTAGCTTTTTTAAGCCAAAGATCATACAAACCAACAGGTCCTTCATTCTTTAACTCTTCTAAATCTCTATAGTTTGCAGCAGTCTCTATATCTATAAAGAGCATGCCTTTTAAATCAGATACACTATACATATTTTTATTTTAATTGTTCTTTAGTAGTTGCCATTTCGTTAATTGCAATAGGATATCGAGTCCTATTGTTTTCAAAATCTGCCGTTATTAAATAGTATTTAGTTCCAGTAGTTTTTGATAAACCTTCACATATATCTAAGATAGGTCCGTGATAAACAGAACCTGCAAATCTAAAATAGTATTTTGTTCCTATCTTTGGATTTTTAACTGTGATTTTTCTAGGTGGTTGTTTCTTTGCCATATACTAATTATATTCATTTAAATATAAAAGTTTACCCCGGGAAGAAACTATATTAGTAAAGATATAGTTTTAATTATAAATCTGCCCATGTTGAGTGCTCTAATAATTCCCTGATAGAACTATAAGTATCATACGTTATTAAAACCTCTAAGAATCCTCCACTTATACTAGGTGGAAGATCTTTAGGGTTAATCCAATATTCTACTGGCATTTTTATTCTACCATTAATAAAGTCGAACATAGCATCTATCTCCATGTGGTGGATATAGATTTTAATTTGCATGCATTTCATATCTGGGTAGGCCATAATTTATAATTTTATTTAAGATGAGATCCACCTAACCAAAGAACGAATGATTTTCTAATTCCTTTAGTGACTGGTTTAACTGAATGCATTAAATAACTAGGGAATAGAACTACATTACCAGCTCCCCTTGGTGTATAATCTACGCCTTCTTCGAGTGAATTTCCACCACGCCAAAAACAAAGATCTCCACCTTCGTACTCAAAATCTTCAGATAGTTGAACCGTTATTGATATTTTTCTTTTAGATGCATAACCAGCGCCAATATCTTGATGCCAGTCGTATTTTCCTAATTCGCTAGCATTATATTCAGTATACTGTATTGCCTCGGGAGCTGATTGTAAATCAAACTTCCACATTTCATTATTAGCAGAAGTAGCTAAATCCATTAACTTATGATATAACCAATCCCATTTTTTAGTTTGTGGAATCCATTTTATATTAGATTTACGAACATCTAATGTAGGGTCTCCATCAAATACCGAAGCTCTATGATATTCTAATAATGCAACATCTCTTTCTATTTTATTTAATTCTTCTTTAGAAAATGCTTTATCAAAGTAAAACCATTCAAGAGCATCATCATGATGATCCTGGTCAAAGCTATATCTTATTATATCTTCTTCCATATTATCCTTTAAATATTACATTAACATATCCTTCTTCTTCACCATATCTAGATTCAGCGTGTATTGGGTATTGTGGATATTCCTCATATGCCCAGTCGTGCTGCCCTAACTCTTCAAATCTTTCCTTGATTTGTTCATTGTAATGTGATGCTATTGTTCTAACTCTTCTTTGAATATCTGCTCTAGATAGATCATGAGTGTTTCTACCACCTGCGTTATTATATAAGAATTGAATATAACTTAACTTAGGGATTTTACACATTATTGTATTTAAGAAGGTTCTAATTATTAATTCATAATCATCAACAACTGTTAAACTTCTATTATGTCCTCCAATTTCAAAATAAGTTGTTCTTCTCCAAGCTCTAATGTGATTTGGAACCCCAACAATATGTCTAATTGTTTTTGGATTAATATTTTGTTGATTTGCGGGTGATAACATTTTACCTTTATACTCTTCATCTCTGTAATTTCCATATCCTAGTGCAAATCCTGGTCCATATTTATTATTTTCCCATTCTTCAGTAACTTCTGCAGTATCTCCATAAAAGAATCCACATTCAGGATGTGCTTGTGCCGCATTATGTAAATCCATAGCGCAGTTTTCTGCAAGTAAATCGTCATGATCTAGTTCAGCAAGAATATATCCTCTTGCCATTGCACATGCTCTCCACTTTACTTCCCCGATACAACCTCCTGATTTTTCTCTAAGATCGTATATTTTTACTCTAGGATCGTTCTTTGCAATATCTTCTGCTATTTTTAATGTTCTTCCACCATCAGTAGAATCATTCATTAAGACCCATTCCCAGTTTGGATATGTTTGTCTAGCAACTGATTCGTATGTTTCGTATAATTTTTCTTTGGTGTTATAAATAGGTGTGAAAAATGATATTAAATTTTCATCATTCATATTAGTAGGATCTAACATTGCATTTTCAGAAACGTTATATGCTATATCACCTAGGTCTTGGATGTCTTCTTCATTATCTATATTAATCCACTTACGTCTAAATTGTAATGGTAACGAAGCTAGAATTGGAAAAGATTTAAAACTCTCACCAACCGTTACTATAGAATCTGGTTTAAATTCTGCAATTACTCTAACGATGTCAGTGTCATCTTCTAGATATTCTACTGTTAATTCGTTAGCTTCATAGTCTAAAACCTTGCTAGTTAAAAGATTTGGTCTTCCTTTGCCTACATATAGCACTCTTGGTAGTTTAGGGGTTGCCTCTTTATCTAAGTAATTATAATAGCTTAATATCTCATTATGGTAACTAAATGTGTTAGGTGCATCCTGTAGGACATCTTCAATAAAATAACCATCAGCAGCATAGTTTGCACCAAATTCATATTTATGAATAAGTTTTGTTTTAATTACAACCTGTGCAATATCTGTTTTTCTGAATCCTGTATTTTCAGGTGAAGCCACTCTAATATCTAATCTTGTGAAATCCTTACCTGCGACTTTCTGAGATATAACATGAATGTCCTTGCCGTCCTCATCTAATGCAGTTGACATATATTTATAGAAGTTCTCATGTAATATATTATCGTCGTCTAAGAAATAAAACCAAGATTCTTTATTAATTTTTTTAAGAATCTCAGTGGACTGTGGATATAATAATCCACCATCACTGCCTTTAATAAAATGTAGTTGAGTATCTTTATTTGTAAGTTCTGATAGTAATTCAGCGTCAATATCCTTTAGAGGGGCAACGTCAAAAATAACATGCCATTTTATTTTTAAGTTCTTTGGTATATCCGTAAATACCGATTCCTTAACCTTTGCTAAATTGTTAGGACGAGTACATCTCGTCAATATGTTTAATGTGTGTTTCATTTGAATTTAAGTTTATTGTTCTATATCGAAAAAGAACATGTGAAAAAATCTTGCGTTATCGATAGCATCTCCGAAATATTCAGTAGCTGCATGTATCTGTGATGAGTTAAAAATTACTAGTCTATTATATACATTTCCGATATCATCAATCTTTTCAAATTGAGTTCCATCATAGAAATTCATTTCTTTATTATTACCTCTAAATGTGTTTACGTATTCGTCTCCCATTCTAGACTCTTGTCCGGGAAATGAAGAAATTCCTGTAACTTTACTACGGTACATTGCCGTTCCTGTCTGAGGGGGAGCATCTGGAGTTAAGTAAACCATAGCAGCGTACATTTGACTATCGACATGGTATACTATAGGCTGATCTGATGTGCAAAATTGAAATACACCATTGGCATATCCACCGTGATTCCAGTTTGTTATTTTTTTACCTATTACCTCTTCTAATTTTTCTTTAGTTCCATCTAATATGAATCTAGAGTTTGATCTTTGTCCTTTATGGTAATCTGATGGCGCGAATTCTAATTCATTCATTGCATATTCCCTAACCATATCTGGATTTGCATAGAAATTATCGACAACAATAACATCCTTATCACCTCCATTAAACCCTGATTTAGAAACTACCTCCTTTAACAAAGATGTTAAATCATATAATATATCACTATCATTAAATCCAATTTGTAGATTTTTACTTAATAAGTGATTTTGTATAGTTATATTAAAACCTAAATTATTGGGTGAATTAGTTCCTTTAAAGTATTCTACAACGTCCGGCCTATCTTTCCATATAGTATCAATGGATTTTCCATCTATTGCAAGGATATCTATAGTTTTATTTTCTGTCGAGTATATCCATCCCTCTATTGTTGTTTCTGTAGAATCTTGGAAAACCTCCTCTACGTTCATTAATACGTTTGGGATTTTAGTCTTATGCATAAATTTTAAATTTTAGTTATTATATATTAAATGTTCTATTTGTTTATTTATCCCTTTTATTTTAAACAAAAAAAGACTCTAATTTCTTAGAGTCTTTTAATTTTTTAACTATTTAGATTATAATCCGGTCTATCTACTGAAAGATTATACCGCCGCCCTTATTTCGGCCTGCAACTATTGTCGTAATTTGTCCATTTACTACATCAATAGTACCATTGTCAGAAAATTTTATCCATCCAGTAAAACCACCATAATTACCTTGAAATCCCTGGGCTCCCTGGGCTCCTTTGCTTCCTCGAAGTCCGTCTACTCCTTTAGCTCCAACATATCCTTGGGCTCCCTGGGCTCCCTGGGCTCCTCTTGATCCAGCAGTTCCTTGAGATCCTTGAACTCCTTGAGGTCCTAAAGATCCTAGGGTACCTCTTGGACTACCTCCTTGAACTCCTCTAAAACCGCTTGCTCCTTGAGGTCCAATAGATCCCTGAGATCCTTGAGGTCCACGTGGAGAACTTCCAGTAGAACCTTTATCACCTTTATAACCTTGGGGTCCAGTTGGAAAGTCTCCGTAAGTACCAGTTTTTCCTTTAAAACCAGTATATCCCTTATCTCCCGTTGGTAATGCACCTTTATAACCCTGTGAACCTTTATATCCTTTATATCCGCCTGGGCCACCTGGAGAATTTCCAGTATTACCCTTATCTCCTTTAAGTCCTTGGGGTCCAATATAATTTGTAATAACGCCACCCTGTGTACCTTGATTACCTTGAAATCCTATAAATCCTTTATATCCAGTAGCAGCAGATCCTTTAGCACCTTGAGCTCCTTGATCACCTTGAAATCCTCTAGATCCTCCTGGACTTGATCCTTGAGAACCTTGATTACCTTGAACTCCTCTAAATCCTTGAGATCCTTTTGGAGAATTTCCAGCAACACCTTGATTACCTTGGAATCCTCTATGACCAACAACACCTGTTGGTGAAATACCAATCGGTCCTTTATATCCTGTATTTCCTTTAAATCCTTTTGGTCCTAAAGGAGAATCTCCAGTAGTTCCCTGTGGACCTCTTGGTCCGTCTAATCCTTTATATCCAGTTGGATTAGAACCTCTTGCACCAGTAGTTCCTTTATTTCCTGTTAATCCAACATATCCTGTTAAAGTACTTCCAATAACACCTTGATTACCTTGGGCTCCTTGGAATCCTCTAGGGCCTGTTGGAGAATCTCCAATACCACCTTGATTACCTTGAGCTCCCTGTGGTCCGACAAGTCCGACTGGAGAATCTCCAATACCACCTTGATTACCTTGGACTCCTTGGAATCCTCTAGGACCTGTTGGAGAATCTCCAATACCACCTTGATTACCTTGGACTCCTTGGAATCCTCTAGGACCGACTGGAGAATCTCCAATACCACCTTGAGTACCTTGGACTCCTTGGAATCCTCTAGGACCGACTGGAGAATCTCCAATACCACCTTGAGCACCTTGATCTCCTTTTAAACCTTCAGGACCAGTTGGAGAATCTCCAATACCACCTTGATTACCTTGAGCTCCTTGGAATCCTCTAGGACCGACTGGAGAATCTCCAATACCACCTGGAGCACCTTGATCTCCTTTTAAACCTTCAGGACCAGTTGGAGAATCCCCAATACCACCTTGAGTACCTTGGACTCCTTGGAATCCTCTAGGACCGGTTGGAGAATCTCCAACAACACCTTGAGCACCTTGATTTCCTTTTAAACCTTCAGGACCAGTTGGAGAATCTCCAATACCACCTTGATTACCTTGGACTCCTTGGAATCCTCTAGGACCGACTGGAGAATCTCCAATACCACCTTGAGCACCTTGATCTCCTTTTAAACCTTCTGGTCCAGTTGGTGAATCTCCTATAATACCCTGAGTACCTTGAGCTCCTTGGAATCCTCTAGGACCGACTGGAGAATCTCCAATACCACCTTGAGCACCTTGATCTCCTTTTAAACCTTCAGGACCAGTTGGAGAATCCCCAACAACACCTTGGTTACCTTGGACTCCTTGGAATCCTCTAGGACCGGTTGGAGAATCTCCAACAACACCTTGAGCACCTTGATTTCCTTTGAATCCAGTATCACCGTCTACTCGTACACCTTGATCTCCTTTTAAACCTTGATCACCTTGATAACCCTGATCTCCTTGTTCTCCTTGGTCTCCTTTTAAACCATCGACACCATAATATCCTTGAATACCTTGATCTCCTTGAATACCTATAAATCCATTATCACCTTTGTTTCCTTTGAAACCCGGTTCACCTTTAAGACCTTCGTTTCCTTGATCTCCTTTATCTCCTATAAGTCCTTTATCTCCTTGATCTCCATCATTTCCTTTGAAACCTTGGAAACCTCTTTCTCCAATTAATCCAGTATGTCCTTGGTCTCCCTTAGCGCCTTGGTCTCCCTTAGCGCCTTGATCTCCCTTAAGGCCCTGGTCTCCTTCAAAACCTTGGTCCCCTTGATCACCTGTAAAATATGGATAATTGTTCTTATCATAGTCCGTTATATTGAGTGGTAATGCACCGCCAATTAAAGAACCTTGTTTTAGTTTAGCCATTTTTATTTTTTGTTTTTTGTTTGTTTAATATTTATCTTATTTAAAATATGATGTTATATTGGGTTTATTGGTGTGGCGGAGCCATTACCAGTAATTGTACCACCATTTACAGAGAAGAATATGTTAGCACTGTCTTTAAATTGTCCAGAAACAAAATTATTAGCTGTTCCGTTCTTTCCTTTCTTCCCAACATGACCCTGGTACCCTCTTGCACCAGCATTACCAGATGATCCTTTATTACCTTTTTTACCAATAAATCCAGTGTAAGCGGTAGGTGATGCAGTACCAGTTTTTCCTTTATGACCAGGATATCCAATAGCTCCTTGATAACCTTGAACTCCTTGAACTCCGTTATATCCTTTATTTCCTACCTGTCCGTAGGCAGCAGCAGCTGTGTTCCGCTGTCCTTGGTGACCAGTATATCCTTGTGGACCTCTAGCACCAGGGTTTCCAATGGTTCCTTTAAAACCTCTTGCTCCCTGAGCTCCTTGAGTTCCAGTACGATTTAAACCTTGAGGTCCTGTTGGTCCTTGATTACCTCTTGCTCCTTGAGCTCCTTGAGATCCTTGACTTATTCCTTTATAACCAACATCTCCTGTAGTTCCTCTTGGTCCAGTACCACCAGTACCCCCAGTATTTCCTGAATCTCCTTGGAAACCTCTTGGTCCAGTAGCCCCAATCCCTTGAGTTGCTCCTTTCTTACCGGTAAATCCTTTAGGCCCAGTTGTTCCTTTAGCTCCTTGAGATCCTTGTGATCCATGAGGTGCTCCTTTCTTACCGATAAATCCTTTATATCCTTTAGCACCAGTTGCTCCTTTAAGACCTTTATTACCAATAAATCCAGTATAGCCTTGTGGTCCTTTATAACCTTTAGAACCTTGTGATCCAGTTGCTCCTTGATGTCCAGTATAACCAATGGCTCCTTTAGCGCCCTGAGATCCTTTAGAACCTTGAGTACCCTGTGCACCAAAATCTCCTTGAGTTCCTGTTGCTCCTTTAGCACCTTGTGGTCCTTTATAACCTTCATATCCTTGAACTCCTTGATTACCTTGAGCTCCTCTAGCTCCTTGATAACCAGTTTCTCCTTTATTACCTTGTGATCCTCTTGCTCCTGTTGTTCCTCCGACATTACCTACTTGCATTTTAGGAAAACAAAACCATGTTCTAGAACTAGAATCATAACCACCAGACATACCCATATTAAATGATAAACTATCTGATTGGCTATTGGTTGGGGTTGAAATTGCAGGCCAAATAACATTGTGCCATTCACCGTCATTCGGTACTCCAATGGATGCAGTATATTGCCTACCTGCTTCACTATTGTCTGCAGTGTATGCCCTAATTGAAAAACCTGGATCGTTTGTCTTTACCCACATCGAAATTGTATAAACAGTACCTGGTGTCTGTGGTGCGTAATTACCATAAGAATACCAGTATGATGATCCACTATTTTTATTAAATCCAACAGTTGGATATCCTGAAGCTTCAGGCGGTGCTGATATTTCATTAAATACGATATCCTTTTGATATCCTTTAGCCCATCCTGTATCTAAGTTTGTATTTGTAACAACATTAGTTGCAGGTGTAAGTCCTTTCTTACCGATAAATCCAGTATATCCAGTTGCTCCTTTAGAACCCTGTGGTCCGTTTGCTCCTTTCTTACCGATAAATCCTTTAGGCCCAGTCTGTCCTTGATTACCCTTTACTCCAGTTGTTCCTTTCTTACCGATAAATCCAGTATATCCAGTTGCTCCTTTAGCACCCTGTGCTCCTTTAGTTCCTTTCTTACCGATAAATCCAGTATATCCAGTTGCTCCTTTAGCACCTTGTGGTCCGTTTGCTCCTTTCTTACCGATAAATCCTTTATGTCCAGTTGCTCCTTTAGCACCCTGTGCTCCTTTAGTTCCTTGGAAACCTCTTTCACCAACGTCTCCTTTAATACCTTTAGCACCCTGTGGTCCGTTTGCTCCTTTCTTACCGATAAATCCAGTATATCCAGTTGCTCCTTTAGCACCCTGTGCTCCTTTAGTTCCTTGGAAACCTCTTTCACCAACGTCTCCTTTAATACCTTTAGCACCTTGTGGTCCGTTTGCTCCTTTCTTACCGATAAATCCAGTATGTCCATTTACTCCCTTAGCACCCTGTGCTCCTTTAGTTCCTTGGAAACCAGGTTCACCAACGTCTCCTTTAATACCTTTAGCACCCTGTGGTCCGTTTGCTCCTTTCTTACCGATAAATCCAGTATATCCAGTTGCTCCTTTAGCACCCTGTGCTCCTTTAGTTCCTTGGAAACCAGGTTCACCAACGTCTCCTTTAATACCTTTAGCACCTTGTGGTCCGTTTGCTCCTTTCTTACCGATAAATCCTTTATGTCCAGTTGCTCCTTTAGCACCCTGTGCTCCTTTAGCTCCTTGAAAACCAGGTTCACCAACATCTCCTTTGATACCCTTAGCACCTTGAGGTCCGTTTGATCCTTTCTTACCGATAAATCCTTTATGTCCAGTTGCTCCAGTAGCACCCTGTGCTCCTTTAGCTCCCTGATGTCCTTCATTACCTTTAGAACCTTTAGAACCTATAATACCACCTGCACCTTTATCTCCAGTGTGTCCTATATTACCAATATCTCCATCAAATCCTTCAGATCCGTCAAACCCAGTATTA
>Ga0209815_1001268_pt1 | contig 16976 bp, 13 predicted proteins | sample CoawatmetaG00DNA_FD_187507 | JGI IMG/M metagenome (GOLD analysis project Ga0209815, IMG submission 187507) | Marine microbial communities from the West Antarctic Peninsula - Coastal water metaG002-DNA (SPAdes) (version 2) | ecosystem: Environmental > Aquatic > Marine > Coastal ...
TTAAGCTGCCAAATTCCGTTACACCAAAGACAACACCTAAAAAGAAATCATTAACATCAGCGAAAAAGTTGGCTAATGATCAACGGCGCAAGAATCTTCGATCTGAAATAGAAGGTAGATTTAAAGGTGATAAGCTCAGTAATCCATTGGGTATGACTTCGCTGCTTGCTAAGATATATGGTAAAGATATAAAAAATATGACGCACTTGGACGAGGCTGAACTCGCGGGAAAAGCTGCACTCGACTTAGGTATTGGAGTAGCAACTGGCGGTGCTTTTAAAGCGGCTGGTGGGGCAAAGAAAATCGGCGGCGCAGTCGTAAAAGGAGTCAAAGCTACAGGTCGCGGAGCTGCCACAGGTGCGAAAGCAACAGGTCGAGCCGTGGCAACTGGTGCAAAAGCTACTGGTCGAGCTGCAAAGAAAGCCGCTAAAGCCACAAAACGTGCTGCAAGAAAAGCTAGAGTTGGCTTGAAGAAAGCTGATCGCAAGTTGCTGAAGGCGCAAGGATTGAGCCGTCAAGGCGGTAAAGTTCGCAAGATCAAAGAGCCGAATCCATTTGGTGCAAAAGCTGCCAAGGGAGCAAAGCCGAAGACGAAAGGCAAGTCCGGCAAAAAGAATCCTTTTGCGGGATCAGACAAGCCAAAACGAGCAGCGAGAAAAGCTAAAAAAGCTGAACAGCAAGATTCTCATATAAAAGCGCGACGTGCGGATAGGGTTAAAAAAGGTAAGCGTAAGGCAGATGAAGCACGTAAGGATGCTGTAGCCAGTAACAAGCGAGCAGCTGAGAAGGCAAAAGCTTTGAGAGTTGAAAAGGGCTACGCTCAGCAGAGGATAGATGCAAGGAAAGCATCAAGGAATCGAAGGCGCAAGTCATGACCGAGAGACAACAACTGGATGAGTTCACTCGTAGAATTTGTCACGCAGTTGAGTATTCCGAACAGGAATTGGACTTGACTTTGGAGCAAATGATTGGTGTAATAGAAGTTGCCAAGCAAATGTTAGTTGAGCGATTTTTACATGAACCTAGATGATTTAAAAGTCTTTGCGGCTTCGGTCTCAGGATTAGGAAACTGGTTACTTGAAATTGATATTCTATTAAAAGTTACAATCAGTTTAGTAACGCTATTGTATATTACACTTAAAGTGCAGGAGTTATTGAGGAAAAGATAATGCTATCAGGAAAGAAAACATATGTGACGGCGGTTGGCGGGATACTCGCGGCTGTGGGTGCTTATTTCTCCGGTGAAATGGAGATGGGCGTGATGATAAACGTGGTGATCACCTCGTTGCTGGCAGTCTTTCTGCGGAAAGGTGTGAAGAGCGACACGAATGGGGATAGTTAGATTACTTGCATCGCTGTTTAAGGCCATACCGTCATTGGAACGGTTGGTCTTTAGACTTGCGGATGCCTTGAAGGAAGCCAATGCAAAGAATCGGCTGGAAGACAAGTTGGGCCACATTGATGCTCTTATTGATGGTGAGCGCGTGCAGCACACCACAGTTGGAAGGAGTAAAGGAGTTAAGCCAGCACCCACAGTTTCAAAAAGCAAGGGAAGCAGCGCCGGAGTTCACAAGGGCCGCGCTAAGAAAGGTAGCAAAGCTGGAGTATGAAATTGAGCGTCGGTGACAGAGATGAGTTACAGGAGAACTTGGATGAATTACTTGGTGCTGTAAGGGAACTAAAGCATGAGTTGGGCAACAATAACGAAGAGGTCAAGCCAAGCGGTGGTCGCCATCACAAAAAGAGCCACAATAACGGTGTCGGCTATAACAAAAAGAACAAAGCCAACAATCGTCGCAATCGTTAAACGATGAGTGCTGAATACATAATTGACAGGTTTGGGCGCAAGGTTGGTCTTAATGCTGGTGACGCCAATCAACGCTACGTTATACTCGACTTCCTTAATGAGGCAATGCAGTCAGTATATGAACACGTTGACATTCCCGGCTCATTGGTTGAAGAAGAATTTTACGTTGCTGGCGATCAACGAATTGCGTTGAGTCGTGATGTCCACGCCATTCGTGCGATGCGCGAAAAAGAGTCGAAGCTAACGTGGAGCATTAACAATCTCCTGTCAGAATATAACCAGAACAACTGGCGAAGTGACAATCGTTGCTGGCGTGTGGTTGGTTATGATCCACTCAAGAAATCCTTGGCATCTGCAACAACGGCGGCGCGTGGATCAACTGCGACAGGTCTGACGTTGCTTGCTTATGCTAACATTGCTGCAACAGAGAAGTTTGCAGTTACATTTGAGACATCCACATCAGACAGGCAAACAGTCACGATAACTCCCGGCGCACACACAGGATCATCACCAGATTCAACTGCCATAACACTTGCGACGCATCACACAATATCGGGTATATCGAGTATTCGCCGTTTCGACACAAACAACGAGCGTTACGGGAATCACGCAGAGGATAGTGGCGGTTTGATGAAGCTTGTAGACACGGCAGACAATACCATTATTTATTCTGAGATACCACACGACGAGACCGAGGCTCAGTACATGATAGTGGACATCGCCGAGTTTCCTTGGGATGACACGGCGGCACAGGATGATTCGCACACTCTGCAAGTTTTGTACAAGAAGAAGCTGAAGCACATCAAGAGCGACAACGATCCATTTCCACTCTACGGTTTTGAGAATATCGTGATGCACAAGATGATGCAGTTGTTCATGGAGGAACAGGGCAAGCTGCAAGAGGCGATGGTTTATGATGGCAAAGTGACACGCGATTTGGGTCGCAAGATAGCTGACCTTGAGCGTGGACAAAAACGTCTAATGCAATTCGGGCGACACCCGCATGATGCAATTACGCTGGCTCGCCGCTGGCACTATCACCGTGGCTGATTACTCACAACAATCATTTGTTGGCGGCATGAATATGTCGGTGGATGACACTCGACTGGGAGAAGATGAGTACAAGTTTGCCAAGAACGTTCGCAACCGTTTCGGCACATTGGAGGGAATCAAGAACGTCAACGACATCTCCACTAGCATAGGCGCATTCACATCGAATCCACCAATCCAAGCAATCTATTCTATCGGCGAGTTCGTCTTTCTCTTCTTCAAGGGGAGTTGTAAATTCCGATACATTGGGGCACCTGATGAAACTACTTGGGCCGTATTAGTTGGCTTTAGTATGGATAAGGCGGCGGAGATATTTGTTCAGGCTGTCCCTGCATCCACGCAAAACTTTCTACGCAAAGATACGAATGTGGCGGGTGCATCACTTGAGTTGGCAACGGACACCATTGTCCAAAGAACAGTAGCAGCTATTATTGTACAGGACGGTATAAATTCGCCGAGAATTATAGAGATTACGGGGGATAAAGTATCTCTATATCCTAGAGAAGCTAAAACTTATGCTGAGTGGGTGTATGGTGGTACTATTACAAGCGTTTCTGATCTTACACCAACACCAAGCACAGCGTGGGAAGCAGGCCAAACTCACTCAGCTTTTGCCGCAACAAGCACCAGCGGTTATGGTGTGAGCGCAACCTTCTCGGCAACGACAGATGGTAGTGGAAATCCAACATTCACCTTAGTTTCAGGAGGTCTTGACTACAGAAAGAATGATACGTTAACATTTACAGACCCCGGTTCAACGTCAAATACAGCAATTTTAACCGTAGTTAATCGAGAATCAGCAGCGCGTGAGTATGTACCAATTGGTAGACAGATGGCATTCTTTAACAACAAGTTGTTTGTTGTTAGCCCTGATAGAACGGAGATTTATCATAGTGCAAGTGGCCGCCCAATGGACTTTGTGGTTGCCGTTACCAAAGATGGCGACAAGATAAATTCTGACGAGACGATTGGAGGCGCACCAGCCACATCCTACACAGTTGGCTATAATGCAATCACAGCTTTATCCGTATTAAACAATGAGGCGCTTTTTGTTTCAACAGTTGGGGGAAGCTATGGTGTCACGATTGATTACAGTACGACTGTGTTTGGTGAAGGGTCTTTTGCAAAGCAACATTTGTTTACTGCCAACTCAATCAACCAGCATTCGTTCGTTGATTTGTTGGGTGACTTTGCCTTCATTGATCCAGAGGGCTTGAGGTCGTTCAATGCTGTGATGCAATCGAAGAACGAGGGACGCAACTCAGTCTTCTCACTCAAGGTCGCTCAATTGTTTAGGGGTGTTATACAAGAGAGCGGGAAATGTGCTGCCATTGTATTTGATGATTATGCGCTATTTGCGTGTAAGACTATCTTTGGACACGGCATTCTTGTCTTTGACACGCTCACAAAACAGTTCGTGAGTTTCGATCAACTCACGGATGACAGCAACTCTAACATTGGGCCTGTCATAAACTTCGCCAAAGTGGAGACAAACACCAAGCGTGAGTTATTTGCAATCACACATGGAACAACAACCAGTTCAGGCGATCCAGCCTACAAATGCGTTAAGTTATATGAGGGTTCTAACTTCGCAACGGCATACGTCGAGACTAAAGCATTTTGCACCAACGATACCAGAGTCGAGCAGAAGCCACAGGAACTTCGCCTTCTATTTAACAAGGTACAATTTGCCTCGTCGGTTACAGCAACACAGCGCGTGAACGACGAGACAACGCCGGATACATCAGCTGGCTCACAGTCCAAGACGTTGGCGGCACAGGCCACGCCCATCACATTCCCCGTTACCTTGTCAACGGTGTGGAGCGGGCCGAAGCAGATACAAAATTTACTTTACAACTTTCAAGGCGGTCAACAGGGTTGGAAAGTGTCTTACGCATTGAAATGGACAAATGGAATTAAACTATCAAACATCCAGCTTCAGACACAGGATTTTACCCCTATGAACCCAATGTTATCACAAGCTTATGTCAGTTAATGTATCTCATACAGATTTCACAGACGCAACTACGTTGTTTGCTGACCTTGCGGCAGCAAACGCCATGCTTGATAATCTGGTAGTACCAGATGCGACAACCAGTACCGATGGTGTTGTAAAGAAGTGTGTGTATGTGGCCAACCCATCGGGTAATAGTGCAACGAATAATCAAACGGCAATCATTGCCATTTTAAATACAATGAAAGATAAAGGCCTAATGGCCAGTTCATAACATTATGTTGGAAGATATTCTAAATCCCGCAAAGTGGCTCGAAAAACTCACCGAGGCTGGGGCAGCCCTATTAGGGCCGTTCATAGACAATCTTGGTGGAATGTTTAAGGAGGGTGGTATTTTGTCTGGTGATATGCTGGGCAATATAATGCAAGCATTCATCATATCTGAAGCGTTTGGTAAGGATGACACGGCAAAGGAGGCTATTAGACAAAACACAGAAGCGTTTAAAAAAGCACTTCCAGAGTTTGTTCAAGCAAAAATTGCTGCTGGTACAATGGAAGCAACTGGACTGGCAGATGCTAATGACTTAATTGAATTTGGTTTCTTAACTAAACGCAATCCTGACGGCACAGTAAAATCTCAAACACAAATAAAAGACGCTCAAGGTCGAGGTACTGGTAAGCGTGATCTGTACAATAGAGTAAACTTTGGGACAGAAACACAGTATCAAACTGATGAGCAAGGTAACATTGTTAAGCAAATTAATGAGCAAGGTAAGCATGTTCCAGTTGTATTAGAAGAGGGTGTAGAGGGTCAATACCAACTAGAGAATAGACAGCGCCGTGAGCAAGAAAGACTAGACCGTGGTGCTTACGCAGCCAATCAAGCTGATATTTATTCCAAAGATACTGGTACTGGGAAAACTGTTGGCGAAGGTATGCGAGCGTTTGAGGAAGCGGCTGCACCTCATCTTGCTGATACGCAAGCACAACAAGCTGCAAGTCTTCAAGCATTGCTGGCATCACAAGACCCCACGAAGTTGTCTGGTTCGGAGATGACTAATGTTGAGCGCGGCTTGGGTCGGATGGGTATTGGTGTTGGTCGAACTGCTGAGATGGACAAGTACAGGGCAGCGTTGACCTTTGGTGATGCCTTGGCACAGAAACAACAACGACTTGGTCAAGCCTTGGCACAGACTGGATCAGTCGCATCAAGTTTTGGTAGTGGTCTTAATCCCGGCGTATTGCAGGGACAATCAGCCGTGCAAAATGTAACTCAACCGGGAAATCAAGCCAGCTTTAGCGACTCAGCGGGTACTGTTTATGGCGGCACAACTGGCTTGACCGGAAAATTTCAAGACCCAAGCGCAACCAAGTCAGGGATATTCCAAGATTTAATTTTAGGTGGTGGTAAGGGAGATTGATTATGGCCAGTTTATTTGATGTAGTAAATAGAAGGCGACGCTCAAAGGAGTTGGCCGATAAGTTCCGTGAAGGCGCAACGCCAGATGAACTTGAGTACTTCGACCGCTTCTATCAAGAGCCATCGTCTAGCCCAGTAATGGCGCGTGGTGCGCTCTCAGGTGAGCTGGATTCAGCAGATGCTTTGCAGCGACAACTGATGGCGCGAGGCATGAACAACTTGCAAGCCAAAGACGCAACTAGACGCGCCTTGGCGCAGGAGGAAGCACAGTTAGGCAGGACTTCTGAAAGTATTGCCACGCAATATGGCCCCGGCGGTCTTAAAGGTACTGGCGAGGGTAGCTTTGAATCTTATCAACAAGGCTTAAAGCCAGAGCCAAGCTCAGTTGGTTGGGGGATTCACCCTGACGATCAAGACCGTGGCTTGTCACTCGATGATTGGTCAAGGCAACGTGCTATGGCTAGACAAGATGCGAGTGGTGTTTCTGCCGAGTCTAAAGCAAGCTACGATGAGCAAACTGTTAATGATCGTATTAGCATGATCGAACAACAGGCAGCTTCATTACCAGAAGAGCTTAAAGCTAAGGGAGCAGGTGCAGAGGTAACTTCCAAACTCATGGGTGAAATATCCAGATTGTTAAGTAAGGCAATAGAAGACCCAAAGAACGCCACTACTTATGCGGATCAAGCGCAGGAGTTACTTCGGTTTACAAAGGCTGCAACAAGTGGGGGCTTTAGTTCATATGGTGGGCCGCAGCGTCATATTGATAATGATATAGAGGAAAAAGTTAATCAATCACAAGCATCGGGTGATACCGTGGTTGAGCAAGACGGTCAGAAAATGATTGTCCCAAGGCAAACCAACATTGAAGGTGAATACCGGAGATGACTCTTGAAGAAAAGAAGGATAGACTACGCAAAAGACTTGGATTACCTGACGGTTATCCTGTCTTCACCCCCGAAGAGTACGAAGCGAATAGACAAGCCAAGCAGACAACTGCTGTAGGTGCGGCCTTTGAGGCGGCAAAAGACGAGGCAATTCCCGGTGCTGGGGGCGCACTTGGTTTTAAAGCCGCCATGAAAACCATAGGGAAGATTCCTCTTCCCGGAATTCCCGGTAAAGTAGTCAAAGGTATTGGTATATTTGGTACTGCAATCGGTAGTGCAATAGCTACCCATAAAGTGCAGGACGAAGTTCTTGAGGCGGTCAGGGATGAGGACACGAATCAAGCCGACAAACTTCTCTCACAGGAACTTCGCAAAGAACATCCAATTGCATTCACGGCTGGTGAAGTTGTTGGTGGATCATTAGGTGGCGGTATTGGGCCATCAACGCAAAACCTTAAAGGCTTGGGCGAGATCGTGAGGACGGGCGCAGGGTGGCGCGGTAAAGTTAACAAGGAGCTTGTTAACCACACACTACAAGAAGCTGGTGTTGGTTCGGGCGTTGGCATGGCACTTGAAGGTGCGCGACAATATTCCGAGGGAGACTTTAAACCCGGCGCAATGATAACCACCGGCATTGGTGGTGCGTTGTTTACCAAGCCAATTTTGCATGGCAAGAAGCTAATGGGTACACCCGCCGTACCTCAGTCTGAAGCGCAGCTTGGCGAGCAAACACGCGATCTCAGCTTTGTTAAGGTAACGCAACCGAAGGTAAGTGCTGAAGCACAGTTTGCTGACGAAACTATTCAACCAACTCTTGAGCGAACTACTGCTGAAGAAGTTGTTTATCAGAATGATCCGAGATTATCGGATGTGCAACGGGCTGCACGAACTGATGATTACCAGAAGATGTATATGAGCAAGAAGGCTGGCGATGATGCCGCCAAGAAGCCCACCAAAGATTCTGCCAAGAAGAGTTCCAAAGAAGAAGGTAGTGATCTCCTAAAGGAAAAGGATGTCTCAGCCAAGCCATCTGGTCTGGATGACCCACAGATAGATGCGGCACTTGCGAAAAAATTTGGTGATAAAGTTAAGGCGAGTGTTAATCGAGCAGTTGCAAATGCCTCTGATAAGCAATTGAATCAAACTGAGCGCATGGCTCAACAGGGTGCTGCCAGTAAGTACGCTGATGAGATCAAGAAGACTCGAGAAGAACTCCGCATAAAACTTGAAGAAGAGATCACCAAGAAGCTTGGCCCTAATCCTTGGCTAACTGTCAAAAATTTGATGGCCCAACGTAACGTTGGAATTAGATTAGCGGTAGATGACCTTGTTGATCAAGCTGGTCGCACAATTTACGGCTTCACACCAAGAGGCAGCCGCAACATTGTGCTAACTCCAGCCATGCTGCCAGAAACTCCGTTCCATGAAGTCGCTCATGTGTGGGTGAGTGATATGCTTGGCTCGATCAGCCGTGATGCCAAGACCTACGGTGAGCCAACTGCTGACGCTAAAGCCATGAAAGGGTGGCTTAAAGAGTTGTATGATGTAGATGAGAAATCAACAATCAAAAGCAAGGATGATGCGTTAGAGAAGTTTGCAGAGGAGACAGGAGGTCAATTAGCTCGGAGGATGTTAAATTTGCCGAAGGGTAAGTTTGCTAAAATGCGTCGTTGGTTTTCTGATATTCAACGTGGCCGTCGCATGGCAGGGAAGACCAATAGCACGGATGACATCTTGGATTTCATGGCGCAACGCATTGAGATTGATCGGAACCCGCTTGCAGACACCGACTTGATGGCAAGACAAGGTCAAAGCCTTGCAAGTTTCGTAAACTCCGCGAAGGTTTTTGACACGCAATTGGGTGATCCATCGGAGAGTCACAAGGCAACAACCACAATTGACGGTGTTAAGTATGAGTCAGTTGCAAATGCTTATGCCGTCCCAACAGAGATTTCCAAACTCTTTAACATTCCCGATATGCCGAAAGGCTTTGCCAAGAAGTATGCAGGTGAGTTGAACAAGCTAAAGGCATCCATCATGGGAGGAACTGAGTACACTCCCAGCCTAGACTATGTTCAATCGTTTAGCTTGGCCGAAGTTGAGAATTATCCGGCAGCTTACAAGAGCATGATGCAAGGTTTGCAGAAGCGTAACACAGGTGCGCTCAAGCAAATCTTTAAGATGTTTGAGGATGATGTAATTGACATTACCTTGGAGACAAGCCAGCCCGATATGTACAGGGGCTTGTATGATGAGACTGAGATCAAGATTAACATTCCCACAATAGATGATAACTTTGATATGGTCTTGGCTCAACAGTTGGTCAAGCGGCACTTGAGAGATAATCAAGATGTCCTGAAAGACCTCACAGGTGTCTGGCAACGGTTGACGTTTGGCGATGGCTGGTTCCAAAGCTACGAGCCTGAACTTGTTACAAGATTTTTGAGGTTCGCATCTCAGCATGATATGCCCGAAGAGTTCGCTTCGGTAGTTGCACGTTACAACGAAGACCTTGGCGTGGACGGGATTCAGTTTGGTTATCGTGGTCAGTCAGAATCCATGCGTAACAACTATGCGACGTATCACGACAAGATGTCGAACCAAGGCAACTCATTGCATTTCGCAATGAAAAACTTGCCCGATGATGTACGCAAAGCTTTTGCCCAGACAATGCTGAACAAGTCTAGTATGTGGGATGACGCTGACACATTCCTAGCAGACTTTGATGCCATGATGAACACGTTTGGTGTGAGTGGTTCGCACGCTCGCAAACAGTTTAACAGGTTAAGCCAATCGCCAAGGCACGTTATGGATGGCTTAACGAGCAAGGAAGCGTTCAAGTCACTTGATGGTTTCAACAGGCTTTGGCCGCGTGTTGATGCAGCCCCCCACGTTAGTCCCGTTGATCATCCTAATCCGTATGTCTTGAGGGATTTGTGGTCAAAAGATGTTGTCCCGTTTGAGCAGTCCAAGTTCACAACGACGTCAGCGTTGGATGCCATAACCAGTTTATCTGAGGAGGCTATTGGCATTAAAGGTATGCGAGATGTTTTTGAGCGAGTTGTTACGCCGCCAATACCGCCAAGGCGCGTTGACTATCACATGGCAGAAGAGGTGACTGGGAGAGGTGAGTCTCCTGTTATAGGTATGGTTGAGAATATGCTCAAGAATGAGAAGCTGGATGCTGACTCAATAGACCTTGAAGGCCATATTTCCCGTAAGAAAACCTTGGATGCAGAACGTGCCAAGAGATTTGCGACTCTACCAGACTTTAACATTAGCGAGCCGAAGACTTGGAAACCATTTCAAATGGCGTTGCGTGGAGTGCGCCCAGTTATTGACAGGATCAGGGAGATTGGCCTGACGCCAGCAGCAAAGAAGTTGGCAAGTGATGTTGCAGATGCCTTCAACGCAACGCTCAAGGACGAGACGTTGTTGAACGGTCAATATCTGGAGAAGCTAATGCTAATCCACAGCGAAGTTAAGATGTCATCCGCTGAACTTGATGACCTCGGCGACTTCCAGTTGCAGCGTTGGCATAAGAAGCTTGGGTTGCGTGAGAAGTATGATGAAGAGTTATTCAAGCGATACATAGCGAATCCACGGATGCGTTACTATGATCGTGCGATTCAGAATATCATGCGCGACACACGCCAGTATCAGAATGATATTGGAATGATGGTGGAATCATATCGGGACGGTAAGCCAATGCTTTCTCCCGGCAAGTACACGCAGGAATATACGCCAGAGATCATCACACAAGAAGTTCGCACCGTGATGATGAAGCGCGTGACTGCGAGTCCCGAATATCAGAAGCTAAAGCAAGAAGCCGTTGACTACTGGACAGGACTTTCCGAACGCTTCGACGAGAAGCTGGGTTCTGATGATCTCGATACAACGTTGAGTATTGGTGAGGACGGCACAGAACTTAAAGGTGGTGGTGAGAGTGATGCCGATAAGTTGCGAATAAAGTTTGAACAGTTGTTTGATAAGCTTGCGTTGAGTTTCCAAGGTAAAGAGAAGAAGCTTGGCGCACACAAGTTCAAGGCGTTGCGTGTTGCCACAGGTAAGTATGGTCTACCTCCACATTGGGTTGAGCGTAATGCACTTCAACGATTGACCCGCTACGTTGTTCGCTTCTCGAAAGACGCAGCCTACTTCAAGAACGTTGAAGCTAATCCTGAGGTTCGTAAAACTCTGGGCATACCAGATCAAGCCGGTAACTACAGCGATCTCGATATTGAAGGTCTTGAGAAAGGCGGGCCGTTCAACTTGAAGAATGTTGTGGATGGCAAGGTAGTTGACGCAAGCAAGAAGGGTTACAACAAAGACACGCAAGCGTCGCATGAAGTGCTTGATGATTTCATGCAAGGGTTTGTTGGTTACTACGAGGGTTGGGATATATGGACGCGCACATTCAATCGGATGGTTACATCCAGTTGGCTGGGATTTGGCGCGGGTATGCGCGATCTTGTGTCCTCTTATATGTTTGCGCTGCCTTATATGCGGGCGCAGGACTTGCCGATCTTGGCGACACATCTACTTGGTTGGAGTAATGCTTGGGTCAAAAGCTTTGAGTATGGTGTGAACAAGACTTCGCTGAACAATCTTGAGTGGCGACAGTCAGGTGCAAGCGAAGTTACAGATCAGATAAACAAGGTAGCTGATGTCCTGCTGAAGGTCGGTGGTCGTAACACGCTTGAGCAAGTTACACGAACCTTGCAGTTCGCCTTTGGTCGCCAACTTACCTTGCAAGCGTTGCGGGCACACAATAAGGCAACCATCGGTATTCCAGATTGGACAGCCGATAGACTTCTTAAGGCTGTCGATCAACAGATGGGTGGCGGCGCAAACTTTGAAGGTAAACGCAAGAGTCTGTATGATTACATTGGTAAGCCAGCGCATGAGATTCCAAATGAAATTTTAGATCAGGCGGGAGCTGCTTGGGTTGAGATCAATCAAGGCACTTACGATGTTCGCGGTCTGCCGAAGTTCACGCAACGTGGTGTTCCAAGTATGTTCACATCACTTGCACGTTGGTCGATAGAGAAGTCGGATAGGATGGTGAAGGATGTCGTGTTGCCGCTTACGACACAAGGCGATCCGTTGCCGTTGGTTAAAGCAACGTTTGGTGCGGTGCTAGGCGGTCAGGCAATTGTCTACTTGAGTGAGGAGATTGCGAATAAAATGCAGAGCGATCCCAAGTTGATTGAGGCTATCCAGATGGAGAACCCCAAGGAAGCCGCGCAAGCTGTCCTGTCATCCGTGGCCTTCGCCGGTTACTTTGGAGTGCAATCATCAATCGTACATGATCTTGTGAGGGCATCTCGTTACGGTGTGCTTGAAGGGATTCCCGGTGGTCTTACGTTCCCCGCAGCAAACGCTGCATTTACAATGGCCAAGGATTTCTTTCATGTAGTCAGTTCTGGTGAAGCTGCTGGTGATAAGTGGTGGGATACTTGGATGACCTTTGTACACAACTCCTTCAATGGTCTTAACCAGACCATGCGTTATGCGACTCAGCACATTATGTTGAGTGAGGAGATGTCGGACTTCAACGCAAGAGCGCAACTCAGGAAGTTCACAAGGCTTGAGGAGGGGGAGGTTCAACCGGGAGTCCCGTCTGGCTTGAGCAACCCATATACTTGGCCAGCCCGACGAGCTTTTCAACGGGCGAACACAATGGCTGAAGCCCAGAGGTTACTACCCGCAGCAATGAGTGAAGCTGCTGAGAAAGCCATGCGGCAACACCCCAACAATCCTGTTGAGCAGAACAAGGATTTTCAGACAAACTGGAGACAACTGTACAACCTTGATTGGCACGTTACACCTGCGTTACCTGACAAGAGAGACCCCGAAAGTCACTTGAAAAGGATGCGTTACTTGGGCTTGGAAGGGCCAGCCGAAGTTTATAGGGGTAAGGGTGACTTGACGAAGACGCTAGGCAAGACGTTGACGGGTGGAATGCAGCGGGGAACAATCATTTCCAAGCAAGAAGCGAAGCGATTGATGGAAGCTGAGAAGGCTGCGTTTAGATTGAAAGACCCAAAGAGAAGGCTGGTGCTTCGCGTTGTTGGGAATAAAGGTCGAGCCTACTAGAGTGCATAGTGGCGATCAATGGGAGGATAACCAGAAACCTCCTGCGACATCTTACCAGTCGCTATGTACCACTATGCTAGGTAGGTACACAAAGCCTACCTAAAAACTCATAGTATTGTAGACATCATCGACAATAGCCTTGTACCAACCATTGTTGTTCTCTACTTGCTCTGTAGTGACCAAGAACTCTAGTACTTGGTCTAGCTCTTGTTTACTGATTTCAGAGACAAAGTTCAACCACAATTTCTTGTAGCGAACTCCGACATCCGACTCGATTATGAAGCGCAAGATGTGCTTTGTCACCTCCCCGATAGGATTCCTACCGACTGTGTTGAAGGCTTCGTGCATCTTGTGTTCCGTGATGGCCAATAGTTTGGCTGCCCGTTTAATGTCATCAATGTCGATGATGAGGTTTGTCTTGTCCGCGAAGTGTATGAGCATCGCTGTCTTTAGTAGATGCACGTTCTTGCGTCCGTAGTAGTTGTCTAGTCGTGGGTCTTTGTTCACGCGCTTGGAAGACATTTCGCCAGACTCATACCATTTCTTGTGCCACGCCGAAGCTTCTGCCGACAGTCGAACCTCGCCAGAGACTTCGCGTAGTTTGTATAGGTGATCAACAATGTCAGAGCGACACTTGATCTGTTCATCCGAGAGTCCGGGAAATTGCCTATAGAATCTGGGCGCATGACCAAAGACAACTATGACTCGCGACGTGAAACCTTGTGAGATTATCTTGTCGCTGAATGCTTCACGAATAAACGATGGCGTTGTGCCGCCGAGTAGTGTGACGCAGAGGTTTGTGATGTTATCACTACCTTGATGCTTACTCCTATAGTGATAAGAGCGGGCATCGTAGAACTGATTCAACATATTAACCATGTCCTCAGAGTTCTTCCTAAAGAGAACTCCAAGCTCCTCAATCATAAAACAGATTGAGTGATGTGAGCGTTTACGCTTTGCGTTGCCGCCAAGACGTTCGTCCGCAATCTCAAATGTTCTCATGCAATCATCGCGCATATAACGCAGCAAGGATTCTTGCGTTGTTGTGTCTGCGCCATAAGGGAACATGGGAACCATTGCGTTCTTCTCCTTGTTTGGCTCCATTAGTTTCTCGTTCTTGATTATGTCCGTGACTTGTGAGATTACCCGCGACTTACCAGCAGCAGGCGGCCCAACCAAGAGCGTGAATACGTTGGGATAGATTGCCATTGAGTCTGGATACAACCATACCCGCCGTTGTAAGGCAGCACTTATCAAGCTGTAGAATCCCCAATCAATAAAGAGATCGGGAGACTCCATGTCCTTGAGATAATATCTCCATTTGTCAGGATTCGTCATCGAGTAGCGCAGATATAAGGTTGTTTACGATTGAGTACTCATCAAACTTCAACGTAAAAACGTTTCCATTTACTGTGATCACTAACAAATCCTCATAAGAATTGTCATCGCCTGTTACCTTATCCAACGCCACACTTACTTGGTTATCATTTTTATTATACGATACTATCGACTTCATACATTTCCTTCCAGTTATGTCCAACCAACGCTTCTGAACGCATTTGAAATGGTTCACCACGAGGCGAGACGAGTTTACGGTTCATATGTTTCATTGCCTCACTTGCAACAAGTGGGACAACCTTCTCAGGGCATTGGAGTAGGACGCTATCGTGATTGTTTTGCAATACGTCAACGCCCATGTCCAATAAGTCTTGTCGGTTTTGTAGCTCAACAAAAGCTAGATTAGTGATACAGCCAACGGTTGATTGTGGTACGAAAGCGTAAGCTTCCTTATACATTGATTCGTCGATGGTGTTTGTGAAGGTTCGTGGGTAGCCAAAGAGATTCTTTAGCATCTTGGTTTGTTTGAGTGTGCTGATAGTTTCGTTATGCCATTGATTTATTTCAGGGAATAACTTGTGATAGGTTGTTAGGAATCGCTTGGCTTCTTTAGTGTCGAGAGCGACTGCACCACGCGATTTTTGTAGTATGTTGATTCGGAATGTTGGGAACTTCATACCGTAGTTGCTGGCGTGACAAACCATCTTGGCCATGAAGTAGTAACGTCGGTCTGCTGACCAATCATCACTAGCCTTGATTACTTTGTTTAGTTCATCCCAACCTTTGATTGATCTGAGTTGCTTGATTGGGGCAGCGCAGAACTCATCTATGCTTCTACCAAGCTCGGCAGCCCAGATTTCTGGGAATAGACGCATGGCAACGAAGACATGGGACTTGATGTTCTCAAGGAACAAAGTCCTGAAGTTTCCCGGCACACACAGGTAACCGACGACCATTGCTTCCGCTCCCGACTGATCGACCTGTACGAACACCTTGCCCTCGTCAGCTATAAAGAGGCGACGAAGCTTCTTGGGTATGTTCTGCACGTTGGTTCCCCATTTGCCCAACAGACGGCGACTAGCTAGTCGGAAGGTTGTTGTGCCAGCCAGATTGTAAGCAGTTGTTACCCTGTCTTTCATTGGCTTTGTGTGGAGACCCTCGTAAGGAGGGAACTTTAGTTGTCCTGTCTCTTTCGCAACTGAGCGATAACGCAGGATGATTGAGACTGCTGGAAGGTTGTGCTTTAGGCGCAACTGAAGCAAGGTTTTCTCGTTGGTCAAGTCTCGGTCAGGCTTCTTTAGGCCAAGACCATCATAGAGATAAGCTGATACCTGTTTTGGGCTATTAGGATTTAGTTCCCGCCCAAGTAACAGGCCGAGTATCCTGCGTAACTGGAATTGATAACGCTCGTTGTGCATGGTTATCATGCGAAGCTCAGGTGTATCAATGCGAAGTCCTTGTAGCATTGCAGTCAGGTATGGTCTGACCATTGAGTTGACTTGTTCAATAGACTTCCCAGCCCGAAGTGTCTCGGACAAGCTATCGAGTGTTGGCTTGATTAGGGCCATCGTCAGCACATCCTTGATGTTGTATTCGTAGAGTCGCTGAAACTCGCTACTTGTGTGCGGATTGAAACAGCCCTCGTTCTTGTGGTAGGGCTGATCTGTGTAGAGAGATATGCAATGGCCCAACGACTTCTCAACTTCAGGGAAAAGCCTGTGGTGTGAGAGCATTGTGTCGAACACTTTAGTTGGGGCAGGGATACCATAGCGATAGGCAATTACAAACAAGTCAAACAGAGCGTTGTGGATAATAACGGTGTTGTCACGCAACGCAACGGCTAATGCCCGCAAGACTTTGTGGGTGTTGTCGTAGTAGTAGTGGTTGACTTGTAGCATTGGTACGCACCAGCCCTTGTCAGGGCCGAAGGAGAAGCCGAAACAGGTCATCTCAAGATGCGGATTTGTCTCAATGTCGAAGAACATCTCCTTATCCTTGGTGTTTGTCAGCAGATCAATGATCTCCTGTTCCTTGGGATAGGTGATTAGCTCACCGCTCTCTGGCCTTGGCGGCACTCTGAGATACTGAGCGGCTTTGGCGACATCACGCAAGAACCAGAATCTCCAGTTGCTACGCTTTGTCTTGCCGTGCCTAACGGTTTCGTACTCCATCTCTGTCTCGTTTGACAAAGGATTGAAGTAGGCTTTGCGGTCAATCGCATCCTGTGGCGCAAAGGTTGCAATGTATGTTCTGTTGTGTGCAATCCAAGGACATCCACGCTGCTCCCCAATAGAAGCGTTCTTGAATGTACTCAAGGCTTTCTGCCCTAGACAAAGGATGACCTTTGTGTCAGGCAAAAACCCCTCGCCGAGGGTACTAAGCAACCTGATGTCGCAAGCCTGACGAGGGATTCCCAATGCA
>Ga0209815_1001270_pt1 | contig 16960 bp, 20 predicted proteins | sample CoawatmetaG00DNA_FD_187507 | JGI IMG/M metagenome (GOLD analysis project Ga0209815, IMG submission 187507) | Marine microbial communities from the West Antarctic Peninsula - Coastal water metaG002-DNA (SPAdes) (version 2) | ecosystem: Environmental > Aquatic > Marine > Coastal ...
TGTAGTGGTCAAGTAAAACTGGCCACGGTATAAGAGACAAGGTTGTACTTTGCCTCTGCTTTATTTGGTGGCAAGCCACCGTTATGTTGATGAGGCCTATGCTGGCTGTAATATCCAACAATATACTGTGTAATCGAGCCCTGAGCTTCGTTAAAACTTTAGTATCCTTTTGTGGATACTCATTCGCTCTTTAGACTTCTAAAGAACCGTTCCATTGGCGCATTATCCCAACAATTTCCACGGCGACTCATGCTTTGTCTTATTTGTAACCGCCAAATATTCTGGCGGAAATTGATGCTTGTGTAATGGCTGTCTTGGTCGGAGTGAAATAGGACTCCCTGTGGCTTCCCACGTCGTTCGTAGGCCATATTTAAGGCCTGTTCCGTTAAGTTACTGTCAGGCGATCTAGATAACGCCCAGCCAACTGGCTTTCTAGCAAACAAATCCATGACGACAGCTAAGTAGCTCCACCGTTGTCCTGTCCAAATGTAGGTCACATCACCACACTTGATTTGGTGCGTTAACATTGAACTGCCTACTCAGTTCGTTGGGTATGGCAACATGAGGCTGCAGTGCCTCCTTGTATGAATGTTTAGGTAGCTGACTAAGCCCAGGTCTTTCATGATGCGCCTAGCACGGTACCGGCTTGGACCTCTGCCGTGCTGAGACACCATGGCAGCAATGCTTCTTGAGCCAGCAGAGCCATTGCTTAACTCATGTTTTTCACTGACAAGTGCACGTAGCTTGACCTTGTCAAAATCAATTACGCGCCGACGACTACGCCAATGTTTATAACTACTGTGACACACACCAAACTGCTCGTAGAGCACGGTGATCGGATAGTTCCCTTGGAAGCGGCGAACCAGTTTTAACTGTTCAGTGACTCCGACATCAAGAGAGCGGTAGCCTTTTTTAAAATCTCTTTCTCCATCTCAATGTGTGCAATTCGTTTCTCTAATTCACGAATTTTGAGCTGGTCAGGTGTCATTGGCGTAGCTGCTGCATAGAGTTTCCCTTGTCGCTCTTGCTTTAACTGAGCCACCCATTTAGCCATAGTGGAAATGCCCACATCATGGCCTTGGCAACTGAAATGACAGTGTAATTTTGATCGACCACTAACTGGGACGCTTCTAGTCTAAATTCAGGGCAAAAAGTGGGTCTTGTACGTTCTTTCATTGGTTCACCTAATTGATCAGAGATGATCATAACATCTCTTGTTAGGTGGCCAAATTCACTGTATCACTACAAATCGATACATGACAGCAAAAAAATATAAACCTTTCTGCCATAAGTATGGATCATATCTGTCTCCAAAACCTAGCCACGCTCAAATGACTACCCCGCCGAAGAGATGCTCTTGATTAGCAGCAGGTTAATATAACCTTACAGGAATGTTTTGACGGCTCATTTCAAGCTTGCAATCACGAGGCGTGATACTAGTAAAATGAAAAATTGAAGCGATACCCAAAGCTGAAATATTGGTCAAGCCTAACTCAGCACAATTATCAACCCCAGATACCCCTCCAGCATAAATGACTGGGATATCAACTAACTGTGAAACTTCGTTCGCAAGTACAGTGTCAGCTCCTGCCATAGTACCATCACGATCTACAGAATTTATAAATAACTCTCCTGCGCCTATTGCACTAGCTTCTTTGCACCACTCAAAAAAATCAATATCTTTAAAGACTTTACCTTTTTTATAGATGTAATATTCACCATCTTCTTTTAACACATCAATTGAAATGACGATTGATTGGGAACCGAATATGCGAGACGCCTCTTTAATAATATTAGGATTATCAAGAGCAGCTGAATTTATAGAGACTTTATCAGCTCCTTTACTTAAGACTAGAGCAATATCATCTAATGTTTTTAAACCACCACCTACTGTTAAAGGCATAAAACATTCTGAAGCGACTGTTTGAACAGTAAAAACATCAATTGAACGGTTTTCCTTACTTGCATCAATATCTAACAAAATGAGCTCATCAACATTTCTAGTATTATAAGTCCGTAAAACTGTAACAGGGCTTCCAAGATTTCTTCTTTCATCAAATTTAATAGTTTTTATGACTGAAAAACCATCAAGAAGCACAATTGGAATTATCCTTTTTTTTAACATGTGACTAAGGGTAGTATTTTCTAATCAAGTTTCTTTTATTATCTTTTAAGAGCTGTCCAGTTTCATCATTTCTTTCAAATAAGGCTTTATTCGTAAACATGTCAAGGTTGCTCAAGAATTCTTCTTCATTAATATTTATATAATCAAGTAAATCAGGAATATACTTCCAAGGAATAATTCCTTCACTTGAAGCTTTTAGTCTGGTGACAGCTTCATTTCTGCTCATTCTCCCAGCTCTGATTTCAATACAAAGCTGATCGGTAGCACGCCCAAAACCATACTTAATAAACTTCATATAATCATGAAGCCCACCAATCCATTTGCAATCTAAATTTTCAATGTCATTATATGCCCCTTCAACTGGACCATCAGGATTTTTATGCCATCCAAGACTAACCACCATATCTGCGTTTCTTTTGGAATCCCATTTTTCAAAGTAACCTAAAAATAACCCCGTTACGCCTATTTCATTAATTTCTTCATCACTGGGGTATGCGAATGTTTTAATATCATTTAGGTTGATTCCATCATGCACGACATCTGAAATTCTATGACCACTCATCTGGAATTGCTCTAACCAATTTCTGTCTAAAAAGTTATTGTCTTTCTTATTCGCTGGCCCACCATATTCAAATTGAGAATTTTCTCCCCATATCAATAGAGGTATTTTGTAATTAACTGCCACCCTTACAGGTGCAGTAAAAATCCCTATGTGCTCAGGCCAACAACAATCGCCAAGTTTGAAAAAACCAATACGGAGTAGTTCTCTATACCATTTTCTATTCGCTGAGACCTGGATCAAATCGAAGCCCAAGTCACGCAAGAAATCTAGATTCTCTCGTCCAACAGCGGTTTGATCACATGGTGTATGGGATACACATAAAGGGGTCATTCCGTAGGTATCCCTCATAGTAATAGCCTGATAACAACTATCCTTTCCACCGCTAACTGGTATTATACAATCGTACTGTGAACCGTCCCCACGATATTTAGACAGAATTTCTTCAAACTCAACTCGCCTAAGTTCCCAATCAATCTCGTTATGTTTTTCTTCAGCAGATGTACATGCATCACACACACCATCATTAAATACTTGTTCAGGGCGAGTTGCAGGCATAATACATTTGGAACAATATTTCAACATTGTTTTTTTAGCCTCATCTCGGCATCCCATATAGTATCTTTTTCCCAATTTCCACTTCTACCCTTAGACCACACTCTAGGATCACGGAAACTATCTGCAATTTTATCAAACACTTCTTCACTCATATCTACATATTTCAACCATCTGTTTAGATCTCGATAAGGTTTAACATGATCATATTTTTTAACCATATCGATAGCCTCTTCTCGGCTCATATATCCGGTTCTAATATCTTTTGAGGCATGATCAGAACACCTTCCGTATCCAAATTTTATCCATTTCATGTAGTCATGGATCCCATTTTCATGCATATCGTCTAAATTAGAGAATGTTCTATAGGTTCTTTCAAAAGGTAATCGTGCCGTCTCCCATCCATATTTTTCCATAATAATTTCGGTTTGCTTGTGCGGGTTCCACTTTATAAAATTCCCAATGTAAATTCCTTTTAAATTGTTTTTCGCAAAATCTTCATCTGAAGGCAGTTTACACCATCTTAAGTCACGATCAGTTAGACCACCCTTACCAATCATGTCCTCTCGCGAGTATCCTCTCATATCATGTTCAAATACCATTCTCTTATTAAATTCTGCATAATCATCAGGTGAGTGCATTCCTGAAATATCCCAAGGGGTTTCTCCCCAAATGAATAGTGGCGTCTGAAAACGAACAGCGGCTTGGGATGGTATAGTCAATAAGCCAGCGTGATTATGCCAATTCATATCTCCCATCATTTCAAACGTTAATTTATTTAATTTAATCAACGACTCTACACCGGGATGAAATATATAGTGGTCGCAGTTAAATACTTCTGCCATCCTATCTAAGTTCTTTTGCCCTTCTGGCAGATAATTATTTCCATGATATGTGACTAATAAGGGATCAAAGCCCAATTCTTTTACAACATGTACCTGCCAATAACTATCCTTCCCTCCACCCACAGGAATTATGCAATCATAATCACCCGGTGTGGTTTTTCTAGCATTTTCTAAAATCTGAACCAACTTATCTTTTCGTTTATCCCACAAATTTGGTGAGATCTCTTCCGCCTCTTCAAAAACACGACATGCAGAACAAATTCCTTCATCATCAACGTCTAAATTTACTGATATTTCAGGATAAACACATCTCTTGCAATAATTCATTTCTATCATTTTAATTATCACCTGCTGCAATTATTGTTTTGATAAAGGGTTTTCTTACTTTATAATTTTGTTCAAATAAGTATTTATTGGCATTATAGACGGAGTTTTCGGTATATTGAAAAATATTAGATGCAGCGACAGCATTCGGATATGCTAAGTCAAGACATTCAGCAAAATGTCGCCACTCACCTGCCCCCCCTAAGGCAATTACAGGAATTTCAACCGCTTCAACAACAGACCTAACTAGGTCGACGTCAAAACCTTTACCCCGCCCGTCTTGATCTATGGAATTGATAATAATTTCACCAGCGCCCATGGCTTGCATTTTTTTTGCCCATTCGTCTGGGTGTTCTCCAGTTGGTTCTTTTCCGTAACCAACAAAGACTTCCCATGAATTATTTGATATTTTTTTTGCATCAATCGAAACTACTATACATTGTGAACCAAACCTTTTAGCGCATTCCTTGATAAGAGCAGGATTCCGAAAAGCCTCGGAGTTTATTGCCACTTTGTCTGCTCCAGACCTGAGCCTATCTTCAACATCCTTCACTGTTCGAATACCACCACCAACAGTCAAAGGCATAAAACACTGACGAGAACAATCTTCTATTATTTCTAATATAGTACTTTTATTCTCAAAATTAAGGTCATCTCTTTTAAGATCGTAATGTTTGTGCCGACTTATATCTAGATAGATTAATTCATCGGCATACCAATTACTAAATCGGCTTACGATTAAAGATGCATTACCGAGTACTTGGTGTCTAGAGAAGGACTTGCTTTGAACAACTCGACCATTTTTTAAAAGTATTACAGGTATAACTCGAACAGATGCCATTAGGATATATCTGTATCTTTCAGTTCAGAAAAATTTTTTAGCAACTGTAACCCATTAGTCTGACTTTTTTCTGGATGAAACTGGACGCCAAAAATATTGTTTTTTGCTACAGCTGCAGTGATATTCCTGCCATAAGAAACAGAAGCCAGCACATCATCATCGCATTTTACATCAATATAAAAACTATGTACAAAATAAAAGGTGGCTCCATCTTCAATATCCGTGAATAATCCACTTTTCTTTACTTGATTAACCTCACTCCATCCAATATGAGGTACTGGCAAATTCTTCGAACTTTCCAATTTAATTGTCTTACCAGGTATCAAGTTAAGCCCTTCCTTTTCCTCAAATTCAGTTCCTAAAGAGGATAAGATCTGGTGTCCTACACAAATCCCTAGAAAAAACTTTTTCCCATTAATTATTTCACTTTTTAGCCTTCCAGTAATGCCCAACGATTCCAATCTGTCAATACAGTCATTAAATGCGCCAACACCGGGCAAAATAATATGAGAGACATTTTCGAAATCTTCTGATTTAGATATCTCACTATATGGGATTTTTAAAAAATTCAAAGCATTACATAAAGACCTAAAATTACCCGCTCCATAGTTAATTACGCCCAACATAACCTAACTATCCTTAACAATTTTAAAAAAAACATTTTTTTGAATTCCCTTATAAATATTTATTTGTGTTGTTTAAAAATATATTGGTAATACAGACCCACACCAGACAGGTGAAATAATTTCAATATCTACTGTGTATCAATATTTTCAAACTTAATGGCGTGACAACTTTCATAGCAACCAATGTTTTATAGCCTACAATTTTTTTACAAATTTTGGCGATATACAAGAGTCAAGCCTGATAATTCTGACATGTTCGTCCTGTAATATTTTTCCTACTTTAATATCTTTGATGATATGTGAAGAACGACAAAATTTCATACTTATTCTTCTGCAGGCATACGCTGATAGCCAACCTCACCTATAGCTATCCATGCATTTTTGGCATCACTGCATAATAACTTAAATTCATGTGGCTCCAATGAAAACTCACAATCGGTTCCCTTATCTTTTGTATTTAGAGTAACATGTTTCTCAACAATAGCAGCCCCAAGAGCAACACTTCCTGCAGCCACAGAGCCCCCTAAAGCATAATCTTAGAGACCTGAACCAACATTAAATTTTTTCGCCAAATCAGGTATAGTGAAAGGATTAGGCTCTTCAACTGGCGCTGGATAACTACTGGTACAATGTAACAGAGCTATTTTATCACATCCATTTTCCCGAGCGGTTTCAACTGCTTCTGTAATTTCCAATAAATCAGCCATTCCTGTATATATGATCATTAGTTTACCTGTTTGGACAATACTTTTAATCAAATGTAAAACAATAATCTCAAGTGAAGCAATTATATAGGCTGGTGTATTTAGATTTCCCAGTAAATCAGCAGCTGTTTTCATCAAATGATGTACTGAAAACTGTTATACCTATTTAAACTTTGTAAGACGTTTGAATTGGCAATGCATCTAATTCAAGTAAAATTTCACTTAGCTCTTTGTTTGAATAAGAGACGTTTACATAAAAATACGAAGGAACTTTCGACTTAATTTCCTTCAAAGGTTGAAAACTTACTCGGATATGCCGCAAAATTTTAGATACGAGCAATCTTGTATGCTGCCGCAAATTAAGACCGATAGAATTGTCTGGCTGTATGTAAAAAGTCCCAATAGGGCATCCATCCTCTAGTACAACAGCCCAGTGACGATAAGGGCTCGTCTTTACAAACAGCAAATGCTCATCTTTAGTGGGGAGCGTTTGGTGACTAATTGAATGAGTTCGCTTCTCAAGTAGTTCAAATAAAACATCAGCATCTTCTTCCACAACTTCCTTGAAAGAGATTTCCTTAAAAGACCTTTTCAGGGAGATCATATTTGAGTTAGAAAAAACAACTTCAAACCCAGAAGATTTGAAGACTTTTAAACTTGCTAAATTAGTAGGTTTAACTTTAGCTAATAAATCATGCTTATTTTTCTCCAGATAATATTCAACACTTTCGGTTAGAAATTTTTCCCCCAAACCGCGTCCTCTACTCTGGGGGTTCATATTGATAGAGATTTCAGCCAACAACTCTGGTTCAATGTAATCAAATCTGCATATGCCAATTTTGCCGGCACCAACTTCACCGACATACATCGTACGGCCCACATTAGTTAAAGAGTTTTCGAACCACGACTTGTGTTCTTCAAATGTGGGAGTTGATTCGTTAAAAAACATTGATCTGCTGAGTTCATCATTTTGCCAATCGAAGATTTCTTTGCAATCAGTAAAATCGGATGTTCTTATTTTAATTTTTTCATTACACATGTTAACTCCATCGATCCATCTTTTAGCAAAGCATTACTTAACTCAATTTTTATGTCGCCATACATGATGAAAGCATTCGGGTAATCAGGATGATCAACCATGCGTATCCGATCGAAGATTTCTTCTAATTCTAATCCAGCTAAAATTTCGTTGTCGCTAATTGTAAGCCTCTTGAAAACGTGCGGCTCGCCTAATTGTGCAACAGGATTTGGATTTTCGGAGATGATATAGGTCATCAAATCATTAATTGCCTCGTTTATTCTCAAAAAAATGGACTTTAGGTTACCCGCTAAACTGATATTAGATGAGGCGTAAATTGGACCCTCATCTAACTTATCTTTCATCTTAATTGCACAAACTGGCGAATCTTTAACGCCTTCCAATATTAGATTCTGGATAGGGCTACCACCACGTCCATAGGGCAGAGGAGCAGTATGAAAAACAATACATTCAAATTGCTCATGGATTTCCCTATCCACAACCCAATTCCAATGCGGAAAAAATATATAATCAGGCCTAAAATTATTTATAGATTCTACCGAAAGTTCTTCTTCACGGGATAAAAATTCCACTACATGTGTATCACTAATCTTCTCACTTAATTTGAACCAGGCTCGTGAACTGCATATAAGGAGTCGCATCTTAATCCTCAAGTTTACGAATCACTTCAAATGATTCTGCAAAGTCATAACCAACCTGATTGCCCCTCAGATTTGCAAGATTTTTAATGCTCTCTATTGATCTACTATGAGGATACTCACGCATTTCTGCAATGTATGCTTCCAACGACTCAACTTTAGATGGCCACTCATTCGATATGTCGACAAACAAGTTAGGAGAAAATGATCCTGTGATTGCCGAATTCCCGTAATCAGTAGCGGATGCGACTTCAAACAATCTTATTTCTTTGCAATATTCATTTGGCTGCGGCCTGAAAGCTGTTAATACCGCATTAGCAACAACTCTATGATCCACGTTTAAATCAGCACCACTGTGTGTGTAAACAAGGGTTGGACTGTAATCTTGTTTCGCTTTCTCAACAGCTTTCACAACTTCAATTAAAGGATAAGAATCCATCGCATTATCATTAAAATCATAGCAGTGGCCCCATTCAAACCCCAATATTTTGCTAGCCAAAAGAGAAGCATTCTTTCTTTCGTTTATCTCATTCAGATTTGCATCATCCCTCGCACCAACTCCATCTGTCATCGACACAACAAAGACTTTATCTCCTTTTTTAACATGTTTACTAATCGTGCCCGCCATGGAAATAGATTCATCATCTGAGTGAGCAACAACGACTAAAACTACTTCACTCATAGCTTTTTCCTTCCTTCCACAAGCGATCCTTTCAGCATCCCAGCTGCAAACCCAAACTCTTTGCAAAGTCGCTTTACTTCTATGAGTGCGTTAGCACATTCGTTCTTCTTAGCTTCCACCATCTGTTTTTGGATAGCTTCCATGACTGCCTTTAGTTCGTCGTAAGGTTTCATCTCACACCTCCTTTGTTCAAGTAATTTGGTCATTATATAGATTTGAGGGAAGGTTGGGGAGCACGTCTTATCTACGTCTAGTGCTGTGTGTTGTATAAAAAGTATTTAAATACAGCGTCACTATGCCAGTCAGTCTAAGTCTCAACTACATAGCCAAAGTGCAGAAAATCGTGCACTTTTTAATGGTTTTCAGCGTCGTTCGCTGTCGTCTTGTTGATTTGGTAACGGTGGTTGTGGACGGATATGTGTGAAGTCTGTTCGTTCTGCGTCTTTTGGTGTCATCTGCTGTGGTGGTTGTTTGACTATCTTCGTCTCAGGTACAGCTACAGTTCGTATCACAGCCTTTGTTTCTCGTTTTACCATCTCCTTCGCTAGTGCTATGACCCTGCGACTTGTATCTGGCATCAACTCAAGTGCCGCCCACTTTGTCTCATCGTCAGATCGTTCTATCTCACCACGTATCGGGTTTAAGGCTTGTTGAATATCTTGCAGCGCACTCTTGTTCATACAGTTATTTAGCAACTCATAGACTGGGGTGGGTAAAAATCACCACCCTACTTCTATAAGGACTTGGCGTGTAGAAACCGCAGCACAAAAAAATCTACGCTAAAAACCCAATTTGGGATGACGAGATTGCTCGTTTGAAGTTACTGTGTTATTTGTCAAAATATCATGCAAATATTCAGGTAAATGACGACTAAAAAAACGAGTATGCATACCATGTTTCTTTAGGCTACCAGCTAATGTTAGGCAGCGCATAAAATGGCCTGTTCCTATTTGCTTACTTACATCAACTCGAAAGGTGATATATTGAATAGACAAACTTAATTACCATTTCTCATAATCATAGGAGCTAAAATTTCCGCACGTTCCCAATCCTCTTGTGTATCGATATCCTGAACACGCCAACGAGGTATTAAAACTGGGTTAGAGTGATGATCAAAAATTGGTTTGGCCTGTAACCATGAATTTTTCCAGCCCCAATAAAATTGTCCTGCGTCATGCAATGCGGTAGGAAGGTCTTGTGAGCGTGAACCAAAGTGTTCAGGATAAAACATTTCAACCCCTCCATCATCCGTTTTTGTAAATGATCGAAAAATAGGAGATGCATACTCAGTCGCTGCAAAAACATACTCCCAGTCGCCTGACTCTAGTTTTTTTAATCCCAGTTTCAGATCATCTACCTGGATAAATGGAGCAGTTGCATAAATACAGCATACAGCGGTTACATCAAGCCCTTGATCCAAAGCCCACTGCGTTGCATGAGTAATAACAGGCGTTGTTTCGGCGTGGTCATTTGATAACTCTTTAGGACGTTTAAAAGGAACAGATGCTCCAAACTCCTTTGCCACTTCTGAAATTTCCATATCATCTGTAGAGACTATAATATGCTCAAATAAACCTGAGAGTATTGCAGCTTCTATCGACCACGCTATCATCGGCTTACCAAAAAAGGGTTTGATGTTCTTTTGAGGAATACGCTTACTACCTCCACGAGCGGGGATAACTGCTAACCTCATAAGCTTAGTGCTCTTTTTAATTCAAAAATAATTTTACTTTGCTGCTCATCAGACATCGAAGGGTATATTGGAATACTGATGACTTCTTTGTGATACTTCTCTGCATTTGGGCAATATCCCTGTCGAAACCCCATCGCTTCATAGTAAGGCTGACGGTAAACAGGAATATAATGCAAGTTAACACTGATGCCAGATAATTGAAGTGCATCATAGACTTGTCGCTGAGTTTTTTTACTTTCGCCTAGTTTAATTCGAATTAAGTAAAGATGGTGACTAGAATAACTATCAGAGTGTTGCAAAGGTGTCTGCAATGCAAGGCCAGTTAATTCAATGTCATATAGTTTAGATATTTGCTGTCTTCTTTTAACAAATTCATCTAACCGAGTCATCTGACTTACACCTAAAGCAGCCTGGATGTCTGTCATTCGATAATTAAAGCCTAGACTTATTTGTTGATAATTCCATATTTCATCATCAGGCCTTGGCTCCATTCTGTTGGCATCATTAGTGATGCCGTGATTGCGATAGTGTTTTATTCGGTCAGCTAATTCTGGGTTGTTGGTCAGCGCCATGCCGCCTTCACCAGTAGTGATTATTTTTACCGGGTGAAAGCTAAAGACAGTAATGTCACTATACCGACAGTTACCAATAGCTTCATTTTTGTATTTCCCACCAATAGCGTGTGAAGCATCTTCAATAATTTTGAAACCATATTTCTGACTTAGTAAGGAAATCGCCTTCATATCACAAGATTGCCCACACAAGTGGACAGGCACCAGCACTTTGGGTAGTTTTCCGTCTTTTTCTGCTTGTTCTAGCTTCTCAGATAATCGCTCTAAACTCATATTGTAAGAGCACGGGTCAATGTCTACAAAGTCTACCTGAGCACCACAATACAAAGCACAATTAGCTGACGCAACAAATGTGTTAGGGCTTGTCCACAACCAGTCTTCTGGGCCAAGATCTAGAGCAAGGCAAGCTATGTGTAACGCTGCCGTAGAACTGCTAACAGCTATCGCGTATTTTGCTCCACAATAACTGGCCACAGTTTGCTCAAACAGCGGAACCGTAGAACCTTGAGTAAGAAAGTCTGAACGTAATACTGCAACAACCGCCTGAATATCTTCTTCTGAGATATTTTGTCTACCATAAGGAATCATTGAATTTATATCTTGCCTATTTTTTCGTTATTTTTATCTATCCACGATCGCAAAGTATCAACACTCATCCAATCAGAATTATTATAAGAGGAATAGGTAAAATCATGCTCAACCAATTTTCCACCGTTAATACGTTCAGGATCTTTACTCCATCCATTAATCGCTGGCAAAATTTTATAATGGTCATTGTACTCATATGTATGAGGTGCATCTTCAAAACCAATCATTTGTTCGTGAAGTTTTTCACCTGGACGTATTCCAACAATTTCATAATTCGCATTTGGGTTAATGGCTCTAGCAACATCAGTTACTTTCATAGAAGGAATTTTTTTTACATAGATCTCCCCACCAATCATATCTTCAAATGCATGCCAAACCAGATCAACACCTTGCTCAAGAGTAATCATAAAGCGAGTCATACGTTCGTCTGTAATAGGTATTAGTTCATTTTCAGCAAGAGTCAAAAAAAATGGAATTACTGATCCACGAGAGCCCATGACATTTCCATAACGAACTACAGCGAAACACGTATCATTGTCTCCCGAATAGGAATTTCCAGATAAAAACAATCTGTCTGAAGTCAACTTTGTTGCTCCATAGAGATTTGCTGGACTGCTAGCCTTGTCAGTTGATAAAGCTACTAGCCGCTTGACACCCTTATCAATGCAGGCATCAATTAAGTTCATGGCACCTATTACATTAGTTTTGACACATTCAAAAGGATCATACTCTGCAGTAGGCACGATCTTGGTTGCAGCAGCATGAACGACGTAATCTATTCGGTCTAATGCACGATACAGCCTGTCCTTATCACGCACATCTCCGATCATGAAGCGGACACGCGGGTCATCTTTAAATAACTTAGCCATTTCCCATTGCTTCATCTCATCACGAGAGAATATTACAAGTTTTTTAGGGTTATATTTTTTCAGTGTCATAGGGATAAAGGTATGTCCAAATGATCCTGTCCCCCCTGTAATTAATATTGACGAGTTTGTTAACATTTTTTAATTCCCATAGCTGTTCGACAACGGTTTTTAAATCACCATCTCTATAATCTATTGCATTTTATCCTAGATTTTCTTTTTGAACTTCTGAAATACTCTTAATATCGCAATACGTAATTTTCATCAAAAAACTTAACTCTCAATCTGCCGTTCTTTAACTACTTAACTTGAATAAAATAAAATTTAGTTAATTTCAAATAAACAAAATAAATGATAAGGCATTAAGGGGTTATGAAAAGTTTCAACAGACTTTAATCCATAGCCTTCAATTTTTCTAATAAAGGAGTTTCTCGTTAGGCCTTTCATCCCAACTTCCCACCAATGATAATCATGAAATTTTTGTGGGTAGGTTACAACTTGCTCCCGAATTTTGTTCTCATCAATAGGAGAACCAACAAACCAATTTGGTATCCACTGTAAGGTTTTAGAAAAAGTAAGCTTAGGCAATGATATATTTAAATTTAAACATATAGATCTTCCTCTATACGGCACAGAAATATAAAAATATTTCTTACTAAATTGCATCATATGTGGTATCAACTTATCTAAATCTTCAAAAGGATTATGCTCTAAACATTGAAAACTACAAACCATGTCATATTTTTTTCCTTTAAACTCATAATTGATAATCGTTTCGTTGACATCAGGAAAAAATCTATCGTTCACATCTACATCAATATGCTCAATCCCCATATGGTGACTCAACGCTCTTGTTACGTCTCTTCCACCACCAAATTCTAAAACACTAAGAATATCTTCTTTGGTAACTATTGGTTGGGCTTGATAAAATATTGACTGCCATTGTCTATCTCTTTTTTTGAAAAAATCATTTGCGTAATACTGTTAATTTTCAGAACTTTTTATTTCACATACCCGAACTGTATTTTTCATTTACGTGCCCAATTAAAATATTATGCATTACTTTTAAATTTTATTGTATTTTTTATACCAAATAGAAAAATTTTCTACACCTTGCTTAATACTCATACTTGGCTTATAACCAAACTGTTCTACTAAGTCATCTACATCAGCGTAAGTATCTAGCACATCACCCGACTGAAGTGGTGCGAATTTCTTTTCTGCCTTTTTACCTAGTGAGGCTTCTAGCGCCTCAATATAATCCGTTAACTCTACAGGATTGTTATTACCAATATTATAGAGCCTGTACGGGGCATTTGAGCTTGCAGGATCTGGATCATTACTATCCCAATCTCGGTTTGGTGGCGCAGGCCTGTCTAGTATCCTAATGGTGCCTTCGACAATATCATCGATATAGGTGAAATCTCTTCGGTGCTTACCGTAGTTAAATAACGTAATTGGCTCGTCATTCAAAATAGCCCTGGTGAACTTTTGTAGTGCCATATCTGGCCTATCATATGGGCCGTAAACCGTAAAGAACCTAAGGCCTGTGGTAGGAATATTATAAAGATGTGAATAAACGTGCGCCATTAGCTCGTTAGCTTTCTTAGTAGCGGCATACAAACTTACCGGATGATTAACGCCATCATGAGTAGAGAATGGTTGCTTAGTATTAAGGCCATACGTAGAGCTTGATGAGGCGTACACAAGGTGTCCAACTTTGCTATGTCTACAGCCTTCTAGTATGTGGGCAAAGCCTACTAAGTTGGAATCAATGTAGGCCAGTGGATTTTCAATAGAGTATCTAACCCCTGCTTGTGCGGCAAGATTGACCACACCTTCAAACTGATGATCTTTAAATAGCTTAGCCATGACTTCACGATCTTCGAGATTCATTCTAATATGAGTATAGTTTGGATGATCAGCGTGCCGCGCTAAGCGTGTTTCTTTTAATGCTGGATCATAATAGTCATTATGATTATCGATACCAACTACGTCATCGCCTCTATCTAATAGTCTGATTGAGAGTGCTGAACCAATAAAGCCGGCAGAGCCTGTTACTAATACTTTCATTTGATTCATTCTTTTAAATTATATATGTAGTCTATCCAACTTAATCTGAGTTAAATAAATCTCTTGTATAGACCTTAGCCTTAACATCTTTTAATTCATCTTCCATTCTATTAGCAACAATAACATCACTAATTTTCTTAAAGTCATCTAAATCGTCAATGACTTTGGATTGGAAGAACTCTGTCTCTCCCTGCTGCGTAAGCACTGGCTCATAAATAACAACTTTAATACCCTTCGCTTTAATCCGTTTCATGATACCTTGAACAGACGACGCTCTAAAGTTATCACTCCCACTTTTCATGATAAGGCGATGCACGCCTACAACTTTAGGTTTTTTACTCAAAATTGAATTTGCAATGAAGTCTTTCCGCATTGTGTTAGCATCAACGATGGCACTGATTAGAGAATTAGGCACATCTTTGTAGTTAGCCTTAAGTTGCTTAGTGTCTTTAGGTAAGCAGTACCCACCATAACCAAAGGACGGATTGTTGTAATGTGATCCAATTCTTGGATCAAGACATACTCCTTCAATAATTTTTTTAGATTCTAAGCCGTGTACTTCAGCGTATGAGTCTAACTCATTGAAATAAGACACCCTCATAGCGAGGTATGTATTGCTAAATAGCTTAACTGCTTCTGCTTCAGTAGATCCTGTAAATAGAACGTCAATATCCTCTTTAATAGCGCCGTCAACCAGAAGGTCAGCAAATTGGTTAGCTCTATCTGACATTTCCCCTACAATAATGCGTGATGGATATAGGTTATCATAGAGAGCAGAGCCTTCTCTTAAAAATTCAGGAGAAAAGATAATGTTGTCAAAATTGAACGTTCTTTTAATACTTTGAGTATAGCCAACTGGGACAGTTGACTTAATAACCATTACAGCCGCAGGATTAATTCTGATAACATCTAGAATAACAGCTTCTACAGATGATGTATTAAAGGAATTATTTTCAGCGTCGTAATCAGTTGGTGTTGCAATAATGACAAAATCAGCACCTGCATAGGCCAACTCTTTATCGAGGGTCGCAGTAAATTTCAGCTCTTTATGAGCTAAAAAGTCCTCAATCAGCGCATCTTCGATAGGTGATATTTTCTTGTTAAGCTTATCAACTTTATCTGGTATTATGTCAAGAGCAACAACCTCATGTTTTTGTGATAGCAGCATAGCATTAGAAAGGCCTACATAGCCCACTCCAGCTATTGCTATTTTCATTGGGAGTTCTCGATATAGAGTTTTTTAGTTTTATTAACCATTTTTTTGTAAACCCATTTAAAGTTTCAAATTACGTTAGTGTAGCAATCAATGTTTATTTCTTTGGACAAATCTATTACACAACTTAACCACCTTAATAAAGAACAACTGGTCTTTAGTACTTGTAGCTTTCTGGCTTAAACGGGCCTTCAGAAGGTACGTTGATGTAGCTAGCTTGAGTGCTGGTTAGTTTGGTCATTACACCACCAAAACCTGCGACCATGTCGGCTGCTACTTCTTCGTCTAGCTTCTTAGGCAAGATTCTTAGCCATAAGTTGGCGGCCTTATCTGCTGGACTTAGGTCTGCGAACTTGGCGTCCCATAGGTGCATTTGTGCTAACACTTGGTTGGCGAAAGAACCATCCATGATGCGTGATGGGTGACCTGTAGCATTACCTAGGTTAACTAAGCGGCCTTCAGACAAAAGTAATACAAAATCGGTCTTGTTGTGATCAGCAGCACGGTACACCTTGTGTACTTGAGGCTTCACTTCTTCAAACTTCCAGTTCTCACGCATAAACGCGGTGTCGATCTCGTTGTCGAAGTGACCAATGTTACAGACTACAGCGCCATTTTTAATGGTCTTTAGCATGTTGGCATCACACACGTTAGTGTTGCCAGTAGTGGTCACGATGATGTCTGTAGTGCCCATCAATACAGTGTTGATGCAGCTGATATCGCCAGTGTTAACACCGTCTAGATAAGGGGATACTACTTCAAAGCCGTCCATACAGGCTTGCATGGCACAGATTGGGTCTATCTCGGTAATCCTAACAATCATGCCTTCTTGACGAAGAGATGCTGCTGAACCCTTGCCTACGTCGCCGTAACCCACTACAAGGGCTTTCTTGCCTGCTAGAAGGTGGTCTGTAGCACGCTTGATGGAATCATTTAAAGAATGACGACAGCCATACTTGTTGTCGTTTTTGCTCTTAGTAACCGCATCGTTAACGTTGATAGCAGGTACTTTTAAAG
>Ga0209815_1001271_pt1 | contig 16945 bp, 15 predicted proteins | sample CoawatmetaG00DNA_FD_187507 | JGI IMG/M metagenome (GOLD analysis project Ga0209815, IMG submission 187507) | Marine microbial communities from the West Antarctic Peninsula - Coastal water metaG002-DNA (SPAdes) (version 2) | ecosystem: Environmental > Aquatic > Marine > Coastal ...
TTAATTACTTTCATGTTTTCATCTCCCAAGATGTTGTAAAACGTTAATGGTGTTTCGTCGCCTTCCGATCAGCAATAATTAGTTTGCACATTGCGTGCCAACTTAAAAAATGGGCTTCAGCGGGTCAATTTGAATAGATAAACGAGCTATATGCGCCATGCTGGTGCGCTATTTGAATAAACACTGATAATCGTTGCACCATATTGGTTAAGGTGTCCGGCTAATGGGAGAATTAGGAGAGCTGTTGAAAATAAGCTGACAGTGGCCTATAAATTCGGAATAATACCAGCAGACCTTAAGGAAAACAGACAATGGATCATCAAGACTTTTATAATAAATTTACCGCTAACCTAGACCAGACATTTATCAGTGGCCAGGCCATGGGTGATGAAATCCATCAACTATTACGGGTAGCCATGACGAAAACGTTATCCGGTCTAGATATCGTTTCCAGAGATGAATTTGATGCACAACAAGCGGTATTAAAACGGTCTAGAGAAAAAATTGATCGACTGGAGCAGCAAATATCAGAAATGGAAGCGTTATTCAAAAACATGACGCCCTAGAATTAGCCTCTAGAAGGGACTATAGTCAATGAGAGATGATACATACACGGAGGTATGTTATGTCACTTGCGGTCGTAAAAAGTCGTGCCAAACTCGGCATCGATGCACCCGAAGTATTTGTAGAGGTACATCTGTCTAACGGGCTGCCAGCATTTAATATCGTCGGACTCCCAGAAACATCGGTCAAAGAAAGTAAAGACCGCGTGCGTAGCGCCATTATTAATTCTTATTTTGAGTTTCCTGCCCGACGTATTACCGTTAATTTGGCACCTGCTGATATTCCTAAAGAAGGTAGCCGTTTTGATCTTGCTATCGCCATTGGTATTCTTGCCGCATCAAAACAAATACCCCTGGAGCACCTAGATGACTACGAGTTTATGAGTGAGCTCGCTCTTTCTGGTGATATGCGCTCAATAGAAGCCTTGCTACCCTCGGCACAGGCCTGCGCCGCTAATGGAAAACAGCTAATTGTGGCTATCGCAAATGCTAATGAAGCGGCATTGGTAGAGTCACTCTGCGTATTACCCGCTAATCATCTTCTTGAAGTATCTGCACATTTACATCAAAGGACACTGATTCAACCTTGGGTCACATCGGTATCTCATTCCCAGCACGCACATCCAGAACTACGAGATATTATTGGCCAACTGCATGCTAAAAGAGCAATGGAGGTGGCCGCTACTGGGGGGCATCACTTGCTACTCAGCGGCCCGCCAGGTACTGGAAAAACTATGTTAGCCAGCCGCCTAGCAGGCATTTTACCCCCACTATCTAATTCTGAGTCGATGGAGGTAGCGTCGATTCATTCGGTGGCAGGCAAAGGGCTTAGAGAGCACATATGGTCCAGACCATTCAGAGCTCCTCACCATACTGCATCTGCCGCTGCTCTGGTGGGTGGTGGTAGCACACCAAAACCCGGCGAAATATCCTTGGCTCATTTAGGCATACTGTTTCTGGATGAACTACCAGAATTTTCACGAAGTGTTCTGGAGGTATTAAGAGAGCCTTTAGAGTCTGGACAAATTTTAATTTCAAGAGTAGCTGCGCAAACACGATATCCGGCGAGCTTTCAGCTAGTCGCGGCCATGAATCCATGCCCCTGCGGTTATTTGGGCTCTAAACGGTGCGTATGTAGCCTCGATCAGATTACCCGTTATCAACATAAGATATCTGGCCCACTGCTAGACCGTATCGATTTGCAGGTTCAAGTGCTAGCTATTGAAAACCAACAATTGCTCGATCAAGAGGTAAAATTAGATGGAGATAGTAATGAGCAAATCCAGGGCCGCGTTTGCAAAGCGCGCAAGGTGCAGTTGAGACGGCAGGGAAAGATTAATGCTCATTTAACGAGCCAAGAACTGAATCAGGTATGCCCTTTAACTCAAGAACAAAAGGCGCTAATGGACCAAGCTATAGACAGGTTTGGGCTGTCTACTCGAGGTTTCTATCGCGTGCTAAAAGTTGCTCGCACTCTCGCTGATCTTGCCGAAATAAAATATCCACAATTAACTCAATACCAAGAGGCCTTGAGTTATCGATCTACTATAGATAAGCGTGCAGAAGTCAACTATTAACAATCCTGTCGGGCAGCGAAACGCCGCATTGAAAACAGTATTCGGCTTCACTGTGATGGCCACTGCGGTTACACACATTGCACTGTCGATTATTACTTTCCGCTATCATCTCGCGAGCAATTTCAGCGGTAAATATCCCAGTGGGAATAGCAATAATACTGTAGCCAGTGAGCATGGCCATGGTCGCTATAATTTGCCCAAATACCGTTTGTGGAGTGATGTCTCCATAACCTACCGTCGTTATAGTCACAATGGTCCAGTAGATGCTGCGAGGAATACTGGTAAATCCATTCTCAGGGCCTTCGACTAAAAACATTAAACTACCAAAGATCACGCAAATAACCAGCACGACAGTGAAGAATACAAGGACTTTGCGACGTGCTGCGTACATAGATCGCAGTAGTAAGTTAGCCTCCGTCAAATAACGAACTAACTTAAACACCCGGAAAATACGCAGTACTCGTAAAAGCCGAACCACTAACCAATAGTTTGCTGCAGGGAACAATAACGCCAAATAGGTAGGGATAATAGATAACAAATCAACCAACCCATAAAAGCTAAATATATAGCGCAATGGCTTTGGCGACGAGTAAATACGTACAAGATACTCTATTGAAAATAAAAGCGTAAAGGCCCATTCAAGCCTAAAGAGCCAATCGCCATACTGCATTTTTATTGATTCGATAGAGGCCAATACAATGGCCAAAACACTGACCAAAATAAGGTAGATCAATGCAATATCAAAACGCTGGCCAGCCGGGGTATCGGTGCCAAAGATAACCCTGTAGGTTTTCTCTCTGAAAGATGGTTTGACCATTTGATACGCCTCTGTAAAAGTCTATAACGGTATTGTAGGTAGTAATAAGGTATTAAACTAACATCAAATTTTATTCATTTCCTATAAACCTATTTGTCAGCATCTATTACTAGTCGTTTAGGCTAGCGGCCGGTGTTAGTATTGCCACTGACTATTCATCCTCAAAACCTTAAACGCCCTAAATAATGGAACTCTCGTAATGATCAATCAAACAATGTCCACCAAAGACTGGTCAATGCTATTACTACTGTCATGTCTCTGGGGTGGCTCATTCTTTTTTATTGGCGTGGCCGTCACAGAATTACCGCCACTGACCATAGTTACCCTGCGCGTGGGTCTTGCGGCGATTATATTGTGGATTTTCTTTCTTGTTTCGGGCCAAGAAATTCCTAAATCTCTGAAATTATGGCGGACATTTTTTGTTTTAGGACTGCTCGGTAATGCGATCCCTTTTTCACTTATCGTATGGGGGCAAACTCATATTACCTCAGGCCTTGCATCAATCATCAATGCAACAACACCGCTATTTACAATTTTGATTGCCGGCACGCTGTTATCTGATGAGCGTATAACCGGAGGAAAGCTCATAGGGGTTGCACTGGGAATTTTGGGGGTCGCCGTACTAATAATTGGCCCGTCGAGAATGATAGAAATCACATCAGATACTACCGCGCAATTAGCGGTGGTGGGTGCGGCCATATCCTATGGCTTCGCAACGGTTTATGGCCGACGATTTAAAGCCATGGGGATTAGCCCTTTGACAACAGTTATTGGTCAGGTCACTACAGCGACAGTTATTTTACTGCCATTGGCGCTGATTGTAGAGCGACCCGATCAGTTATCTAATCCGAGCATCCAAGTTTGGTTAGCGGTTTTCTCACTTGCCGCTTTTTCAACCGTATTAGCCTACATTCTTTTTTTCCGGATACTCTCTTCAGCAGGTGCCACTAATGTTGTGCTAGTCACTTTTTTGGTGCCCATAACGGCAAGCCTGCTAGGTTGGTTAGTGCTCGATGAACAGCTTTATATTGAACATTTCATTGGTATGGCATTTATAGGATTAGGGTTGGCCTCGATAGACGGTCGGCCTTGGCGTTATGCTAAAAAATTAACTGCTCACCATTAGCGACAGTGACTTCTCCGGCACTTAAAATACTTGTAGTTAAATATCCATTTCAGCATTGAGGCTCAAATAATGAACCTACCAGTTACCCAAGTTAGTATCGAAATAACTCACCCAGGCGGTCCCGATGTATTGCAACCCTGCCATCGACAAACCCCAGTTCCAAATGATAATCAGGTGCTGATAGAAGTTGCAGCAGCAGGTGTCAATCGTCCGGATGTTTTTCAACGCCTTGGGTTTTATCCACCACCGCCAGGTGCCAGTGATATTCCTGGTCTAGAAGTATCGGGAACTGTAGTGGCAATAGGTACGGCGGTAACTCGCTGGGCACTAGGAGATGAGGTCTGCGCTCTGCTTTCAGGCGGTGGTTATTCTCAATATGCAGTCGCTGAAGAGGCGCTGTGTTTAAGTATTCCAAAAGGGCTGTCTCTGACTGATGCCGCGGCACTTCCAGAAACCTGCTTTACGGTGTGGCACAATTTGTTTGAGCGAGCTGAACTAAAAGCAGGAGAGTGGTTATTGGTACATGGGGGTGCAAGCGGTATTGGTACGACGGCTATTCAAATGGCTACTGCACTTGGGGTTAATGTGATTGCGACCGCCGGTTCTGATGAAAAGTGCGCTATGTGTGAGACTCTCGGCGCCGTTAAAGCCATAAATTATAATAATTGTGACTTTGTTAGCGAGTCACTGAAGATAACTACCGCGGGCGTGGATGTCATCTTGGATATGGTTGGTGGCGACTATGTTCAAAAAAACTTTAGTGTCTGTGCGCCCAAGGCTAGAATTGTTAGTATCGCTTTTTTGCGCGGCTCCAAAGTGGAGATTGACCTTATGCCCGTGATGTTAAAACAATTGGTTATCACCGGTTCTACCTTAAGAGCACAGCCACTTGAACATAAAGCGCGAATAGCCAAAGGTGTACAAAACCATGTCTGGCCGCTAATTGAGAAGCAGCATTTTAAGCCCATTACTGATCATACCTTTTCTTTAACAAAGGCCAGTGACGCGCATGCGTTGATGGAATCAAATAAACATATTGGCAAAATCCTACTAATTGCTGAGAGTGAAATAGGGTAAGTCATGAAAAATAAAGAGTCTAATCTGGTTTATTCCACAGAGGGTGGGCGCGTAAAATCGACCATCACCGCTGACGCTTTGGTGACCGATGGCATTATCCGTATACGGCGAGAAACTAAAGGGCGCAAGGGTAAAGGTGTGACCACGTTGAGTGGCTTTGCTCTATCTGAGGCTGATCTAAAGCTACTAGCCAAGCAGTTAAAGCAAAAATGTTCCACTGGTGGAACAGTTAAAGATAGAATTATTGAAATTCAGGGCGATCACCGTGAGCTACTTAAGGTTGAATTAGAAAAACGTGGTCATATCGTTAAATTAGCAGGAGGCTAAGGTGTCACAAACAAAATTAACAAAACCCTATGGCTGTTGGCCATCTACCATTAGCGCCGAACTTATTACTCGCGCTGCTCCGGGTATTAGTAGCGTTCAATGTCACGGTGAGACGTTGTTTTGGGTAGAGAGCCGTCCCTGGGAAGCCGGTCGCAGTGTCATTATGTGTAAGCAGGCTAACGGCGAAATTAGCGATCTTTTGCCAACACCTTTTAGCCACAATAGTAAGGTCCATGAATATGGTGGCACAGCTTATACGGTTGCAGCGAATATACTCTATTTTGTCAATGCATCAGACCAGCGGATATATACTCTTGATATTAACGCAAAGAGCACACCTACAGCACTCACAGCTGCTGGCCCCTGGCGCTTTGCTGATCTGATTGTTGACACCCATAATGATCGTATTATTGCGGTCTGTGAGGAACATGGTGAGGGTCGTGAGCCTGAAAACTATCTCGCCAGCATTAGTCTCTGTGATGGGAAATCCAGTGTGGAACGCGTTGTTTGGGGAGCAGACTTTTATGCCTATCCTCGGCTCAGTCCAGATCAAAAAAAACTCTGTTGGATTCAGTGGAATCACCCCCATATGCCTTGGGACAATACTCAACTCTGTCTTGCTAGTAACAATGATGGCGGGTTGGGCGATCACACTATTATCGCTGGTAACAATTTAGACGAGGCTATTTTTCAGCCGCAGTGGTCTCCCGACGGCGAGCTATATTTTGTCTCAGACCACAACAATTGGTGGAACATTTGTCGCTTTACTAAAGGTCAACGGGAAATAGTTGTTGAAGCTGACTACGAGTTTGGTGCGCCTCTATGGAACTTAGGAATGAGTACCTATTGCTTTATAGACGCTCAGACTATTGGCTGCATTTGGACAAAAAATGGGCTTTGGAATACCGGCATTATTGACCTACCCAGCAAAAAATTAGTCCCTTTTGATTGTGATTACACCAGCATGAGTAGTGTTTGCAGTTACAAGGGTAAAATATGCATGGTTGCAGGTGCTGCGGCCATACCAGCAGAGCTAATTGCCATAGATCAGTTGTCGGTAACGATTGTCATTTACGCACCCGCATCGCTCACCGTAGATGCTAATGAGCTGTCTCAGCCTCAGTCGATTATTTTTTCTAGCGCTGAAAATGAACAAGTGCATGCCTTTTTTTACCCACCAACCAGCGCTCATTATCGCGCTGAACCCACTGAACGTCCCCTGGTCATCGCTATGTGCCATGGGGGTCCTACCAGTGCAACAGGCAGTAGTTTAAATCTTAAAATTCAATACTGGACCAATCGCGGATTTGCCGTGGTGGACATCAACTATAGAGGCAGCACAGGCTTTGGACGACGCTATCGCCAAGGTCTTGTCAGTGCGTGGGGTGTGGCTGATGTTGAGGACACTCAACATGCGCTTAGTCATCTTGCTAATGAGGGAAAAATTGATTTTGATCGCTGTATTATTCGTGGCGGCAGCGCTGGCGGCTATACGGTCCTTTCTGCACTTACCTTCACTGATACCTTTAAAGCGGGTGCCAGTCTTTATGGGATTGGCGATCTTGAAACACTTGCAACAGACACTCATAAGTTTGAATCACGCTATCTTGATAGTCTGATTGGTCCCTACCCGGAGCGTAAAGATATTTATAAAGCGCGATCGCCAATCCATCATGCTGATGGACTTAACTGCCCAGTGATTTTTCTGCAAGGCCTTGAAGATAAAGTCGTACCGCCCAATCAGGCTGAGATGATGGTCGATATACTGCAAGACAAGGGGATTAAGGTAGCTCATGTGACCTTCGAGGATGAGGGCCATGGTTTTCGCAAAGCCGCTAACATTATTCGTGCCATGGAGTCAGAGTTGAACTTCTATAAAGAGGTATTTGACCTTGCTGGAGAGCCGTAAGTAGATGTCACGTTATCGACCACCAGGCCCCAAAAGTTCTCCGTACATTACTGCTCAGGGCGCTGCCGGTATTCGCGCAGAGATTCGCCAGCTATGGAAGGTCGAACGTCCTGAGGTCACTGCCGTAGTCCATGAAGCGGCTAAAAATGGTGACCGATCAGAAAACGGCGATTATATTTATGGTAAACGTCGTCTTCGTGAAATTGATAGCCGAGTAAGATATCTAACCAAACGACTTGAAGACGCTAAGATTATCGAAGACAAACCCCGAGACCCCTCCACGGTATTCTTTTCCGCTTGGGTAACCGTAGAAGATCAAGATAGCGTTGAGCAGATCACCTATCGATTAGTAGGTTCAGATGAAATTGATGCCAGCCAAAATTGGATAAGCATTGATTCACCCATCGCAAGAGCGCTTGTAGGAAAATCTGTAGATGACGAAATTACGGTAAAAACGCCCTCAGGAGAGCGTTACTTAGTCGTCACCGCAATACGGTATTAGGGAGAAAGCCGGGAAATATTCCACTGATGTTCTTGGCGTTGAAAAGAAAATCTGTCATGCAACCGGTTCTCACCGCCCTGCCAAAATTCAAACTCTTCAGGGACAACTCTAAAGCCACTCCAAAAATCTGGAACGGTGACATTACCCGAGGAAAATTTCTGCTTAACTGCCTCGAACTGAGCTTCCAACGCAGCGCGTGACTCTATTGGGCTACTCTGCTGAGAGGCCCATGCTGCGAGCTGACTGGATAACGGTCGACTGTAAAAGTAGTCACTAACTTCAGACTCTGACAGCGCCTCTGCGCTGCCACCGACAATTACCTGCCGATCTAACTGCAACCATGGGAACTGCAGGCTGACATGAGGATTGGTTGCAATATCAGTCGCTTTTCGACTTCCTAGATTGGTATAGAATACAAAGCCACGTTCATCAAAACCTTTTAACAGTACCATGCGCTGCCAAGGCTTTCCGCCTTCACCGACCGTGGCAACGCTCATTGCAGTAGGATCAATAATGTCGGCTTCAATAGCCTGATCCATCCACAGTGAAAACTGAGTGAAAGGGTTCTCGTTCAGACTATCTCGCGACAGTGTCCCATAGTCATATTCACGGCGGTTGTCTTTAAGGCTCATAGTAAGATCCGTGGTCAAATAAGTTACATATTACTAATAGATTGCCCGCCATCGACCGGTAATGCAACACCATGTAAATAAGATCCGGCATCGCTGGCCAATAGTAAAAAGGGGCCGGTTATCTCATCCATCTCACCAGCTCGTCTCGCGGGAGACGAATTTAGATACTTTTGGCTTTCAGGTGAGGCAAAAACAGCTTCTGTCATTTCAGTCAAAAAATAGCCTGGGCACAACGCATTAACACGGATACCCTTACCGGCCCACTCCACCGCAAGTGCCTTAGTTAACTGAATCACGGCCGCCTTTGAGACAGAATAACTAGACTGCCCAAAGGTTACACGTAAACCCAATATGGATGCAGTATTAACAATGGCACCACCAACACCGGCTGCAATCATTCGTTTAGCGGCTTGCTGTGCTACTAACCAAACACCTTTTAGGTTGGTATCCATCATATGATCCCAACTCGACTCATCAATTTTGAGCGCACTTCGAGCGTCCGCAACCCCAGCATTGTTGGCAACCAGAGTAATAGTGCCAAATGCGGCTTCCCCTTGATTAAAGGCAGCCTCTATAGAGTCAGCACTGGTGACATCCATGGCGACAGCTACGGCTTCTCCACCAGCGGCATTGATCTCAGAAACCAACGACTCAAGACGATCAACGCGACGAGCAGCGACTACCACCTTGGCCCCTCTTGCAGCCAATATTTTAGCAAAATGCACGCCAAACCCGCTGGATGCTCCGGTCACCAATGCCACTTTGCCACTTACATCAAATTCTGAAGTCATTTTACTGTCCTTAATTAATTAAAAAAATTAGCCGTAGGTTATAAATTTTTCCATCTCATTACTCTCAAAGTGAGCAATGTTGTTGAAACTAGTCAGATTCATTTTCTTTTGATTAAAAAAGAAGTGACTGATCGCGGTGTTCTTGTATTGTAAATTAAGATCAAAGACATTCTCATCGGGTATTTCCAATACCAATCCAACAAAGGTACTAATCGATCCACCTGATCCTATGGCTAATATTTTATTGCCCTCATCGGCCATCGATTGAATCTCATCCTGCGCCTCTTTTACTCGCGTTTTGAATTGAACCCATGTCTCTTCCACATCAGGAATACCATCAGCAGTCCACGCGGTGAGTATTTGACGCAATAGACGATAAAAATTCTTTTTGTCGCCGGGATCTTGCATTACTTTTTGAAATAACTCGCTATCCCCTTTTGTCTTACCATAGGCCTCGGTCAATTCAACAAAATTGTATTCGTTGAGCCCTGGTAGCACTAGCCGGTCACTGCCATCAATGTCCAGCCCAGCACAGATTCCGTCCATGGTTTGATGATGACGGTGCATATCACCCACTATTAATCGATCAAAGGTCATATTTCGTTGCTTAAAATAATCGCCTAAAAATCGTGATTGCTGATGACCCAAGTCAGACAGCTGATCATAATTTGCTGAACCGAATGAAGCCTGAGCATGACGGACGAGGTGGAGCTCACTCATAAGCGATCCTGTGTAGAGTAAAGTGATAATTTTTAAGACCAGTATTTAAACCCAAATAACCCTCGATAGATAGGTGTAGTCACGCTATAAGGACTATAACTAAGCATTACAATATTGTTCTAGACCGCGAATCAATAGCCCAGACTCAACTTTTTAAATGACTATCACGTAAACGATTATAAATACTAACAGTGGTCTTTGGCCGTGTCCTAGCGACTACTCACTTAGCTTTCATTGGGATTTTCGATTCCTGGTAAATCCAGCGTAAATAAACTATAAAAATGAATAACTTAGGCGTATACTGCGCGGCCTCTAAACCGGGGCCTAAAAAACCCAAGCACAGGTAACTTAATGTCATCCACTGACTTCGCTGAACTGGGTATTTCTGCCCCCGTACTCAAAGCCGTTCAACAACTTGGCTACGAGCAACCTACTCCAGTCCAGGCCCAGAGTATTCCCATACTGCTAGCGGGAAAAAATTTACTAGGTACGGCACAGACCGGAACCGGAAAAACTGCAGCCTTTGCGTTGCCGTTTTTGAGTATGTTAGATGAAAAGCAAAAAACACCTCAAATTTTGGTGCTGACACCAACGCGAGAGTTGGCTATTCAGGTAGCAGAAGCCTTTCAAACCTATGCCAAGTTTATTAAAGGGTTTCATGTATTACCGATTTATGGCGGTGCTGACATTAGCGGTCAGTTGCGTGGACTAAAGCGCGGCGCCCAGGTTGTTGTGGGTACTCCGGGTCGAATGTTAGACCACTTACGTCGTCGTAGCCTGGATCTCAGTGAGGTCAAAGGTTTAATTCTCGATGAAGCTGATGAAATGTTGCGTATGGGATTTATTGACGATGTCGAAACGATCCTTTCAAAAACACCTGATAACTGTCAGCGAGCGCTATTTTCAGCCACTATGCCGCCAGCTATTCGACGCGTTAGTCAGAAATATCTAGGTGATGCTGAAACCGTTAATATCCAGAATAAAACGAAAACGGTTGAACGTATTGAGCAACAGTATGTGACCTGTAAGAGCCACCAGAAAATGGATGCTCTGACCCGAGTGCTTGAAGTAGAAGCATTTGATGGCATGATTATTTTTGTGCGCACAAAATCTTCAACTGTTGATATTGCCGAGCGTCTTGAAGCGCGCGGATTCTCATCGGCAGCGCTTAATGGCGATCTCAGTCAAGCATTGCGAGAACGCACTATTAATCGTCTTAAAAAGGGTCAAGTGGATATTGTTGTGGCCACAGATGTTGCTGCCCGTGGATTAGATGTTGAGCGCATTAGTCACGTGATTAACTTCGACATCCCTTATGACAATGAGTCCTACGTTCACCGCATTGGTCGTACTGGCCGAGCTGGGCGTGACGGTAAGGCGATATTATTTATTACGCCTAAAGAAAATCGTATGTTGCGGTCTATCGAGAAATCCACACGTCAAGTCATCAAGCCAATGGCAATGCCTAGTAATGAAGAAGTCAGTGGTCAGCGTATACAGCAGTTCACTGAACAACTCATGAAGACGATGGCCCTGCCTAAACTCGATAAATTCCGCTCGCTAGTCCAGCAGCTAGCCGATGAAAACGAATTGGATATGGGTGATATTGCAGCAGCTCTAGCCTTTGAAAACCAAAAAGAACGACCTCTCTTTCCAAAGCTTGAGACAATTGTAGCGCCTAGCAGCCGAGATCGTGATGGCGACTCAGGACGAGATCGTAATAGAGACCGTGGCGATAGAAACAATGACCGTGGTGATAGAAACAAAGACCGTGGTGATAGAAACAAAGATCGTGGTGAGCGTAAAGAACATCGTGGTCCGCGCACAGAGAACCGTGACACGCGCGGAGAGCAAAGAAGCGAACGACCAGACAGACAGCCTCGTGAAGCAAGAGCTAAGGACGCCGATGCAAATCGTGATGGTGTGCCAATGATTACTTATCGCTTGGAAGTCGGCAATAATGACAAGATTACCCCTAGTAATATTGTTGGCGCTATCGCTAATGAAGCAGATATTGAAAGTCGGTTTATTGGTGAGATAAAGTTACATGATGAATACAGTACGGTAGATTTGCCACAAGGTATGCCCGCCGAACTTTTAAACCACTTAAAAAAAGTACGTGTGTGCGCAAAGCCAATGCAAATTAGTGTTTTAAATGGTGAGAACTCTGGCCCAGACGGTGCAAGCTACGCCACCAAATCGAAGCCTAAAGCCCCAAGAAAACGTGCTTTAGATGAAGGTGACAAAAAGACGCTGTCTAGAAACGTAAAGACTAAGCGCACGGCTGAGCAACCAAAGCCGCCTAAGCCAGTATTTAAAGGTAAAAGTAAGTCTGATGATGGTGGCTTTACTAAAGCTCCCAAAGAAAAGCGTACAGTAAAAGATAAGCCTGTTGCTGATGGCAGCGCTCCTCTGAAAAAGAAAAAGACCTACACCAAGAAGCCTAAGCGCTTGTAATAAGATGATCGATGCTGGCTAGTCGGTCTATGACCGCTTCAGCATCGATCAGGTTTACCCGATAAAATTCTTCTGCCATTGGTGCCACACTACAGGATGCTGGCAACGCTGTTTTGTTGGCACAATCGTCTTTCAATCGTGGTATGAAGACAAACTGTAACCACTGACTAAACGATAGTTTATCGATGGCGAAAGGCTCAACACTGGCTACGTCCTCCGGTGCCAATTCTTGAGCAGACCACTGCTGCTTGGCACGAAGTTGCCCCTCTAGATCCATCAAAAGAAGCTGTAGTCGCGCATGGATGTCGGTCATCTACTCAACGTCACTTTAATGGCCAATTTCCCGCCTAAAAGGCGGCAATGAGTTAAGTAACTGTGAACCATAACGCTTGGTGATCAGTCGCTTGTCTAAAATGGTTACCGTTCCTGTATCTGACTCTGTACGCAACAAACGCCCAGCCGCCTGAATCAGCCGTAAAGATGCCAGTGGAAGGGAGATATCAAAAAAAGAATTTCCGCCACGAGACTCAATCCACTCGGCAAGAGCTTGCTGCAAGGGATCATTTGGAACAGCAAAAGGTAACTTGGCAATTACCACATGACGACAATAGTCGCCGGGTAAGTCAACGCCCTCTGAAAAGCTCGCCAGACCGAGTAACACACTGGTGCGACCCTGATCGATACGCTCTTTATGCAGCCTAACCATCTCTCTATTAGAATATTGGCCTTGGATCAAAATGAGCTTTGCCAAATCGTTAGGCAATTCATCAAAAACCTGCTCCATCTGTTTTTTCGAAGAAAATAAAACTAGCGTTCCAGCCTTGTCTTCAACCATAGATGCCAAGTTTTCAACGATATACTGTGTATGCTCTTCGGCTTTATTACCCTCTATAGCATCAGCTGGCACTCTCACTGTTGCCGCGCTGGCATAATCAAAAGCGCCTGCAACTGATAAAAAATGTGCGGAATCGGGAATACCTGTTTCTCTTTGCAGAGTACTGAAGTTACCGAGAGATCTAAGTGTCGCTGAGGTTACTACCGCTGCATAACAATTGCCCCAAAGGCTATCACGGAGGATTTCTGCCGCTTGAATGGGACTAGCATTGACCGAAATATCAACATTGCCGCCGCTGGTATCTTCAATTTTCAACCAACATGCCATAGGGATAGAATCTTGCTTTAGCTCTCGGTGCAATCGATCCCACAGGGAGACTAATCTTTCAGCACCGGAGAGCCAAGTGCCTACTTGTTGATAAAACAACTCAATGTCAGGTATTGCCACTGAATATTGTCTGTCGCTGAGCGCCTCGCTTAAAGTATCTTCTAACACTTCAAGACGACCCAACCAGCCACTTGTTTGTAGTGTGATTTGCGAGGCTATATCACGAATAGTGACACCTACATCACCATGAGCAAAACGAAACCGTCCTTCGTAATCATCGGAGGTATCTAGCTGCTCTTTTAGTAATGGATACGCTATTGACAATAATTCACTAATTTTACTCGCTTCTCTCTCGATTCGTGGTAGTTGCTCGATCAACCCTGTATCTTTGGCGAAAATGGGTGCCTGCCCCTTACATTGTTTGGGGATTCTCTCCAACCAGGCCAAAGTACTATTGATTCGGCATTCAGCACCAAAATGCCTAATCGCTGTGTCACCAAGCCTATGGCCCTCGTCACAAATATAAATACAGTCTTCCGGAGGGGGTAATATAGCGCCGCCTCCTAAAGCAAGATCTGCCATCACCAAGTCATGGTTAGCAACAATGACTTCGCTCTCTTCGATATCGGCGCGTGCCTTAAAAAACGGACACTGATTAACAAACCGGCATCGCCTACCCGTACATTGACGCCGATCAACCGTTAACGCACTCCACTCCATATCTTTGATGTGAGTATCCCAAGAATCTCGATCTCCATTCCAGGAGCCGTCTTCAAGTGCATCCCACATCTCTCTATACAGACTTTCTGTTTGTGCATTCGGGTTAAACTGCTGATCATTTTCGAACAGGAAAACCCCAGCATCTTTAGCCTTAAGAGAGTCAAGATACTGTTCCATACGCAGATTACATGCATAGCGGCCACGACCCTTAACCAGCGCACAGCTATAATCCCATTCACAGGATTCTAAAAGTTCAGGGATATCTTTGTTGATTAGCTGCTCTTGCAGCGCAATCGTTCCAGTGGACACAACGACGGTCTTTTTAAGGGCTCTAGCGATGGGCAGAGCAGCAATAAGGTAACCGACAGTCTTACCGGTACCCGTTCCGGCCTCTATCACCGATAAGCGCTTATCAGGATCATCATTGCTAAGACTATTAGCAATAGCGGCGACCATCTGCTTTTGACCAAGTCTTGGACTAAGTTCGCGACTATTTAAGAATTGGCGGTAGCCCTGTTGAATCGTGTCTTTAACATCAGAATCCAACAAAAGTTAAAGCTCCTGAATCTGAGAAGAATAGAGCAATTGACTATTAACAGGCGCGGCATACGCGGCAATAGCGATTGGCCGATGGTCTTGAGGCATTTGATTCATTCGCGTTTCAAAGCGAAGTGTCGCCGCCGCCCAATCTTCCTCTGGCCATTGTTTCTCTAGAGCGTCAAGTACCCCTTGATCAACACTATCAGAGTGTATTTTCCAGGCAATAATGTTGGTTGGAAATAACATGTAGTTACAATGGATTTGGCGGTCAATTTCGGCGGCCAGTAAGTCGGCACTTTCGTATTTGTCAGTCACCGGCTCACCAAATGTCACTTGAATACGTCCTTTATAATCAACAAACCCTTTTTGGATACTGTCTAAATCTTCAAACGGATCTTTGGTATAGGTCATTCCATTTTGCTGGGCATAGAGTTCGCCCGCTTTGTCACTATCACAGGGGTCATACTCATAAGAGATGGACACCGGAAGTACATTTAGCTCACCGGTCGCTTCAGCAAATGATTGCTCCGAATTCCTAGATAACGCTAGCATTTTTAACAATGCTGTATCAGTTCTATCGTTTCCGTCCTTAGCTCGACCCTCAGCTTGAGCGATCCAAATAGACACCTCCTCTTGACTCACGCTATGCCGGATATAGCGCGATAGCTTTTTTAGAGCTTCCAGCTTTTCTCTGCGGCCCGAAACAGAGCGCTTAACAATAAAACTACGATTAACCCTCATGAGATCTGAGGCAAAGGGTTTACTCAATAAGTTATCGCCAATGGCAATGCGCACCGTATTTCGACCTGCTGATGTTAGGCCTAAGCAAATAATGGCTGGATCTAGTGCGATGTCACGGTGGTTGCTCATGAATAAATAAGCACGATCTGGGTCTAGACCCTCTAGACCTGAGAACGCATAGTTATCGGTGCTTTTTTGTAATACATCAATAAGACGACTTGTCATATGATGCTGGAAGTCACTTATGGTCGACACATCTTTAGTCAATTTGAGTAAACTACGGCGCAAAAGTGGGCGAGCAAGCAGGTTGAAAATTCCAGGAAATATTTTTGTAAGGACAGGGAATTGTCGAGATAACAATAAATCCATCATCTCTGAATCGGCAATTAGCCGAGCCAATGCTGCAGGCACTTCACTATCGTTGAATGGACGAATATCGTCAAAATTATTCATGATGTCAGACGACCAATAATTATTGTTATTTAGGGTGTGATAAGGTTTTGGCGAGCATTGTACCAGCGAACTTCATAGGCAAAATCATCTACCTTATCGGCAACATCTAGCACCAAGGCAAATAACGCCATACGCACTAATACGCCATTGTCTGTCTGCCGGAAAATAGCCAAGTTAGGATTGTTATCTAAATCACTGTCTAACTCATTGGCATCAGATCGAGAGTCCCTTGGCAGTGGGTGCATAATTACTGTATTGGGCTGACAATACTGCGTATAAATAGCTTGATTGAGGCGAAATTTACCACGATAAAGATCAGCTTCCTGCTTACTAGCGAATCGTTCTTCTTGAATTCGCGTAGAGTAAACAATGTCCACAGCGGCAATGCTCGGGGTCAGCTCATGCGAAATGCTCACATCAACCCCAGCAGCACGCATTGATTCAACTATTGCGTCAGGTAACGTTAGCTCTTTTGGGGATATTAGCACTACTCGAATATTTTTATATAAAGACAGTAGTTTACCGAGCGAATGCACTGTGCGCCCATGACGGAGATCACCAATCATAGCGACACTCAAGCCATCGATATCACGGCCTTTGTCAGCCATTTCTTTGCGAATGGTATAGAGATCTAATAGCGCTTGAGTAGGATGCTCATTAGCTCCATCACCTCCATTTAACACCGGCACACGACTAGCCGCGGCAAAGTCTGCTACTGAACCCGGCTGAGGATGGCGCATGCAAATAACGTCACTAAACCCAGATAACACTCTTGCGGTATCTTGTAGCGACTCGCCCTTAACCAACGCAGAGTTTTCAAACCCAGCAGTC
>Ga0209815_1001275_pt1 | contig 16900 bp, 30 predicted proteins | sample CoawatmetaG00DNA_FD_187507 | JGI IMG/M metagenome (GOLD analysis project Ga0209815, IMG submission 187507) | Marine microbial communities from the West Antarctic Peninsula - Coastal water metaG002-DNA (SPAdes) (version 2) | ecosystem: Environmental > Aquatic > Marine > Coastal ...
ATAGTGCTGAAATAGGTAGGTCAAGACATAGGCACGTTTTGCAACCATGTTCATCAACAAAAGGTTCAGATGATAATTGGACACACACAGACACCGACATAAGTGGTGAAGCTGCAAGTGTTCAAGCAGTAGCAAATGCAGTTTGGACTGATACAGTAGTTGCAGCATATAAAACATGGGCAGAAGCACAGGGAGAGTAACAAATGACTGAACAATCAAACATCATAAAAATCTATGATAAAGAATATGACCAAACTGCATTTGATGCTAACCAAAAGCTAATAGTGTCACACATAAAGGTCTTGCAACAAAAGGTCACTAATCTTAGGTTTGAGTTAGACCAGGCTAGTGTGGCACAAGATGCGTTTATTAATAAATTAGTTGCATCATTAGACGAGCCTGTTGTTGAGGAAAAAGACGTTGGCTAAAGTTACTGTGCAATCTGTTAAAGCAGAATTAAATACACTAGCAGCAGTTAGCCAAGAACGATTTATTGAACTGTTAAACAGAACCAAACGCTTAGAGACTGTCCTGGTTGCTGCTTCTGGCACAACGATAGTTTTATTGGTGTCCTTATTAATCAAATAGAGATTTAACAAATGCTTGAAATGTTAGTTGCGGCTAACGCTGCATTTGCAATAATAAAAAAGACTTTAGAAAATGGTCGTGAAATTTCTAGTGCTGGTTCAGCTATTGCTTCTTTTATTGGTGCAGAAGATAAACTGAGAGCTGACGTACAAAAGAAAAAGAATAGTCTATGGACTAAGTTATTAGGCAAAGAAGATAATGAGCTAGAAGAATTTATGGCTCTGGAAGAAATCAGACGTAAGCAAGATATGCTCAGAGAATATATGCAGCTTTATGGTCGAGCTAATTTATATACTGACTATATACAGTTTTGTGCTGAAGCTCGTATGAATAGAAAAGAAGCCAACAAAAAACAAGCACAAAGAAAAGCCTACATCCAAGATGTAATTGTCAAAATAATTTTAGGTCTTCTAATAACAATATTGATTAGTGGATTTGCTGGTGCTGCTTTTCTGATTATGCGAAAAAAGGGGATGATATGACAGCGTTCCTTTTAATATGCACTTTGAATGGAATGGTTACCGAAGGTGGTATTTATTTCAGAAATGTAAATGATTGCATGTCTTTTAAAGACACTCTGACTAACCAATCTTATATGAAAAAAGACAAACCACAAGTTTACGAATGTATGTGTAAATTAATTCCAGAGGTCGATCCTAAGAAAGTCCAGGTTTATTGATGATTGGGATAGTAACAAATATAGATGATTATGTAAGGGCTTGGGTAGCAAAAAGAATAGGCATTAGAGGGTTCGGCCCATCGACAGCAATAGGTGTTCAAAGAGATGGTCAGCTAATTGGTGGATGTGTATATCACGATTATAGAGATGGGCAAGTCGAATGTTCTTTAGCTTGTGACTCCCCTAGATGGGCTACTCGATCTGTTCTTTTTTCATTGTTTGCTTATCCTTTTATTCAGATGGATGCAAACAGGCTTTTGGTTACTTGTGATGAAAGTAACGACAAAGCCATGAAGATGAACAGACAACTAGGGTTCACACCAGAGGGCATTTTAAGGCAAATGTATTATCCCAATGATGCGATCATCTTTGGAATGTTGAAAAACGAATGTAAATGGATAACAAAGAAGGAAATAACTAATGGGCAAAAGTCAAGCACAAAGACCTCCAGCTATTAATCCAGACGAGTTAATTAACGCTCAAAAGGATGCTAATCGTATAAATCAATATACACCACAAGGCAATATGCTTTTTGGTTATACCGATCAAAATACAGGTGCTTTTACTCAAGGTTTAACACCAGATGATGATGGTCGTTATCAGTCAGCAGCCTTTACTCAAGAAACACCATTCCAAACGCAAATGAGGGCAGCCACAGAAGGAACTGGTTTAGGTCTTGGCAATACTGCATTTAGTAGGGTTACAGGTCGAACTGTTACAGGGCAAAATCCAGATGGTTCTCCTATTTATCAAAATGATCCTGACTTTCAAAATCCATTTAGAACAGCACCAACTTTGTCAGGCATAACATCAGCACAGGATATTGACCCAACACAACTTGCTAATCTACAAGATTACAATCAAGCTATTTCAAGTTCAATAAGTCAGCCTACTGGTTTAAGTAATTCTAATTTAACAAGTTTGGGAACAAACTATAATTTAAACACATTACCTGGCGTTTCACAAACAGGGGCTATATCTCCATCTGATTTTGCAACTAATGTTTCGACAAGTGGATTACCTACACTTCCAACAGATTTTGAAGCCACTAGATCAAATGTTGCTAGTAGTATTTATGACAGGCAATCAGGGTTATTGCAGCCAGAGTTTACTAGGCAACGTGAAGAACTAGAAAGCAATTTAATTAATCGTGGAATACCTATAACATCTGATCCATATAATCAGGCTGTAAACCGATTAGACACACAACAAAATGAAGCCTTATCAAGACTAGCACAACAAGCTGACGTTGGTGGTGGTGCAGAAGCACAAAGGTTATTTAACCAGGCATCACAATCCAGAGGACAGCAGTTCGGTGAACGACAAACCGATGTAGGGTTAGCTAATCAAGCTGCATCACAAAACTTTGCACAAGGTCAAACAGAAGCACAAAGACGATTTGGTGAAACATCTGCTGTCAGAGGTCAGACTTTAGGTGAACGACAACGACAGTTAGATTTACAAAACCAAGCTAGAGGTCAGCAATTTGGTGAAAGAGCAGCCACAGGTGAGTTTGGTTTAGCAGCTCAACAACAACAGTTTGGTCAGAACGCAGCCAATGTTCAATTGCAAAATTCAGCAAGGCAACAACAAATGGCTGACCAGTTACTATCAAATCAAACTGTGCAACAACAAAGACAACGTGAAATTGCAGAACGTAATGCACTCAGAGGACAGAACTTTAATGAGTTAGCAGCACTACTTGGTGGGCCACAAGTACAACAGCCATCCTTCTTTGCTCCTGGCTCAATAGATACTCAAGGGGCTTATTCGGCACAACAAGCTCAACAACAAAACGCTTATAATCAAGCTCAAAACAGTCGAAATGCTGACATGGGAGGATTATTTGGATTAGCAGGAAATCTTGGATCAGCTTATATGTATGGAGGAATGAGATAAATGGCAATAAATAATAGTCCTAGCTTTAGATACAAGCAATTAAACCCTGCATATCAAAGTGACCCTAGACGAATATTAGGGCAACAGCTAATGCAACAAGGAAATTCATTTGCACCAGTAGCAACACCACTACAAGGGCTAGGTCGTTTGAGTTCTGCATTGGTTGGTGCTTATCTCCAGAAAGGGGCTATGGATCGACAGGTTACTAGAGAAGAAGAACGCACCAATCAGATTATGGGTATGATACCTGCAAACGCATCACCAGAGATAAGGGCTTATGCTCAAAGTAATCCAGAAGATTTTATGGCTGCATTTGGTCAAAGTATGTTCAAGCCAACTTCAACAACTAGTCTTGTCACACCAGAAAATCAGCCAAATTTTAGAGCAATACAAAGAGAAGTTAAAAACCCAATAACTGGTGAAACATCAACTACTTTAGATAACTTAACACAAGTAAAAGCACCAACGAAAACATCATTAGAACGTAATGCTATTTTAGCAGGGCTTGAACCTGGCACACAACCATTTAAAGATTTTATAACTAAAAATTCTTCACGACAAACAAATATCAATATGAATACAAGTCCTGGTTCAAAATCTACTGTTAAAAGATTTGATACACTTAGCGATAAAGCAGATATATCTAATCAAACTTTAAATAAAATAAACGAGTTAGAGGGTTATCTTGCAAATGGTGTGGAGACAGGTTTTGGTGTTGAAACAGTTACAAATTTTAACAAAGTTAGGCAGTATTTTAATCCTGATTACAAGATAAAAGAAATTGCAGGTGTTGAAAATTTTAATGCGACAGCAACACAATTAGTTATGCCTTTAGTCAAACAGTTAGGTGTAAATCCAACAGATAACGATTTAAAAATGACTGAAAAAGGTGCAGCCACTTTAGGAAAAACTACAGCAGGTAACAGATTAATTTTAAAAACATTAAAAGTGGCAAACGCAAGACAAGTTTTATTATTTGATGAATTAAGAAAATTTATCTCATTAAAAGAAAATGAAAATATTGAAAACGAGGGTTTGCAAGGTAGAGCAAGATTAGAGACTCATTTGAAAAAAGTTTATCAAACCCATCCTTTGTTTACTCAAGCAGGTAAACTCATACAAGAAGAATATATGTCTTTAACTGGAAATCCTATGATTGAAAACAAAAAACAATCTAAAATTGATGCTTTAATTAATTCAGGAGATATAACCAAATGAGTGAGTTAGAAGATTTAAATGAACTAAAGCAGATATTATCGACAGCCCAAAGTGAAAACAAACTAACTACATCTGGTAAAGCAAAGTTAGATGCTATTAATAATGGCCCTTTAGCTAGTCCTACTATATCCAATATTTTATCAGGTATCTCAATAGGTCAAAGTGATGAGATTGGTGCTTGGCTTAGATCAAATTTAGGTGATGTAGATTATGATACTGCCGTACAAATAGAAAGAGCAGGTTTAGAGCAATCGAGAACAGAAAGTCCTATATCATCAACCCTTGAACAAATGATAGGTAGTGCAGTACCTTTAGCACTTACAAAAAGACCACAGAGTTTTTTAGGTAATATTCCACAAGGGGCTGCAATAGGTGGTGCTTATGCTTTTGGTGATAGTAAAGGTAATGTTCAAGAAAGATTGCCAGATACAGCTATGGGTGCAGCAAGTGGTGCTGTAGTACAACCATTGGTGGCAGGAGCATTAAGACCAATAGAAAATTTATTTGAAGGTACAGGTAAGTTTTTAAAAGGCCCTGCAAGACTAGGCACACAACAAGCTAGAACTTTATTAAAAGAAGCTATTGAAAATGATGCAGGTGGTGAAGAATTTGCAAACCTAAATGAAGCATTTTTATATGTATTAAACAAAAACACTACAGGTAAACCATACACAATATCTGATCTTGGCCCTAACTCACAAGCCTTGTTAGATGTCGTTAATTTATTACCTGGTCAGAGTAAAAGAGTTGCAAGAAACTTTTTGAGAAAAAGAGATAGTGGTATTTTAACAAGATTAAAAGGTGATCTTACAGATGCTTTTGGTCAAAGAGCCGATTATTTTGAGGAATATAAAGCCTTAGAAACAGCAAGAAAAGAATTAGGAGATAAACTTTATAAACGTGCTTATCGTAAAAATGTAAAAATTGATTCTGATTTATTAGAGATTTTAAAGCGACCTTCAATGAAAGCTGCTTTTGATAATGCGTTTAATATAGCTAATGAAGAAGGAGAAAATATTGGTAAGTATAAATTAACACAAAATGGACTTACTTTAAACGGCAGAAAAGCAACAAATGTATCTACAAAATTTATGCACTATATGAAACGTGGATTAGATGATGTTGTTTATAACAGCAAGTCTCCAATTAGTGGCACAGGTAAAGATTTATTAAACGCTTCTAAAGGAACTAGGATTGCTTTTTTAAATGTATTAGATGAACAGAACCCTGCATATAAATTAGCTAGAAATTATTGGGCTGAAAAGTCATCTGTAATGGATGCAATGAAACAGGGCAGAGAATTTTTAAAAACAGACTCTAATGAATTAGCTGAAATAATTAGTGAAATGTCTGGCTCTGAATTGGAATCATTTAGGCTTGGCTCTATGCAAGGTATATTGTCAGAAATAGAAAGTGGTGCTGAAAGAACTGCTATGAGTAGATTGCTTAAAAGTCCAGAAAGACAAAAACTCTTAAAACTTACATTTCCACAAACTGACATAGGAAAAGCTGCTGCGAGTAAATTTATTAATAATTTAGAAACAGAAGTTGTTATGAGGGAAACATCAAAGTTTACATTAGGTGGTAGTCCAACAATTTTAAGAGGTGAAGCATTACGAAAAGTAAGAGACTTGTCCAAGCGTGATCCTGTTAGTGGACTTACAGATTTGATAGGAAAAGCAATAGCCAAAGATTTTAAGACTGTAGCAGACAAACAAGAAACTGCTGTTGCTAATGAGTTAGCTAGAATGTTAACAGAAACAGCACCAGATAAACTTAATGTTATAGAAAAAGAATTGTCACAAAAAGGCATCAAGCAAGTTTTATCTAAATATGCACCTAGTCTTTTACCTAATCTAACTAAGATGATAGTTAATCCTAGAACAATAACTGGTCAAGTTGGCACTAGTTCTACTGACTTAGATACACCAAACATTCTTAACCAACTCATGAAATGACCCAGAAAAAACTACAAGTAGACTCCATGTATGCACATTTAGATACAGATGGAGATGGTGTTGTTTCTGACCAAGAATTTGAGATGAAACAGAAGCTAGTGCTGCTAGAGAATGAAGATAAGAAACAAGACCAACAAAGATACCTAGTGTGGTTTTCTGCATTGTCGGTAACAGTCTTTATAATTGTTCTTATGACACCACTAATACCTATGGAACGTATAGATCACTTATCAGGCATAGCTGAAATATGGGTGTTATCTAACATGGGTGTTATTGGCAGCTTTATAGGCTTTAACCAAATAGCAAAAAAGAGGGAGCAGAAATAATGTTAACAGCTTTAATTGCACCCATAACAGGATTATTAGATAAGTTTATACCAGATGCCGATTTAAAAAATAAGTTGGCTCATCAAGTTGCTACAATGGCAGAAACACATGCTCAAGAACTAGCTAAAGGTCAAATAGAAATAAACAAAGCTGAAGCCACTCATAAATCTATATTTGTAGCAGGTTGGAGACCTTTTATTGGTTGGACTTGTGGAGTTGCTCTTTGTTGGCATTTTGTATTAGCACCAGTAACTATGTTTGTTTGTGCTTACCTAGCTGTAGAAATACCAGAACTACCAACATTTGACATGGGATCGTTGATGACAGTCCTAATGGGTATGCTTGGTCTTGGTGGTTTAAGAACATATGAAAAGCAAAAAGGATTAACTAAATGACAAAATTTTACATGAGTTTATACGATTTTTTTACGTCTGTGGCTAACTACTTTTGGCACAGACACATTCGTTCTATGAAGAACCGAAAGAGAAAACTTTAATGGATATAGATAAATTAAGGTCAGAACTAGAAGCTGATGAAGGTTGTAAGTATGAAATCTATTTAGATCATCTTGGTTTTCCTACGTTTGGTATTGGCTATTTAGTGACTGAATGGGATGAAGAATATAATAAGGAAGTTGGTACATCTGTATCAGAAGAACGTGTGGCTGAGTGCTTTGATAAGACAGTTAAACAATGCGTTAAAGACTGTAAACTTATCTATCCAAACTTTGATAAACTGCCAGGTGAAGTGCAATTAGTGTTAGCAAATATGTCATTTAATCTTGGCTATCATCGCTTAAAGAATTTTAAAAAATTACAATCAAGTGTGGTGGATGAGAACTTTAGTTTAGCTGCTGAAGAAATGGCTGATTCAAAATGGGCTAGGGATGACGTTCCTAACCGAGCCAATAGACTTATAGAACGTATGAAGGTTTTAAATGGTTCAATTCAAAGCTAAACATAAATCTAAATCTGGTGGGTTATCGGAAGCAGGTCGTAAGTATGCCAAATCTCAAGGTATGAATTTACAACGACCAGTCACAGGTAAAGTTAAACCAGGCAGTAAGGCAGCTAATAGACGAGCAAGTTTTTGTGCAAGAATGGGTGGCATGAAAAAGAAGCTGACAAGTTCAGCAACGGCAAAAGACCCAAACTCAAGGATTAATAAAGCCTTAAAAAAATGGAAATGTTAGAGGAGAATATCTATGTATAAAAGTTATGGCCCTAAAGCCAAACCAGTTAAAAGAAAGCCTGTTAAAAAGATTAAAAAAGGCATCAAGAAATGAAGGGTGTAAAACATTATTTGCGTAATGGTTCGGTTCATTCTGGGATGATGCACAAGATGGCTAATGGCACATTACATACTGGCAAGATGCACACTAAAACTTCTAAGCCATTATTTCATTTAAAAGAATTATCTAAAACGGCTCAAGCTAAAGCTAGGAGAATATAATGGTAATGCGACCAGGACTATATGCAAATATTCATGCAAAGAAAAAAAGAATTAAAGCAGGTAGCAATGAAAGAATGAATAAGGTTGGGTCTAAAAATGCACCAACTGCAAAAGCATTTAAGTTAGCTGCTAAAACTGTCAAAAAAGTTAAAAAGAGAAGAACATAATTGAATTTTGGAATGATCCCCTTATTGAACCACCTAACAGGTTTTAAAATTTACTTGACATAAATCCCTATAAAAAATATTATTTGGCTGCAAGTTAATGAACCACTATGAACCACTAAGTAAAAAAAAGTTAGGTAAAACAGTAGGTTATAAGGGATTACATCTGCTTTGGGAGCAGAGGGTCGGAGGTTCGAATCCTCTCGCCCCGACCACAATAAAATCAATGACTTAGCTAATAAGCTGTTGAATTTGTTGGTGTATTTAAATTGTCCAATCCGAAAAGAATCGGAATACAATTCGTACACAATCCGAAGTAAATGGTCAAAAATACCCTTTTTTAGGGTAAAATGATCCCCCTATGATCCCCCTATGAACCCTTTTTATTTTTATTTAGTTTCTTAAAGCCCTCTGATTACAGTCTGCTTGGAATGTTCTTTTTTGTTTTTTTCACTTGTATTAGTATGCGATAACGCATATATTATAATTATTAATAAGCAATTTCGGTTAGGAGACTAAAATGCTAAATCAAGATTTTAACTACATATACCACACAGATATTGGTCAGATTGTATTTGATCATATGTCACAATCAGTCCTTTTTACTAAGGAACAAATGCTAGATGAGATGAGTAGCAACCCAGAATTGGTAGCTGAATTTATATCTAAATCTTTATGTAAGGGAGCAAAGTAATGACACAGTTAAAAAAGTTTTATATGGCTATTAATAAGTTTGATAATGATGCAGATGAAATACAAGGTATTAAAGGTGTCTATATTTATGCAGAAAGTAAAGATGATATAAGTCTTTATTACGAAGAAAACTTGCACATTGTCCACACTACTGATGCAAAAGCAGAATATGAAATCACTATTGATAGAAGCATAGTTAACTCAAATGACATTACAGAACTTGAAGCTATGTTAATTAAATGGGCAAGTGGCGAGGGTTTTGACTGTCCTAAATCTTTTGAGGGAGCAAAATAATGTCAGTTAAATATAACTTTGATGCAACTAAAAAACTTTATTATATAAGAGTTGGAAAGAAAAGAACTCCAATTAGAGCAAAAACAATAGCCTTGTTAGAAGATAAACTAAGAGAAAAAGGTTTGTTAATTAAATATTCTGTAGCTGAAAAAAATACTATGACAGTTAGAGATTCTTTTACAGATTTTCTTAGTCGTAATGATGGTGACCACAGAGTAAAAACAACAAAAAATTATCTTAATTATTTAGAAAGTAAGTTTAATTATAATAACAAGAATGGTATTCCCTTTACTATTGATGGTGAAGATATATTAGACAAACTTGTTTGTGAAATTGACAGAGGTTATGTTTTAGCAGTTTTAAAATTACTTAAATTGAAACTTAATAATTATGCTGATAGTTCAATACAACATTATTATGGTCTATTTAAAAACTGTATCAATCAATCTTATATACATTATAGGGAACTAGGTAATAACCCAATGGATGATCCTTTGTTAAAGTTTGACTGTGAAAAGGGCAGAGGATGGAGTCCAATGGCTGAAGATGCTATTAAGTTATTAAATGCAGTCACTAAATATTGTAAGCCTTCCCATGCCCTAGCAACTCATTTATGTGCTAGAGGATGCAGAATATCTGAAGCTAATGCTTTGCGAGTTCATCATTTTGACTTTGGTAAAAAGAAATTTTATATTGAAAAAATGGTGGATGATTCAGGTAATTGGAATAAGCCTAAATCAAAATCATCTAAAAGACCTGTTAAAATGGATGATGAATTGGCAGTAATGGTGATGCAATATATTATAGGTAAAAAGCCTAATGATTTATTATTCCCAAGTCCTAAAAACAAAGATAAGCCTATTGGTCAAAAAACATTAAGAGAAAATGGGCTACACAAAGCTATTAGAAAGATTAGGGAAACTGAACCACATTTTGTATGGAAAAATGGTTTTCATAGTCTTAGACATTACTATGGCTCTATCGTTATGAAACATGGGTTTCTTAATAATAAAAATCCTTTATGGGCATCAAAACAAATGGGTCACTCTGATATTAGAACAACTGCAACTTTGTATAATCATATTATTGATCCAGATGAAACAGATGGTAATGCAATATCACCAATGAAACTACAGGCTTAAACAGGCCAAATATTTCGAGAACGACCAGGTACTCTTTTGATTAGTTGATCTTCTTCAAGTCTGTTGATGGCATAGTTTAAGCCGTCAGCAGATGCCGACAATCCCTCAATCATTTCTTTTCTAGTTGGTGGTATCTCATTTGTCTTGACGTATTTTTTGATGAATTTCAAAATTCTCAGCCCCAATAGTGTCATCACTTTCTCTCCATGCTTTCATTATTTCCCAACCAAAATATGCAAATTCATCTTTAGTCATCGGAATTATATAAGTTCTTTTGTCCACACAAACCTTTAAAGCGTTCTTTATTGGTATAACGTAGACACCTTGTGTTGTGTCGAAACTCATTAAAAAGGTATTTCATCATCAACAAAAGCATCATTTGATGTTGTTGAATTAGTCGCAGGTTGATCTTCAGCATCTTTAGGAGCAGACCCAAAAGCTAAACTCTGAACATTTAAAGAAAGAGATGTTTTAGTTTGACCATCCTTTTCATATTCTCTAGTTGATAACTCACCAACTAATATAACTTGCTGCCCTTTTTTAAGACTATCATTTAAGGCTTCACCACGTTTGCCCCACATACCACATTCAATCCACATGGTTTTCTTTCTGTCTCCAAAGCCAACGTCAGAAGCTATAGAAAAGTTAGAGACTTTATTTTCTCCAACATCTTTAAGTTCGGCATCTCTGGGAAGCCTACCTACAAAAGTACAAGTGTTCATCGTTCTAATTCTCCTCTTTTAGCTGTAAATTTGTTTTTAACTGCATCGTCAGTCGGTTTATATTGTTTCCATATTTGACCTAATTCTTGAATAGACTTTGCATTTTCAATGTATTTATCAATATCTGGCTCAACATTTTGATTCTTTTTTGGTGGTGTTGTATCAACTTTGTTTGCAATCTCACCATCATCATCGTCTGAAGGCAGCCCAAATATACTTTGCAATCCATATCGTTTTGCGTAACTTATTGCAGAACCCATTTTTTGGGGATCATTAGGGTCTTTAGATACAATCTTAGTACGGCTAACCCTTGTTGCCCCTGATGAGTGCATCATTACAGTTCGGACAAAAGTTATATCTTCTTCAAAGTCCATTTCCTGAGTAAAGGTCAAGCCAAATTGACTAGCTGTTCTGACTGTTTTTATGACACTTTCTAATGAAGCATAATTGTTTTTAAAGTGTGGATTTTTTTTATCTTCATAAGCATGAGGGTTAGTTTTATGAAACTCTAATAATGCTTGTGCAATGCTTTGACCTGAAGAAGTTGCAGAATTAGATTCAGCTACCTTTACTATAGGGGCAACTGGTGGTGTTATTTTTTGTGGTTTAATAATATTTCCTAACTGTTCCATAGCGTAATCCTTTTGCTGTAATTAAATTGGTAACTCATTTAAAATCCTTCTGGGTAAACAATGGCAGCAAACCATATAATTAAATAAAAGCTACCAAACAAAGCAATGCAAGCAAGTAACTCACCAACCCAAGCCAATAAATTTCTCATAATTCATAGCCCCATATCTCCTTAATTTCGATTAAGGTTTCATCATCTATGTCACTCCAGACAAAGTGACTGAAGTTAGGAATAATAAATCTGGCTAACACTTTAGGGTCGGTGCTTATTTTTAATAAATTTTGCCTAGCTCTAGCTGATATTCTCATAGTTTCAAAAGCTGATTTAAGGTTCTTATCTATAAGCATTTCACAATTAGCTGCGTTAAATATAGTGTACCCAAAGGCATCAGCTACAATGATATGCACAGGCTTTTTTGCACCATTTGCATAGGTTGCCACTTGCCTTAAATGTGATGGTCGTGGGTTGTTTAGCTTGGCAGGTTTTCTCATGCCAACAGTACCATCTTTTTTAAGAAGTCCTAGTGCAGTAGACCAAGCCGTTTTAATTTCAACGATATGGGTTTTAGTTGTTAAATCAACATAACCACCTAATTCTAAATCAATACCTTTGGCTTCACCTTTAACTAATTCCTGGTAATCAATAGGATCAATTTTAAGCTCTTTTAAGGCATCAAAAAGATTTGTTACAACATCATTAAACTGATCTAAACAAACAGCCTTTTGGTACTTGTCACGATCATTAATAGGGTAATGCTGCTCTAATACATCATAATAATGATCTCTTGATTTAGCTTCTGGTTTATTGCCCTGCAAAATATCAACAACGCATGATTCCACACAGTTACCACTACGCATTTTAGCATTGGCAGGGCTAAGTTTACTAGAATCTATTTGGTATACATATTTAGTATTAAAGTAGTCTAGTGGGCAATTTTCAACATCTAAACGTGATGGAAACCACATATCTATTAGACCATCATTTTGTATTATATTACTCATATTAAATTTATAATATGCGAATACGAATAGTGTCAAGTACAAAGTTATGATTAGTTATGATTCAGCATTTACGCATAAAAAAAGCCACAATCTCTTAAATTATGGCTATTAATATCAGCAATAGTTCTTAAATTACGCTTGGCGAGTCCAATCAACTTTAGATGCTTTTTGCACTTCACCTGCTTGTTCTAAGTGATTGCCCCAAAAGTCACACAACAAATAAACATCCTTATAAGCCACTTGATATCCTATAAAATTACCGACTGTAGTTTTGCAATATACTTGTTTATTTGCAGTTTCGCTTAAATTTTCCACATAACAATTTTTAAATAAATAGTACCTAACTTCTTCAATGGACTGTGAATTTATTTTTTTACTGCTTGTTCCTATTGGTTTGGCAAACATATTATTTTTGAAAAAATTAGGTGACCTAATAACTGAACTATATAAATGCACATTGGTTGTCCATTCAGTTGTAAAACTTGAGGCCATACCTAGTTCTAAACCATCAACTCGGTAGTTTAATCCCCACATACCTATAATTGGTATTGTAACTATATCCTCTAGTAGTGAAGGTGTCTCTATTGATTCCCTAAAGTCTGGGTATTCATTAATAAGTTTAGTTTGTGTCCTAGCTGACAAACCATAATGGCCACGACCAGGCACATCATTCATAAACCCTGTTAGAGTTGAAGGGGCTATCCCTGCTTGGGATGCTAGATCACTTAGGCTTATGCCTTGTTGCTTAGCCAAACTTTTCAAAGCTGACTTTAGTTGTTCTTTTTCCATGTCGTGAACATTATCATAAGTGCTGTCCATTTTCAATACTCCGAAAGTTAACTGATTGCGTTTCAGCATAATGTTGCAGTAATCATAAGTTATGTCAAATGAAACAAACAAAATAATTATAAATGCTTTAGAGTACACATTCGGTAGTATTCATAAGGCATCAAAGGCACTAGATGGTGTGGTTAACTATTCGACCTTATGGAGATGGAAAAATAATAAACAATCTCCGAATCTATTAACCATAGAAAAAATGGTGCTGAAATATCCCAAACTTTCAAAAATGCTCGGAGGTAAATGATGGATAGAATTTGTAAACTTTGCAAAGAACCAAAGCTGATAGATAAATTTGGTACTTATCGTGATCCCTATAACAGAATCAAACCTAATGGAGTTTGTAAACTTTGTAAGTCTCATCAGCAGAAAGTAAATAGGCAAAAATACGGCAAAGTTGTTGTTAAACATGAAATTGGAATAGCTGACCCAGAAGAATTAAACTTTGAGGATGATCCCAGAGCTAAAGATGAAATACAATATGGCAGGGTAAGCCGAAAACCTACAACATTACCTTCTGGTGGTATTGCCTATGACTAATTCCAGAAACAAAGGTCTTAGGTTTGAATTGCAAGTGGCTCATCTTATAGAAGATGAATTAGGCATTAAACTTTATAGAGACTTAGAGCAGACCAGAACAGCCGATCATGGCGATCTTATAAGCAGCGATCCTAGTTGGCCTTTTGTCATTGAGTGCAAGAGGTACGCTAAAGGATATTTACCTAAAGATGATTGGTGGCAGCAAGTTTGTACGGCATCTAATCTGGTTAGGAAAATTCCTATCTTGGTCTATAAGTTTGACCGATTACCAATCAGAGTAAGAGTTCCCATTAGCTTTGTTCAGTTGCTTAAAGGTGAACATGATTGGCGATATTACACCGACATGGACTTTCCAACATTCTGTTATTTAGCAAGGGAGCAACTCGCATGAACAATTTAGATCAAGATAGTGGGCCAGTTATTCACAAATACCCTAGAGATACAGAGCAAATGGCTTTGCAATTCATAACACCAAAGCTGACAGGGTTAAGGTTAAAGGCTCTTAAAAGTGTATTTAATTCAGATAAAACTGGGTCGGAAGTTTCAGAAGATATGGGGGCATGGCTTTACTCAGTTAAACCTAGACTGACTGAATTAGATCGAATGGGAATGGTTAAAGATAGTGGTACACGCAAAAAGAATGAACGCAACAGAACTGAAATCGTTTGGACAATAACAACTAAGGGCTACCAAGTTATTAAAGGCTTGGATATATGAAATGGCGATGCGACTCCTTGATTTATTCTCTGGTATTGGTGGTTTTAGTTATGCAGCCGAAACTCTTATTGGTGGTTATGAAACAGTTGCTTTTTGTGAGATGGATGAGTTCTGTCAAAAAATTCTTAAAAAGCATTGGCCACAAGTTCCCATCTTTGACGATGTTAGGACAATAGATGCAGCTAGACTTGGAAGAATTGATATCGTTACAGGAGGATACCCATGTCAACCATTCAGTCAAGCAGGTAGGAGACAAGGCGAAGAAGATGAACGTCATCTCTGGCCAGAAATGTTACGAATTATCAAAAGTTGCCAACCACGATACGTTTTGGCTGAAAATGTTGCTGGTCATGTCACAATGGGCCTCGACCAAGTGCTTACTGACTTGGAAGATCAAGGATACACCACAAGGGCGATTATTGTACCAGCTTGTGCCAAAAACGCACCACATAGACGAGACAGAGTATGGATCATCGGACAGCTTACTACCAACACCAACGACACAAGAAATAGAACATCCAGAAGTAACATTGACCAAGAACAACAGACGATTGAGCAAGGATGGAAAGAGCAGTCACTCTTTGAATTTAGCAGACACGATGATGCTATGGCCGACACCAAATGCTTGGGATGGGAAAAGAGGGCCGAGAAGTCAGAAGAACTTGATAGAGAAAGATCATCAGATCAATCTGATAACGGCAGTCAAGGATGCACAATCTCCAACACCGACAAAGATGTGGCCAACACCAAACGCATCAGAAGCCAGACAGGGTTATCAGGACAGGACAAAGGGCAAGTTGGGAACACAGAAAAGCCTATCGACAGAGATAATAGACAGCGAGGGTGGGAGACAAGCAACAGTCGGTCAGTTGAACAGCGAGTGGGTGACATGGCTGATGGGATATCCAGAGGGATACTTAGACATTTTGACAGAGAACCAGACCATATCCCAAGAGTTACCAAAGGAGAAAAAGACCGAGCCAAAAAGTTAAAGGCTTTAGGCAATAGCATAGTGCCACAAGTGGCAGCAGAAATATTATTAGCGATAAGGGTGAGCGAAGAAAGTGACTGAGCAGTTTATAATCAAATCAAGTTTAAAAGATAACTACAGCATTGTACCTAACAACCTAATTAATGATGAGGGAATAGATGCTGATTGCCTGGCAGTATTATTATATCTTTTGTCAAAGCCAACTAACTGGATGGTTAAACCTTCTAATATTCAAAATAGATTTAAGTATGGCAAAGACAAAACCTACCGAGTTATCAACAAATTAATTAAAAGAAGTTATATCAAACGAGAAGAACAACGTGAGGTCGGACAATACGCAAGTTTTACTTATTACGTTTATGATTCACCATTTCCTTGTTTATCGGAAACGGCTGAACCGGATACGGCAAATAAGGACACTACTAAGAACTTAAAGATACTAAGTAAAGAAAGTACTAATGGTGAGCAGCCAAAAACTGCTCCAAATGATATAAATGAATGGCAGTATTATAAGAATGTATTAGCAGGTTATACCACTTATAAAGATGGTGAGGATATAATTGGTCAGTTATTTGTTATGGCTCGTAAGGCAGGTTATAAAGTACAAGAAGAAAAAGATAGGCTAGTCTTTAATGTATTAGCTAGAGGTTTGCAACAAGCACCTAAAGGCAATGTTCGTGCTTATCTATTTCAGATATTTAATAACATAACTAAAGAAAACAAAGTGGCTGCTGAAGTTGATCCTGTTAGAACTAAGTGGGAAGCTAGAGCAAAGACTTACAATATGGGAAAAGGTAACTGGATATTTAAAGCTAACTGTCCACCACCAACTGATCCAGAGTTCAAGCATCATTGTCCACTTAAATACCTTTCATTGTTTGGAGTTAACTAATGGCTGAATATAGTGCTGTCGAAATAGCTGATCGGTTTGAAGAAATGGCTGATGTATTAAAGAGGATGCCACCAGTAATTAGAAAGCAAAAGATGGTGCATTGGCCAGATTATCCTAATGATCCTAACCAGGCTTATGGCTATAATGATTATA
>Ga0209815_1001278_pt1 | contig 16893 bp, 13 predicted proteins | sample CoawatmetaG00DNA_FD_187507 | JGI IMG/M metagenome (GOLD analysis project Ga0209815, IMG submission 187507) | Marine microbial communities from the West Antarctic Peninsula - Coastal water metaG002-DNA (SPAdes) (version 2) | ecosystem: Environmental > Aquatic > Marine > Coastal ...
TACTTCATCTAGCACAAAAACATCTTCAAAGGAAGCATTCATCCCTTGTCCGTAAAACGGCACAATTGCATGGGAAGAATCGCCAATTAATAAGGTTTTATTTTGATAACTCCAAGGCGAACATTTAACGGTTCCTAATGGACCTGTTGGGTTGTTCATAAATTCTTCTTTTATATTCGGAATTAAAGCCAACGCATCTGGAAATTCTTTCTCGAAAAACTCGGTAATTTTTTCTTCTGAGATTAAATTATCAAAATTAAATTCACCTTCGTCATAACTTAAGAATAAAGTTACGGTAAAACTACCATCCATATTTGGCAATGCAATTAGCATAAAATCGCCACGAGGCCAAATATGCAAATGTTCTTTACTTATTTGATGTCCTCCTGTTTTATCTGCTGGAATCTCAAGCTCCTTATACCCGTGGTTTAAATAATTTTGAGAATAGCTAAATAAAAATTTACGCTCAGAAATATAACTTTTTCTTAAAGAGGAACCTGCACCATCTGCACCGAAAATAACGTCTGCGCTCACTTCAAATTCCGCTTTCGTATCATAATCTTCAAAATGTGCAATGGTACTTTCGATATCTATATGTTTGCACTTCACATTAAAGTGAATTGTTACATTTTCATGTGCTTCTGCGGCATCTAATAAAATGGCATTTAATTCTCCACGAGAAATAGAATTTATATATTCATTCTCTCTTCCAGAGTAATTAGAAGAAAAAGTGTTTCCTGCCGTATCATGCATTAACCTGCCAAACATCGGAATGCAAATTTCTCTTGCCTTTTCTTCCATTCCGCATAAACGCAAGGCTTTTAAACCTCTGTCTGATAAAGCTAAATTGATAGATCTACCTGCAGAAATATCTGTAGTTCTTAAGTCTGGTCTGCTCTCATAAACCGCTACTTTATAACCTCTTTGGGCAAGTCTTAATGCTAATAAACTTCCGCATAAACCGGCTCCTACAATTACTGTTTTATCTTTTTTATTCATTTACAACAAGTTTTTTTAAAGTTGAAACCATTCTATATACATCCTCAAAACTCGTATACATTGGCACAGGTGCGCAACGTATTACATCTGGTTCTCGCCAATCTGTAATAATGTGCCGTTCAGTTAATTTTGCATGCAAACCCTTATCCGCATTTTTAACCTGAATAGAGATTTGACACCCGCGTTCATTTGAATTTGAAGGGGTAATTATTTTAATAGCATCCGCACCAATTTTATTGATTAAAAACTCAAAATAACCCGTTAGTTTTTCTGATTTCTCTCTCAAGGCATCCATACCAACCTCATCAAATAGATCTAAAGAGGCTTTTATTGCCGCCATAGATAGTATTGGCGGATTGGACAACTGCCAACCTTCTGCTCCCTCCATAACGTCAAATGGCTGGCGCATGTTAAATCGTGTTTCTTTATTATGATTCCACCAACCTGAAAAACGTGGCAAATCTTTATTTTTTGAATGCTTTTCGTGCACAAATAATCCCGCCAAACTTCCAGGACCAGAATTTAAATATTTATAAGTACACCAAGCTGCAAAATCTACATTAGAATCATGTAAATTAGGCTGTACATTTCCTGCTCCGTGTGCTAAATCGATGCCCACAACACAATCTTTTGAATGCCCAATTGCTGCAATTCTTTTCAAGTCTAAAAACTGACCCGTATAATAATTTACACCGCCAATAAGCAACAATGCAATTTCATCTCCTTGATTCTCTACAATTTCTTCTAGGTCTTCAATATTTAATAAGTCTTCATTTTCTCTTGGTTTCCATTGAATAATATCTTCACCTGAAAATCCATGAAATTTCAATTGAGATTCTACGGCATATCTATCTGAAGGAAAGGCGTCACTTTCGATAACAATTTTATATTTTGTTTTGGTAGGTCTATAAAAAGAAACCATTAGCAAATGAAGATTCGTAGTAAGTGTATTCATTACCACGACTTCTATTGGTTTTGCTCCAACAATTTTCGCCATTTTATCAGTCAATAATTCGTGGTAATTCAACCACGGATTTTTAGCTTCAAAATGCCCTTCAACGCCTAAATTTGCCCAATCTTCTAACTCTTGATTGATGTATTCTTTGGTTGATTTGGGCTGCAATCCTAAAGAATTTCCCGTAAAATACAACCATTCGTTTCCGTCTTTATCTTTTGGAATGTGAAATCTGCTTCTGAGATGGGAAAGTGCATCCTCTTTATCTTGCTGTTTTGCAAACGTTAAATTGTCTTGGTACATCTGAAGTATGTCTTTTTTAGAAACTTTTTATAATGAAATCAACGAATGATACTTCATTATAAAAAGATTAAGTGTTTCATAATGTGAAACGGTGTTTTATAAATTTACAATTTTTTATTATATTAGCGAAATATAATTTAAAAATAAATCATTGGATACCGACAACCTCATACTCAATCAATCTATTATTAAAGCATTTACTTTATTGGATGTATTTACAAATGATAAAAAAGAATGGGGCGTTCGTGAACTAGCAAACAAAACAGGCTATAATAAAAGTACTACCTATAGAATTTTAACAACACTTGTTGCGTTAAATGCCGTACAACAAAATGAGAACGAAAAATATATTTTAGGAAGTAAGTTATTTGAGTTGGGAAATCGTGTTTCTCTGTATCAATCTTTAATTAACAGCACACGAAATTCTTTAACAAAGATTGCAACAGATATTGAGGAGACCATCCTTTTTGGTGTTTTAAAAAATAATCAAGTTTTTTATATTCATAAAGCAGAGAGCTTACAAGGTCTAAAAATTAGCACTTCCGTAGGTTCCTACCAACCTTTGCATTCTACCGCAATTGGAAAAATAATACTTGCATTTTTACCAGAAGAAAAACAAAAACAAGTCCTTCAAAAGATAGATTACAAAACATTTACACAAAATACAATTATAAACGCAAGTCAATTAAAAAATGAATTAAAAGAGATTCAACAAAAAGAATATGCTTTAGATTTAGAAGAGTTTGAATTGGGTTTAATCTGTATTGCGTTACCTGTTTTCAATAAAAACAACGAATGTATTGGAGCAATTAGTGCCTCTGGCCCCTCAAGTAGGTTTGAATTAAAAAAAGTAGCACACTATGTTTCCATTATTAAAAAAGGCATTGCGGAAATTGTCTTTTAAAACGGCAATCGGAATCCGTTTTTGTAATTTAGCAAAAAGATATTGATATGAAACTTTTAAAATTTAGTGCTATTGTCTTCTTAACGCTGCTTATTTCTTGCAGCAATCATTCAACGCTATTAACAGAGGTATATACTTTAAGTGACACCATAGAGGCACAATATGCTCCTGATAAAAGAGTGGCTATTTTTGATGTAAATTTCGAAGATACAGGCGCTATCATTATTGCGACTGGTATTACGGATTCTAAAGAAGCCTATCAAAAATTAATAGCAAGCCTAAAGTCTTTAGACATCGCCTTTACAGATAATATTCGTGTTTTACCAGATACCGTTGTTGGTACCAAAATGTATGCAATTGCTAGAAACTCTGTAATTAACATTCGTTCAGCACCAAAGCATTCTGCGGAGTTAGGTACACAAGGTTTGCTGGGAATGTCTTTAAAAGTTTTAGATAAAGAAGGCGATTTTTATCGAATTCAAACGCCAGATCGTTACATTTCTTGGGTTGATAAAGGCGGAATTCAACGAATGAATAAAAACGAATTTGATGCTTGGAACAGTTCTAAAAAAGTGATTTTTACTGAAAACTTTGGATATGTATATGTTACAAAAAACAGTAATTCTGATATTGTCTCTGATATTACTTTAGGCGGACTTCTAAAATACATTTCTGAAGATGCGACTTTTTATGAAGTACAATATCCTGACAATAGAGTAGGATTTATTAAAAAGAGTGAAAGTTTTATTTATGATAATTGGTTACAAGAACTGCAACCTTCCAAAGAAAATATTGAAACAGTTGCCAAGAAAATGGATGGTTTTCCCTATTTATGGGGCGGCACTTCTTCTAAAGGAATGGATTGCAGTGGATTTACAAAAATGGTGTATTTAATGAATGGCTTTGTCATTCCTAGAGATGCTTCTCAACAAATAAACGCAGGAAAAATAGTAGATGCTAATTTAGATTTTACAACTTTAGAAAAAGGCGATTTACTATTCTTTGGAAGAAAAGCAACTACAGAGAAAAAACAACGTGTGGTGCATGTTGGTATTTGGCTAGGTAATGATAAAATGGAATTTATTCATGCCTCTGGGAACGTACACATCAGCTCTATGGACGAAAATGAGCCAAATTTTGACGAAATGAACAAGAACAGGTATTTGGGCAGCAAGCGTTATTTAAACGTTCAAGATACGGGTATAATTGATTTGAAAAATACCCTAAAATTATAATTGCTAATAAAAGGAGATTCGCCACAAATTTTCTCAAAAAATTACTGAGGTAATCATGGTTTTTCTTTTAATGTTTGCGCTCACAAACTATAAACGCTGTCTTTCTTCACAATAATAACTCACATTAAAAAAGCCTTTCAAGTAATTGAAAGGCTTTTTTAATAAGGAATTGAATTCCTTATTTATGCTGAATGTTTTGTAGCTTAATACAAAACTCTAAACTTAATGGTTCCTTCTACGTTTCTTAATTTATCAATTACTTCTTTGTTGTACTCTTTATCTAAATCTGTAATTACATATCCTACAGAAGGATCTGTAGACAAATACTGACCTGTAATATTCAAGTCGTATTTTGCTAAAATCTTATTGATTTTCGCCATAACTCCTGGCACATTTTTATGGATATGTAAGAAACGATGCGCTTTTACCTGTCTTGGCAAACGAATATTAGGGAAATTCACAGCATCTACTGTATTCCCAGAATTGATATATGCCATAATTTTACTCGGCACAAAATCTGCAATATCTCGCTGTGCTTCTTCTGTACTTCCACCAACATGTGGCGTTAAAATTACGTTTGGCAATCCTTTTAACTCGGTGTAAAACTCACCATTTTTTGAAGGCTCTTCTGGATATACATCTACCGCTGCACCTGCTAATTTTCCGCTTTTAAGCGCTGAAGCTAAAGCTTCAATATCTACCACAAAACCACGAGAGAGATTCACTAAATGTGCACCGTCTTTCATTTGAGAAATTTCCTTCTCTCCGAAAAAATTCTTGTTCGCAGCATTGTCATCTACATGCAGAGTAACCACATCAGAAAGCGCTAACAAATCTGATAATTCAGCCACTTTAGTCGCATTTCCCAGCGCTAATTTATCTTCAACATCATAGTAATACACGTCCATTCCCAAAGCTTCCGCTAAAATTGATAATTGTTTACCGATGTTACCATAACCAACAATTCCTAATTTTTTACTACGTACTTCTTTAGAACCTTCCGCCGTTTTATTCCATTGCCCATTATGTATTTCTGTACTTCTTTGAAAAACACTACGCATTAACATAATAATTTCTCCTATTGCCAATTCTACAACGGAACGCGTGTTGCTATAGGGTGCGTTAAAAACAACAACGCCACTTTCTTTACACGCTTCTAAATCTATTTGCTTGGTGCCAATACAAAACGCACTAACCACCATCAAACGCTCGGCAGCTTCCACTACTCTTTTGGTCACATTTGTTTTGGAACGAATTCCTAAAACATGTACATCTTTTATTTTTTCAATCAACTCATCTTCAGACAAACTTTTTGAAACTGTTTCTACTGTAAAACCATCTTTAGATAACTTTTTAAAAGCATCTGGATGCACGTTTTCTAGCAATAAAATTTTAATTCTGTTCTTGGGGTACGAGATATTTCTTGGCAAACCGTTTATGTATAAAAATTCATCTAAATTCGGAGCAATATGATCTGCGTTTTCTGTTGTCTTTACTCTTGAAACATTTTCTGTGTACGCAAAAAATCGGTCTGCTACACCTGCTTCACGAGTTACATAATCGCTGTAACCATCTCCAATTACTTGTATTTCTCCTTCTAAATTCATGTCTTTTAAACATTGAATTTTACCATTGTGTTTAGACAAAATATTATCAGCATCAAAACCAATAATTGCGCCATCTGTGGCAAATTTAAATGTATTCGCAAAGACTCTCTCTGAAGGGATATTGTATTCTTTTACAATAGGATCTATAAATTCTTTAAAACCACAGGAAATTACATAAATATCAGCAGCAAAATCTGCAAAAAATTCTTTGTTACTTTCTATAGATTTAGAAACTTGCTTCTTTAAAGCTGCTACCAAGTTTGTTAAATCTGTTTTATTTGCTTTTAGAAGCTTAATTCTTCTTTCTAAAGACTCTGTAAAAGAGATTTCTCCATCAATTCCTAAATTTGTAATGTCTATAATTTCTTGAATTATAGCGTCTTTGTTAGGGTTGTTTACCAGCGTTATTTCTGCTAAGACATCTAAAGCTTCTACTCTAGTTAATGTGCTATCAAAATCGAAAACATAACTTCTTTTCTTGGAATTCATTCTTAAAATCTTGGTTCTTAGTAGTTGGTAAAGCTACAAATATAGTAGGGTATTCGAAAGTAAAAATAAAGTTTTATGATATTTCTTACAATACACAACAATACCTTCTAAGTTCATAAAAAACACCAATAATAAGGCTATAAATTATAGAATCCCAAAAGAAGCAACCACCAAGTTATAGGCAAAGATTCTACCCAAAAAGAGCTGTAGTATTTAGATTGATTCATTTTAGAGCGCATTAAGAAAACTAAGGTTGTAAAAAAGAAAATCATAAATACATTCTTAGAAATATCATTGGCATTAACTCCGTATTCTAATAACAGTGCAAAAACCATAATTCCCAAACCCAACCGTTTTGTTTTTTGTACCCCAATTTTCTTCGGAATTGTTTGCAAAGAAATCTCATCATATTGCACATCTCTAATATCAAAAGGTAGAATTAAAACCAACACAATTAAAAAACGTTGCAAAAATAAGAGCACGGTATCCAACACAATTTCTTGTCCTGCATTTACAACAGGAATTAAAACCGTAAAACCTGCCCAAACGATTGCTACAACTATTATTTTTAAGTAGCTTACTTCCCGTAAATTTTTATGAAATCCGCTTAAAAAAGGAACCGCATACAACAACGTCAATACCCCAAAAGGAAGTGTATACATGAGCGTTCTTATAGAAATTTGAGTTGCAAAATAACAGGTTGCTAAAAAGCAAAAGAAAGAAAAAATCTGAATTATTTTTAAATCTTCTGTTAGACTTCTGTGATGCAGTTTTGCAACTCCTGCATATTTCACAAAATTATAACCCGTAATGGTTCCGAAGAAAATAAAATAATTAAAATGATCTTGATAGTTTAGATCAAAATATAGTTTGGTAACGCTAATAAACGCATAAACTGCGAAAGCTACGTGAATACTCGCATTGATATAAAAATTGAAAAATAATTTTAAAAGCTTCATAAAACAAAAATAACCTTTCTGTTCATAACATCCATTTTTAGTTAATAATTAACACCAAATTATCCAAATTTGAACCCCTATTAATTTATATAATGCTTATTTTTGATCTTTCAAAAATTAGTACTCTTTTGACTGTATAAAATAAATACTAAATCGATTGAAAGCAATCGTTCACAAAACTTAATAGATGAATACAAATTCGTTTCAACGCAGACATATTGGCCCAAGTAATGCAGAGCAAGAGAAAATGCTTACAACTATCAAAGCCAAAAATTTAGAACAACTAATTGATGAGACTGTTCCTGATAATATTCTTCTAAAAAGTCCCTTAGATTTAGAACCTGCTATGAGCGAATATGAGTATTTAGCGCACATAAAAGAACTTTCAGAAAAAAATAAAGTTTTTAAAAGTTACATAGGTTTAGGGTACCATGAAGCAATTGTACCGAGTGTTATTCAGCGTAATATTTTAGAAAATCCGGGTTGGTATACCGCCTACACACCTTACCAAGCAGAAATTGCACAAGGTAGGTTAGAGGCGTTGTTAAATTATCAAACAATGATTTGTGATTTAACAGGAATGGAGTTGGCAAATGCCTCTTTATTAGACGAATCTACCGCTGCAGCAGAAGCAATGGCTTTGCTGTTTGATGTTAGAGAGCGTGCAAAGAAAAAAGCAGGTGCTCACAAGTTTTTCGTTTCTGATGAAATTTTACCACAAACATTATCTCTTTTACAAACAAGATCGATTCCTATTGGTATTGAATTAGTGATTGGAAATCATGAAGATTTTGATTTTGCGGACGATTTTTTCGGAGCTATTTTACAATATCCAGGGAAATTAGGGCAGGTATTTGATTACGAGAGTTTCGTTGCGAAAGCAAACGAGAATCATATAAAAGTAGCGGTTGCTGCTGATATTTTATCCTTAGTAAAATTAAAAGCACCGGGAGAATTCGGAGCTTCTGTAGTTGTTGGAACTACGCAACGTTTCGGAATCCCTTTGGGTTATGGCGGTCCGCATGCAGCTTATTTTGCGACAAAAGAAGCGTACAAAAGAAGTATTCCAGGAAGAATTATTGGTGTAACCAAAGACTTGAACGGCAAGCGTGCTTTGAGAATGGCTTTGCAAACCAGAGAGCAACACATTAAGAGAGAAAGAGCTACCTCTAACATTTGTACTGCACAAGTTTTATTAGCCGTTATGGCAGGAATGTACAGTGTTTTTCATGGTAAAAACGGCATTCAGTTTATTGCAGACTCAGTACATCATAAAACCATCACTTTAGCAAATACTTTAACTGCCTTGGGTGTTGAACAAACCAATACTTCTTATTTTGATACGCTTACAATAAAAGCAGACGCTCAAAAAATTAAAGCTGTTGCCGAAGAAAACAACATAAACTTCAATTATATAGACGACGAAACGTTGTCTATCTCTATAAATGAAACGGTTGGTTTAAAAGAGTTAAACGCAATTATTGCTGTATTTACAAAGGCTTTAAATTTAAATAGCACCACTATTTCTGAGATTACTGAAGGAAATACGATTCCTGAAAATGCACAAAGAAATACTTCATTTTTAGAGAATGAGATTTTTAACACGTATCAATCTGAAACAGACATGATGCGTTATATTAAAAAATTAGAGCGCAAAGATTTGGCCTTAAATCATTCGATGATTTCTTTAGGCTCTTGTACAATGAAATTAAATGCAGCTTCAGAAATGTTGCCTTTGAGCAATCCGCAGTGGGGTAATATTCATCCATTTGTGCCTTTAGACCAAGCGCAAGGATATCAAGAAGTTTTACAAAAATTAGAGCATCAATTAAATATTGTTACGGGGTTTGCAGGCACTTCTTTACAGCCCAATTCTGGTGCACAAGGAGAATTTGCAGGTTTAATGACAATTAGAGCATACCACTTGTCAAATAACGATGCTCATAGAAATATTTGTATCATTCCTGCCTCGGCACACGGTACAAATCCGGCTTCTGCTGTCATGGCAGGCATGAAAGTAGTGGTGACCAAAACCGCAGAAAACGGAAATATAGATGTAGATGATTTACGTGAAAAAGTAGCTTTACACTCAGATAATTTAGCCGCTTTAATGGTAACATACCCTTCTACTCACGGAGTTTTTGAGAGTGAAATTCAAAATATTACCAAAATTATTCATGACAATGGCGGACAAGTATATATGGATGGTGCAAACATGAATGCCCAAGTTGGATTGACAAATCCTGCAACTATTGGTGCAGATGTTTGTCACTTAAACTTACACAAAACATTTGCGATTCCGCATGGTGGTGGTGGTCCTGGTGTTGGCCCAATTTGTGTTGCGCCACAATTGGTTCCTTTTTTACCGTCTAACCCTATTATTAAAACAGGTGGTGAGCACGCAATTACAGCAATTTCTGCTGCACCTTGGGGTTCTGCTTTGGCTTGTTTAATCTCTTACGGGTACATCACAATGTTGGGTTCTAAAGGATTGACAGATTCAACAAAAATGGCAATTTTAAATGCCAATTATATTAAAGAGCGTTTAGAAGGAAATTACCCAACTTTATACACAGGAGAAAAAGGACGTGCAGCGCATGAAATGATTATTGACTGTAGAGATTTCAAAAACAACGGAATTGAAGTTGTAGACATCGCAAAACGTTTAATGGATTATGGTTTTCACGCCCCAACAGTTTCTTTTCCAGTTGGTGGAACCATGATGATTGAACCAACAGAATCTGAGAGCATCGCAGAATTAGACCGTTTCTGTGACGCCATGATCTCCATTCGAGAAGAAATTAAAAACGCAACGAAAGAAGACGAAAACAATCCGCTTAAAAACGCACCGCACACACAAGAGATGCTTACTGCAGATGATTGGACATTTCCTTACACTAGAAAGCAAGCCGCTTTTCCTTTGGCATATATTGCAGATAATAAATTTTGGCCAACAGTTCGAAGAGTAGATGATGCCTATGGTGATCGAAACTTAAATTGTTCTTGCAATCCAATAGAAGATTATATGTAGCATGCACTGCTATGTAAACGTGTACTTATTGATACGTTTATCTATTTAAAACATAAAATCACTTTCTTAAACTGAATTTATTTCAATTTAAGAAAGTGATTTTTTTTACTACTTGTGTTCTGAATAAACGAACTATTTCTTTTCTAAATGCTCTTCAATATCTGCAATATGGTGTTGCAATGCTTGTGCAGAGATTTGTATTTCCTTTATCAACAAAGCCAAAGAAACAATTAATAGCATAAGTGCAAAACCAAATAAGTAAACGGCTATCATTTGCTGATTTACGTAGATTAAAAACATCGTTAAAACACAACAAAGCAAACTTGAGATTCCGAAAATCTGCATCCACCTCGTTAAATTTAAACGTATTTTTAAATTTTTAATTTGTCTTAAAAGAGATTCTTGTTTTTTCTCCAAATAAATGTCATGCAAATTTCTAATTACAGCTGCATAGGCTAAAAACCGGTTGGTATATGCAAGCATAATCAATGAAATGGCAGAAAATAAAAGTGCGGGTGTGTTCAGTGTAAGTTGTTCCATAGTAGGACACAAAATTAATTAATATTTTCTACTTTAAATCTATAATTTAAATTTTCTGTATTTTTGAGGCTATGAAAAAAATAACGTTGCTTATTCCGCTCCTTTTTAGCTTTATTCTATATGCTCAAAAACTACCTAAAGGCTTTGTTTATTTAAAAGACTTAGTGCCTTCTATAAAAATTGAATTGCGTTATTTTTCAGATGATAATTTCATAGGAAAGCCGATAAATGGTTACAAAAGCAACCGTTTAATTATCACTAAAGAAGCAGCTTCATCTCTAAAAAACATTCAACAAGAATTATTAAAAAAAGAATTGAGTCTAAAAATATTTGACGGCTACAGACCGCAAGAAGCTGTAGATCATTTTGTAGAGTGGGCTAAAGTACTGAACGACAATTTAATGAAAACACAGTATTATCCGAAAGTTGTAAAATCAAATCTTTTTAAAAATGGTTATATCGCGGCTAAATCTAGTCATTCTAGAGGAAGCACTATAGATTTAACAATTATAAATCTTAAAACCTCAATAGAACTAGATATGGGAAGTCCATATGATTTCTTTGGGGTTGAATCGCATCCGAGGTATCAAAACATCTCAGACCAACAGAAAAAGAACAGAATGCTATTGCGCAAGGTAATGTTAGCCAATGGTTTTAAACCTTATGAAAACGAGTGGTGGCATTTTACGCTGAAAAAAGAACCTTTTCCAAATACATATTTTAAGTTTCCTGTAAAATAAAAATTTAACAAATTCTATAGCCTTTCCCTTTAAATCGGGGTTATATTTGTTTATTAGTCGTTAACAATTTAATCTAAATGAAACAAACTATTAAAATTTTTACTTTCTTCATACTTACTTTCTGTACTACAAATTTTTTTGCACAGTTAGACAAAAGTAATGGCAACAATGATAAGGGTAAGATTAATGCGTTTGTCTTAAAAAACAACAGGGCCGCAGAAAAACCTACATCTATAGAGCTAAAAGGAAATGACGGATTTAAAAAAGCCTTTAACCAGGAGCAAGAGAAGCTCAAAGAAAAACAAAAGGAAGAAGCACTAAATAATAAAGGTGTCATTTCTAAAAAACAAATAAGCGAAGCTCGATTTCTAAAAGAATTTAAAAAAATCAATGGCCAATATATTTACCCTGTCATAGACCAAGATTTAGGTAGTTTTAGAACAAACTCTAGCAGTATTAATATCATTTGTAGAGATTTTCAATATCCAGACGGAGATAGAGTAACCATTATGATAAATAATATACCCGTTATTAGCAATATTGTTTTAAAACAACAGTACCAAAGTTTTATACTTCCTTTAGAGGTTGGAATTAACAAAATTTCTTTTGTAGCCTTAAACCAAGGCACCTCTGGCCCAAATACTGCAGCTTTTAAGGTATACAACGATGCTGGCATGTTACTTTCCTCAAATGAATGGAATTTAGCTACAGATGCGAAGGCTACTTTAGTCATTGCAAAAGACAAATAAAATGGTAACGCAAACGTTTGAGTTAAATGTCTAAAATCATTTTTTTTTATTCTATTTAAAACAGTTATTTTTGTATTCCGATTGTTACTAAATTTAAAAAACAAAACACATAAACAATTATCATTAGAATGAAAAAAATCACCAAACAAACCTATTTAGATTGGTACAAAAACATGTTTTTCTGGCGTAAGTTTGAAGACAAACTTGCTTCTGTTTATATCCAACAGAAAGTAAGGGGCTTCTTGCACTTGTACAATGGCCAAGAGGCTATTTTAGCAGGCGCATTGCATGCAATGGACTTATCTAAAGATAAAATGATTACTGCTTATAGAAATCACGTTCAGCCAATTGGTATGGGAGAAGATCCTAAGAAGGTAATGGCAGAGTTGTTTGGTAAAGTAACCGGAACTTCGAAAGGAATGGGAGGTTCAATGCATATTTTTTCTAAAGAATTTCGTTTTTATGGAGGCCACGGAATTGTAGGTGGACAAATACCTTTAGGAGCTGGTCTTGCTTTTGCAGACAAATACAATGGTAGTGACGCCGTTACATTGACCTGTTTTGGAGATGGTGCAGCAAGACAAGGTTCTTTGCACGAAGCTTTCAATATGGCAATGTTGTGGAAATTACCGGTAGTTTTTATTGTTGAAAACAACGGTTACGCAATGGGAACATCTGTAGAGAGAACAGCAAACCATACAGATATTTGGAAATTAGGTTTAGGCTACGAGATGCCTTGTGGACCTGTAGATGCAATGAACCCTATTAAAGTTGCAGAGGCTATAGATGAAGCAATTCAGAGAGCAAGACGCGGAGACGGCCCAACCTTCTTAGAGATGAAAACTTACAGATACAGAGGTCACTCTATGTCTGATGCCCAACATTACAGAACAAAAGATGAAGTTGAGGAATACAAAAAAATAGATCCTATTACGCAAGTAAAAGATGTTATTTTAGAAAAAAAGTACGCTACTCAAGAAGAACTATCAGCAATTGATAAAGAGGTGAAAGCTATGGTGAACGAATGCGAAAAATTTGCAGAAGAGTCTCCATACCCAGAAGCTCAACAAATGTATGATATGGTATATGAACAGAAAGATTATCCTTTTATAAGTTAAAATATGGCTACAGTTGTAAATATGCCGCGTTTAAGTGACACCATGGAAGAAGGTGTTGTTGCGCAATGGTTAAAGAAAGTTGGAGATAAAATTGAAGAAGGTGATATTTTAGCAGAAATCGAAACCGATAAAGCTACGATGGAATTTGAATCTTTTCACGAAGGTGTGTTATTATACATTGGCGTGCAAGAAGGTGAAACTTCTCCCGTTGATAAATTATTAGCAATTATTGGCGAAGAAGGTGAAGACATCTCTGCCCATTTAAAAGGTAAAGAAACTTCTGCTGAAGAAAATTCAGAAACTCCTATAGAAACAAAAGACGAAGTTGCTACAATTCCTGATGGAGTGCAAGTAATAACCATGCCTCGTTTAAGTGATACCATGACAGATGGTACAGTTGCTGCTTGGTTGAAAAAAGAAGGTGATGCTGTTGAAGAAGGTGATATCTTAGCCGAAATTGAAACAGACAAAGCTACGATGGAATTTGAGTGTTTCTACGAAGGAACCATCCTATACATTGGTGTGCAAGAAGGTGAAACTGCACCTGTAGATAGTTTGTTAACTATTATTGGCCCTGCAGGAACAGATGTTTCAGCAATTGTTGCTAGTGGTGGTGCTTCAACTGATAGTGATGGTTCTGATAAGAAATCAACTGAAAAGAAAGAAGATAAAAAAACGGAAGAAACAAAAGTAACTACTACTACAAATACAAACAGTGCTGGTGGACGTATTTTTGCCTCGCCTCTTGCAAAGAAAATTGCTGAAGACAAAGGTATAAACATTGCAGATATTACTGGTTCTGGTGAAAACGGAAGAATCATTAAAAAAGATGTAGAGAATTACACACCTGCTGCAAAACCAGTTGAAGCTGTCGTATCTAGTTCTAATACTTCTGCTCCTGCTAAAACTAATTTTATTGCTACAGGTGAAGAGAAATCTGAAGAAGTTAAGAATTCTCAAATGCGCAAAGCAATTGCAAAATCTTTAGGCAATTCTAAATTTTCTGCTCCAGATTTCAGCTTAAATATTGAAGTTGATATGGACAGTGCAATGGCTTCTAGAAAAACCATAAACGCGATTCCTGATACGAAAGTATCTTTTAATGATATGGTTGTAAAAGCCTGTGCAATGGCTTTACAAAAGCATCCACAAGTAAATACTTCCTGGACAGACAATAACACAATTTACCACAGCCATATTCACGTAGGTGTTGCCGTTGCTGTAGATGATGGTTTACTTGTTCCGGTTGTAAAGCATACAAACCAAATGAGTCTTACTCAAATTGGCGCTACTGTTAGAGACTTGGCTGGAAAAGCAAGACACAAGAAAATAAGTCCTGCAGAAATGCAAGGAAGTACTTTTACTGTTTCGAATTTAGGAATGTTTGGTATCGAAAACTTTACTTCTATTATCAATCAACCAAACTCGGCTATTTTATCTGTAGGTGCAATTGTTGAAAAGCCTGTTGTTAAAAACGGACAAATAGTTGTTGGAAACACGATGAAATTGACCTTAACGTGTGATCATAGAACTGTTGATGGTGCTATTGGAGCTCAGTTTTTACAAACCTTAAAAACGTTTATAGAAAATCCAGTTACAATGCTAGCGTAATCTTTAGAAAACTATAATTTATAAAAAGCTCGCTTCCTAAATTTCAGGAGCGAGTTTTTTTTATCTCTGCTACTTTATGAAAACATTAGAAGAAAAACTAAAAAATCCCGTTTGGTATTCCTTGAATGAAACACATCATCAATTTTTAATAAACTACGATGGCGTTCAATTTTACCACCCAGATATTTCTATTTTTGGTGCTTTTTTTGATGCCAATAAAACAGCGAAGGCCCTAAATGAATATGCTAAAATAGCAGATACGTTTTTTTTAGTTTCTGAAAATGGCACTCCTATTATAGATACGAATACTGTAATTTTAGAAAAGAAAATAGATGGCTGTCAAATGGTTTTAGAAGAACTCATAGACATAGAAATTACAGAAGAGATTGTCTTATTAACGGAAGCTTATATCGATGAAATTTATGACTTAATATGGCTGGTTATGCCAGGTTTCTATAAGAAAAGAGGCTTTGAAATGGGTAATTATTACGGAATATTTAAAGACAATAAATTAGTTTCAATAACAGGACAGCGCATGCAAACTGATGATTTTGTGGAAGTAAGTGGTGTGGTAACGCACCCAAATTACACCAAAAGAGGCTTTGCAAAACAGTTGGTTGCACATACAACAAAAGAAATTTTAAAAGAAAAAAAACTACCTATCCTACACACAAATAAAGGAAATGCAGCCATACCTCTTTATGAAAAATTAGGTTATAAATTAACAAGAGATATGAATTGGTGGTTATTTAGTAGAAAATAAACTATACGTATTTAATTCACATAAAAAATGCCTTGAGAAATTCTCAAGGCATTTTGTTTTTTATACTGCGTGCTTAAATATTACAGCTTCGTAGTTGTAGTCTTTGTAGAAATCTTCATATCTACACCGCTTGCAGATATCGCCATTTCTAAGTTGGCCGTATCTTGAATACCTGTTTCAATATCTACCAACAAGTTTCCTGTTACAGCACCTTCTCCCATTCCAGTAACAACACCTGTTATGTTTATATAAACTTTTCCATTCTCAATTTTAGCAACCGTATACGTTGTTTGAACACTCATACCTTGTTCATTTGTTTCGTCTGACCAAGAAGTACCAACAACAACCTCTTCTTTAGGATACTTTACTCCTTTTGCCTGTTTTGTAAGTTGGTCCATCGCAGGATTTGATGGTTCAACTTTCGTTTCTAAAATTTCACCTTCGCTATTCATTTTGGCAATAATAACAGATTTCATCATTGGATCAAACTGTTGTTTCATCATTTTACCCATTTCATCTAAATCTTCTTCTTTCATTGAAGAATCGTAGCTCATAGCCATGCCGCCTTGAAGCATGTTCATGTTGATCGATTTAATCTTTGATTCAGTAGTAATAACGGCTCCATCATTCGAAGTAACAATCATATCCATAGACATTTTCATATCTACACCACCTTGTGCTCCCATATTTTGAGATTGCACCAACTTCACTTCCAATACATCTCCTTTTTTGTAATTCGCTCTCAACAGTACAGATTCTTGTGAAGTACCATTTAAAGTGATTGCCAACACAAATAAAAATAACAATTTTTTCATCTTCTAAATTTTTAATTAATTAGGATTAATAGTCTACTAAAATAATTGAACAGTTCTAACTAAGCTAATAAAAAT
>Ga0209815_1001281_pt1 | contig 16872 bp, 15 predicted proteins | sample CoawatmetaG00DNA_FD_187507 | JGI IMG/M metagenome (GOLD analysis project Ga0209815, IMG submission 187507) | Marine microbial communities from the West Antarctic Peninsula - Coastal water metaG002-DNA (SPAdes) (version 2) | ecosystem: Environmental > Aquatic > Marine > Coastal ...
AAAGATATGGACATGGTGCCATACAAAATTATTAAGGCTGAGAATGGAGATGCTTGGGTTCAAGTTGATGACAAAAAACTTGCCCCCCCACAAATTTCTGCTGAAATTCTTAAGAAACTTAAAAAAACTGCAGAAGAGTATCTCGGGCATGAAGTCACAGAAGCCGTTATTACTGTTCCAGCATATTTCAATGATTCCCAAAGACAGGCAACAAAAGACGCGGGAAAAATTGCTGGCCTTGAAGTAAAAAGAATTATTAATGAGCCTACTGCTGCAGCTTTGGCTTATGGACTTGATAAGCACACAGGCGATTCTGTGGTTGCAGTTTATGATCTGGGCGGCGGCACATTTGATATTTCAATTATCGAAATTTCAGAGGTTGATGGAGAGCATCAATTTGAAGTACTTGCCACCAATGGAGATACTTTTCTTGGTGGAGAAGATTTTGATCTTAAATTAATAGATTATTTTGTAGAAGAGTTCAAAAATGAATCAGGGTTTGATTTAAAAAGTGATCCTATGGCTCTTCAAAGATTAAAAGAGGCTGCGGAGAAAGCAAAAATTGAATTGTCGTCCTCTGATCAAACAGAAATTAACTTGCCTTACATCACTGCAGACAGTTCAGGACCAAAGCATTTTGTTCATAAAATTACAAAAGCTAAGCTAGAGTCCTTGGTCGAAGACTTGGTTAATAGAACCATGGCTCCGTTAAAACTTGCGCTTGATGATGCTAAATTATCTATCACAGAAATTGATGAGGTTTTGTTGGTAGGTGGTCAGACTAGAATGCCTATGGTGCAGCAAAAAGTGAAAGACTTCTTTGGCAAAGAGCCAAGAAAAGATTTAAATCCAGATGAAGCAGTTGCTGTTGGTGCAGCAATTCAGGGATCAGTTCTATCGGGCGATACAAAAGATGTTCTATTGCTAGATGTCACACCTCTCACATTAGGTATTGAGACCTTAGGTGGAATCGCAACTCCTTTGATTGAAAAAAATACAACTATACCTACCCAGAAATCTCAGGTTTTCTCTACAGCAGAGGATAATCAATCTGCAGTAACGGTCCATGTGATTCAAGGGGAAAGAAAACAAGCGACCCAAAACAAATCTTTAGGTCAATTTAACCTTGCAGATATTCCTCCAGCATCGAGAGGCACTCCTCAAATTGAGGTTTCTTTTGATCTTGATGCTAATGGTATTCTTAATGTTGCCGCCAAAGATAAGAACACTGGCAAAGAGCAATCTATTGTTATTAAAGCTTCTAGTGGATTGTCTGATGACGACATTGAGAAAATGGTTCAAGATGCAGAGGCAAATGCTGAGGACGATAAGAAATTTGAAAGCCTTGTGCAGGCTAAAAATAATGCAGATATGCTTGTGCACGCAACGCGAAAAACCATTGAAGAGGCTGGTGATAAGTTAACTGATGACGAAAAAAAATCTGTTGAATCTTCCACCGAAAAGCTTGAAGAAGCTATTAAACAAGATAGTCTTGAGGCCATAGAAGAGGCATCAAAAGAGCTAAATGAAGTACTAACTCCATTAACGCAAAAATTATATCCCCAAGAGGAGGCAGGTCAGGCCGAAGAAAATTCTGAGGAAGCTGCAACAGATGAGAATACAGTTGACGCTGAATATGAAGAAGTAAAAGAAGAAGAAAAAGAAGAAGAAAAATAAGCTATGTCACAGAGAGACTATTATGAGGTCTTAGGGGTCTCTCAATCAGCTTCGGGGCCAGAGCTAAAGAAGGCTTTTAAGAAACTAGCCATGAAGTATCATCCGGACAGAAATCCTGACGATCCTGATGCTGATAAAAAATTTAAAGAAGCTGCAGAAGCATATGAAATTCTTTCTGATCAAGAAAAGAAAGCTGCTTATGATCAGTTTGGTCATGCTGGTGTTCAAGGAATGGGTGGTGGTTCTGGTGCTGGTTTTCAAGATTTTAATGTTGGAGATATCTTTGGTGATATCTTTGGTGATGTTTTTGGTGGGAGAGGTTCTTCCTCTAGACGTTCGGCCAGAGGGCAAGACCTTCAATACAATCTAGACTTGTCTTTAAAAGAAGCAATTCTTGGTATTAAAAAAACTATTAAAATCCCTGTAAACAAATCTTGTGAGGATTGCTCGGGCTCTGGAGCCAAGCCTGGCTCGTCACCAGTTAAATGTGCCCAATGCAATGGAGTGGGACAGGTAAGAATGCAGCAAGGATTTTTTTCAGTCCAGCAACCATGCAATGCTTGCCGCGGAGAAGGGCAAATTATCAAAGACCACTGCGGGACTTGCAGAGGGGCTGGAGTTAAAGAAGAAACTAAATCTTTAGCTGTGAGTATCCCAGCCGGAGTAGATAATGGAGATAAAGTTAGATTGACTGGAGAGGGAAGTGCAGCTAGAGGTGGTCCGGCAGGTGATCTATATGTTGCTATCCAAGTGATTGAGAATGCTATCTTCGAAAGAGATGGTCGCGATCTATATTTTGAAGCCCCCATCCCTTTTAACATCGCAATCCTGGGGGGCACAATTAATATTCCTGGATTAGAATCTAAAATTGCATTAAAAATCCCTGCTTACACTCAAACAGGCAAGATATTTAGGATTAAAGGGAAAGGCGCTTCATCCGTAAGAGACTCAAGAAGAGGAGACCTGATGTGCAGAGTTGTTATAGAAACCCCTGTCAATTTATCTAATGCTCAACTTAAGAATTTTAGGGAATTTGCTGAATCCATTGAATCTGAGAAGCATCATCCTATGAAAGAATCTTTTAAGAAGGCTGCTGATCAGTTTCATAAAGAATAAAATTGCATATTCTTTTAAATGGATTCAATGGCAGTATGGGTAAAGCTATAAGGGAGCTAGCACAATCTAATCCAAGCATTACCTTCCACGATTTTAAATTAAATACAGTCAATTTTCCAAAGCCGTCGCTGGTTATGGATTTTTCTTCTCCTGACTGCCTGTCAGGTATTTTAGAGGTTTGTATTGCTCAAAAAATACCCTTATTAACTGGAACCACTGGCTTCACTTCACAACATCATGAAGCGCTAAAAAAAGCACAAGAAATTATTCCAATTTTAGTAGCCTCGAATATGTCCATTGGAATTGCAAGTCTAAAAAAGTCTATAGAAAAATTTCTAACAACCTCACAAGAACCCCTATTATGCAATCTTCTAGAAATTCATCATACAAAAAAATTGGATGCTCCCTCTGGAACAGCATTAGAAATTTTGAGATTTCTAGAGAAATTTCCAGAAAACAAGATTAAAGCACCAATATCAGTAAAGTCTCATAGATTTGGCAACGTATTTGGTATTCATAGAGTTGAATTTCAAAGCTCTAAAGAGACTATTTTCTTCCAACATATAGCTAATTCTAGGGATATTTTTGCTGCCGGAGCTATTGCTGCCGCTGAATGGGTTGAATCAAATCAACCAGGCCTTTACAGCTTTGGTGATTTCTTAGCAAAAAAACTTTAATCTCAACCAAATTTTCTATAGAATACACAGACTTTAAATCCCGAAAGCGCTATTGAGATTATTGTTGGGGTGCTCCATTGGAGTCAACTTTATGAAGCGCTGGAGTATCAACCCCGGAGAAAAATTATGAGCATTGTTTCAATCAAAGACCTGTTAAACGCAGGCGTTCATTTCGGTCATCAGCAAAGATTTTGGAATCCTAAGATGGAATCTTTTATTTTTGATACCAGAAAAAAAATAAGTATTATTAATTTAGAAATTACCAAAGAGTGCCTAAATGCGGCATCTTCTAAAGCAGAAGAAATTTGTTCTAAGGGCAATAGAGTACTTTTTGTGGGCACAAAAAGATCTGCGTCCAAGACGATTAGAGAGTCAGCTTCAGCATTGGGCTTGCCTTACATCGACAAAAGATGGCTGGGTGGAACACTTACAAATTGGAAAACAATTCGTGGATCTATCAGACGTCTAATAGATATTGAAGAGCTTCAATCATCAGGAAGGATTAACAAACTTTCAAAAAAAGAAGCTGTAGACATAACCAAAGAATATGAAAAGTTAGATGCAAGCGTTGGCGGCATCAAAGACATGAAAGGCTTGCCAGATGCATTGTTTGTTATTGATGTTGCACATGAAAAGATTGCAGTCACTGAAGCAAAAAAAATGGGAATTCCAATCATTGCTTTGGTAGATACCAATTCAGACCCAGATGGAATTGATCATATTATTCCTGGCAATGATGACGCAATAAGATCAATCAGATTAATTACTAAAGTTATAGCTGAAGCATGCGCTAGAGGCCTAGCTTCATCTACGGGTGGCTTGAATCTCCCTACTGATGACGATGAGACTCCTGAGGTAAAAATTAAAAAAGCCACTGTTACATCCGGCAAAGCTTTAAATATAGTTGAACAAGCTGAATTGGGCGAACCAGAAGTTGAAGTATCGGAAGTAGCGGAAGTAGCGGAAGTAGCGGAAGTAGCGGAAGTAGCGGAAGTAGCGGAAGTAGCGGAAGTAGCGGAAGTAGCGGAAGTAGCGGAAGTAGTTTCAGAAGAAGGGGTGAGTGATGCATCTGATGTTGAGGCACAAGAATCTGAGGATGTAAAATGAGTATTTCTGCCAGTCAAGTTAAAGAATTAAGAGAAATGTCAGGAGTTGGCATGATGGAGTGCAAAAAGGCTCTAGTTGAAACTGATGGAGACTTAGACAGCGCTTTGGATCTACTAAGGGCAAATAGCTCTTTGAAAGCTGAAAAAAAAGCTTCTAGAGTGGCAGCAGACGGAGCAGTCAAGGTTGCAGAAACTTCTTCATATGTAAGCTTAGTTGAAATTAATTCTGAAACTGATTTTGCAGCAAAGGATGCCCAATTTAAAGATTTTACTAGCTCCGTAGCTGATCACTTGATCAATAGCAGAGTTGACTCGATAGAATCATTAAACGAAGCTCTAGATAGCAAACGCCAAACCCTAATCCAGTCTATTGGAGAAAATATTCAATTACGAAGATTAAGCACCTTAGAAATTCCGGATGGTGGCTGCATAGGCTCATATATTCATTCTGATGGAAGGTTAGCTGCACTAGTTTCTTTAAATGTTGATAACAAAGAGCTAGCAAAAGATTTAGCAATGCATGTTTCTGCCACTAGCCCTAGCTGCCTCAATTCTGATGATATTGATCCAGTATTATTAGAGCGAGAGAGAGCTATTTACTTAGCTCAAGCCGAAGAGTCAGGAAAGGATCAGGTTATTATGGAGAAAATGGTAGATGGAAAAGTTAAGAGATTCTTATCAGAAGTTACCTTAGTTTCTCAGGCATTTGTAAAGAATCCAGATCAATCCATTCAAGAGCTAATAGATGAGAATAATGCATCTATTATAGATTTTGTGCGTTTTAAAGTTGGCGAAGGAATCGAGGTTGAGGTTAAGGATTTTGCAACTGAGGTCGCGGAACAGTTAAAGAAATGACAGAACTCTCCTATAAGCGACTCCTTGTTAAATTTAGTGGAGAAGCTGTTGCTGGAGATGACGAGCATGGCATTGACCCAAAAGTATTAGACCAAATGGCAACTTCTGTAAAAGATTGCCGAGATTTGGGTGCCGAAATAGGAATTGTTATAGGTGGTGGAAATCTTTTTAGAGGCGAAAAGCTAAGCCAGGCAGGCATGGACCGAGTTGCTGGAGATCACATGGGGATGCTAGCTACCGTGATGAATGGTATTGCTCTTAGGGATGCATTAGAAAGGGCCGGCGTTAAAACGAGAGTAATGTCCGCGATCTCAATGTCTGGTCTTGTTGAGCATTATGATAGACGTTTAGCCATCCAGCTTTTAGCCAATGGTTTTGTAGTTATTTTCACAGCCGGGACTGGCAATCCATTTTTTACTACCGATAGCGCTGGGTGCTTGAGAGCTATAGAGACACAATCTGATGTAATGCTAAAAGCTACTCGGGTTGATGGAGTGTATTCTGCTGATCCTGAAAAAGTTCCTGATGCTATCTTTTATTCCAATCTTTCTTACGACGAGGCCATTCAAAAAAACCTCAAGGTTATGGATGCGACTGCATTAACTCTCGCACGAGACCATCGATTGCCTTTAAAGGTATTTAACCTAAATCATCCTGATGCCCTAAAAAAAATTGCTTGCGGTGAAGAAATTGGAACATTAATATCATAGTTATGAATGAAATTATTGATCAGATAAAACCTAAAATGCAAAAATCACTTGATTCACTCATGCATGAATTTAATAAGATTCGCACCGGAAGAGCCAATCCTAATATATTGGACACTGTTAAAATTGATTACTATGGAAATCTGACGCCAATAAGTCAGGCAGCAAACATTGCCGTGGAAGAAGGAAGAACTCTAGCAATTTCACCTTGGGACAAATCTCTCATTGGAGAGATAGAGAAGGCAATCATGAAAGCAGACTTAGGCTTAAACCCAAGTACCAGCGGAGATTTGATTAGGGTAACAATGCCAGTTTTAACAGAAGAAACTAGGCAGGAATATATTAAGCAAGCGCGGACTGAAGCTGAGAATTCTCGTATTTCAATCAGAAATACTCGGCGGGATGCAAATAATACTGCTAAAGATGAGCAGAAAGCAGGTGATATTTCAGAAGATGATCTCAAAAGAATTGAAGATCTGGTTCAAAAAGAAACAGATCATTTTATTAGCCTGGTCGAGGCTGAGCTTAAGAAAAAAGAAGAAGATCTAATAGAAATCTAGATTGCTCTTTTTCTAGCCAAGATGGCAAAATCAAATCCAAACTCTCTTAACCTTTCAGGGGCTAATATTGCAATTATTATGGATGGCAATGGTAGATGGGCAAAAAAAAATACACTCAATGTAACCTCTGGACATCAAAAAGGGGTGGATGTTGTAAGAAAGATAGTTGAATCAGCTGTTAGCCATAAGATTGAATCTTTAAGCTTATATGCGTTTAGTACAGAGAACTGGTCCCGCCCAAAAAAAGAAATTCTTGGAATTAAAAAATTGATCATTAGCGCTATAGATAAACAAGTCCCTGATCTTATTAAGCAGGAGGTTTCCTTAAATTTTTTTGGTGACTATCAAGCATTTGGTCCTAAGGTGGCGAAAGCAATTGAGCAAGCAGAGTCAGCAACCATTGTTGAAAAACCAACATTAAAATTAAATATTGCTTTGGGTTATGGAGGAAGGGCAGACATACTTCAAGCCATCAAATTAATAGGCCAGGATGTAGCAACTCAAAATTTAAATCCAATGGAAATTTCAGATGAATTAATTTTTAATTATCTCAAGGCTCCAATTAAAGAATTAGATTTATTAATTAGAACTGGCGGAGATCATAGAATCAGTAATTTTCTTCTTTATCATTTGGCATATACTGAAATTCAATTTGTGGATACTTTGTGGCCGGACTTTAATGAAGAAAATTTTGAAGCATGTCTAACGGAATTTATAAAAACGGAGAGACGCTTTGGCAAAAGAATTTTATAACAATATTTTAGGCAGACTGCCAGCAGCTATAGTAATTGCAGCTTTAATTTTTGGACTTTTATACCTTCAAAACTTCCTGTTAATATTTCCTGTAATAATATCTACGGCAGCTCTGCTTTTGAGGGAATGGCTTCAATTATCAAAAACTCAAATTTCCTTAATGCAGATTATTTTTTTAATAGCACCTTTTGTTCTTTTTGTTATTTATGGAGAGCAATTTATTTATTACTTTCTTTTACTTGCTGTAGTTTTTTGGCTGATGTACGGAAGCTTACTGATCACTCAAAATACAGAAAGTATTTCAAGCATTAGTTTTAATAATAACTTCTTAGGAATCTTTTTAATTCAAGCATTTATGTTTGGATTGATCTCAGTCTTGCTGTTTTCTAGTTTTTTTAGTATTAATAACTTCTTTATCCTCTTCTTACTGTTATTCATTTCTGCTTTGGGAGATGTAGTAGCTTACTTAGTTGGAAGCAGCATTGGGAAGACACCCTTATTTCCTAAATTAAGCCCCAATAAAACTGTTGAAGGCTTCTTAGGAGGAATGATTGCTATGATTTTATTTGCTGCTGCTATTTACTGGTTAGAACTAATCTCATTTAAGCTATTCATGGTTTTAATGCTAGTGACACCCTTTACATTTCTGGGAGATTACTTCGAGAGTCAGTTAAAACGCAATCAAAAAATAAAAGATAGCGGCTCATTGATCCCCGGCCATGGTGGTATATGGGACAGGCTAGATTCTCACATATCAGTGATTCCAGTTGCTGCATTGCTCTGCTTACTTTTGACATGAAAAATATTGTTTTATTAGGCGCAACAGGAAGTATCGGCCTAAGTGCCTTGAGTGTCATCAGGCAAAATAAAGAGCGTTTTAATTTAATGGCAATTTCATTGAATCAAGATCTAGATGCAGCCCTCAGAATCGTTAATGAATTCAAGCCGGAGTTCACCCTGATTGCTAGCGAAAATATTGATCGGGGGCATTCATTATTTTCTTCTAGCTCAAATATTGTTACTGGTTCAGAGGGGCTAAAAGAACTTATTCAACACCCATCAGTTGATATTGTTATTTCAGCTGTTTCAGGTTTTGCTGGTCTTCAAGGCAGTTATTACGCGATTGATGCTGGAAAAACTACACTTGTTGCAAACAAAGAAAGTATTGTGGCAGCTGGCGATATCTTGTTGCCGCTATCTGACCAAAAAAACGCTAAAATTATTCCTGTTGATAGTGAGCACAATGCTATTTATCAATGCTTGCTAGGAGAAACCAATACATCTGCAATTTCCAAAATTCTCATTACCGCTTCCGGAGGACCATTTAGGCAGTTTTCAATGGAGGAGCTTGCAAAAGTTACTTTGCACGATGCCCTTCAACATCCAACCTGGAAAATGGGGCCAAAGATAACAATCGATTCTGCAACTCTGATGAATAAATGCCTTGAGCTCATAGAAGCGTGTTACTTATTTGATGTGCCTGAATCGTGCATAGAGATTGCCACCCATCCACAAAGTATAGTCCACTCAATGGTGACATATCAGGATGGCTCAACCATAGCTCAAATGAGTAATCCAAATATGGAAGTGCCTATTGCAAATGCATTAGGAATGGGAGATAGATTGCCCATTCAATTTTCTGACTTAGATTTTTCTTCATTGGAGCTAACCTTTGAACCAATTCCAGAGGGAAGAGAGAGAATATTTGAAATGGCGAGAGAGGTTTGTAGAAATAAAGGAAACTTAGGGGCAGTTTTTAATGCTGCAAACGAAGTGGCAGTTCAGGCTTGCTTAGATCAAGACATCACTTTTATCGATATATATGAGGTTGTTGAGAGAACTTTTGGCCACTTCTCTTGTTCTAAGATCATAACCATGGAAGATGTATTTGAATATGATAGACAAGCACGCATTCAGGCAGAGAAGGTGATAAAATCACTAAACTAATTTTTTCAATAACAGAATGATATATCTATTTTCAGCAATTATTTTATTGGGGGTACTCATAGCTATTCATGAGTATGGCCATTTTATAGTTGGACGAATGTGCAATATTCATATTTATAGATTTTCTATAGGCATGGGCCCAGTAATTTTTAAGAGACATGATAAGCATGGCGCTGAAATTGCTCTTTCAGCCTTGCCCTTGGGCGGCTATGTTGCCTTCCATACCGAAAAAGCTAATGAAGAAGATTCAGAATTAATTGAGAACTTAACCCCTGAACAGAGAGCCAATACTTTCGAGAGCAAGCCTAAATGGCAAAGAGCCTGTGTGATGTTAGCCGGACCTGTTGCAAATTTTATTCTCGCGATTGGAATCCTTTCAGTGATTTTTGCTAATTCGATTGAAAGACAATTTATTCCAGAAGTTTCAGATGTCTCTTCTTCATACCTCATACAAAACACAGCTTTAGAAGCAGGGAATGTTTTGGTATCGATTAACGGCAAGCAGACCTCTAATCTTCAGCAGATTCGGCTTGAGCTTTTATCTTTCTCTGGCTCAACAGGCTTTCTGGATCTTGTATTTAAATCCCGGGATGGAAGTCGACAAGAAAATATTACTATCCCTGTAGAGAACTTCCTATCATCGGCTGAAGAGCAAAATGCTCCAGAAAACTTTTTAGGTTTTAAGATAGCTATGAAAATGCAGCCACTCGTTGGCGTCATTTCAAAAGATTCTCCAGCTCTTCAAAATGGACTGATGGTCAATGATCGAATTCTTGCTGTAAACAGTGAGCCTATATATTCGTTTGAAGATCTTATTGTCTTTTTAGATAATTACCAGGGGTCAGAAATTGATCTAAAAGTTCAAAGGTTAGATAGTACTTTGTATTTAAATATTCCTCTTACAACCAGACTAAACGCAGAAGGCATCGAAGAAAAGTTTATTGGAATTTCACCTGGTTTGAAGCGCTCATTGTTAAGCTCTATCTCAAAAGGCGCCTATGAAACTTATAATCTGAGCTCAAAGACTTTGATGTTTGTAGGTAAAATGATCACCGGGGATCTTGGAACACAAAATCTTAGCGGTCCAATTGGAATAGTCCAGATGGCGGGCGACACAGCAAAGGCTGGCTTTTTACCATTTCTTTATTTAATGGCATTACTCAGCATTAGTTTGGGAGTCATGAATTTGCTGCCTATACCGGTCCTTGATGGAGGTCAGCTTGTAATGCTCGGAGTTGAAGCTTTAAGAGGATCACCTATGCCGGAGAAAATGGAGAATATGTTTTACCTTTCAGGCTGGGTTGCGGTTGGCTTTTTGATGGTTTTTGCTGTGTTTAATGACATCTCTAAATTTTTATAAACTATAAATGAAAAAATTATTTCTATTTTGCTTAGCCCTTATTTCATTTACTGTCTCAGCTTTCAATGAGTTTTTAATTACGGACATTAGAATTGTTGGTCTACAAAGAGTATCAATAGGAAGCATCTTCACTGCAATACCAGTCAGCGTTGGAGATAAGATGAATGATGGAAAGGTATCTGAGATCACCAGAGCATTATTTTCTACTGCTCAATTTAACGATATTCAAATTGGTAAAGACGGCAATGCATTAATTATTAGTGTACTTGAGCGTCCTTCTATTTCTTCCATTGCATTAGAGGGAAATAAAGCCTTGAAATCTGAGGATTTATTAAAAGGTCTGGAGGGAGCTGGCATCTCGGAAGGCCAAGTATATAAACGCTCTACATTAAACGGAATGAAGAGTGAGCTTGTTCGCCAATATGCTTCTCAGGGTAGGTATGGAGCAGGTGTTGAAATAGAAACAATTAATAAACCAAGAAACACCATAGAGTTAAAAATTATTATTGATGAAGGCCAAAGTGCCAAAATTAAAAAAGTAAATATTATTGGAAATGAGCTTTTCTCAGATTCAGACCTCATGGCAGGATTTGAATTAAAAGAAGGTAAATGGTATTCATTTCTTTCAAATAAAGATAAATACTCCAAAGAAAAACTAAAAGGAGATATTGAAAATTTAGAATCCTTTTATCTTGATCGAGGCTACTTAAAGTTTTCAATAGAGTCTTCTCAAGTTTCAGTGTCTAAGGATAAAAAAGATGTCTTCATTACTCTCAGCATTACCGAAGGGGAGCAATACAAAATTAATGAAGTGAATGTTATTGGAGATGTGCCTCTTGATGAAGCTCTCTACAATCCAATTTTAGAGAGTTTAAAAGATCAAATATATTCACAAGCCCAAATTACCTCTATAGAAGAATACTTTGTTAATTTTTTAGGCAATGAAGGCTATACCTTTGCAGAAGTCACTGGCAATCCTGAAATTAGTCAGGAAGAGAACCAAGTCTCTCTAATTTTTTTGGTTCAACCTGGAAATAGAACTTATGCAAGAAAGATATTGTTTTCAGGAAATTACCTGACTAACGATGAGGTTCTCCGAAGAGAAATGCGGCAGTTTGAGGGTGCATGGGCCTCTGATAATTTAATAGAAGGATCTAAGGTTCGGTTAGAGCGACTTGGATTCTTTAAAGAGGTCGAGGTAGAGACAATTCCAGTTCCTGGCTCTGAAGATCAAGTGGACATAGAGTTTACGGTTGAAGAGGAGAGCACTTCGAGCATTGGCGGATCAATTGGCTACAGTGATTTTGGTATGAATTTGGGGTTGAATCTTTCTGATAATAACTTTCTTGGAACTGGAAATAGATTTAACTTGGTTATCAATAAAAGTGTTTATCAAGAAGCCTACAATATATCTTTCTTTGATCCATACTTCACGATGGATGGCGTGAGTCGAGGTTACAGTCTTTATTATAGAGTAACTGATTATGGTGAATACAATGTCGCAAACTACCTAACCAACTCAATGGGTGGAGGCGTTCAATTTGGTTATCCTATAAGTGATACAACTAGAATTGGCCTAAACTTAAATTTTGATAATACAGATATTGATCCTGGCTCTTTGCCCTCAAGAGAGATAGCAGATTTTCTTGCCTCAGAAGGAACAGTTTTTGATGTTTTTAAAGCTCAGGCAGTTTGGTCGAGAATGACACTAAACAGAGGAATGTTTCCTACTTATGGTTCTTCAACAGATGTTATGTTGCAAGTCACCATCCCTGGAAGTGATCTAACCTATTATAAAACTGACATCAAACAAAAATTCTATCGCCCTTTAGGGTTTGCCAATTTAGTTTTTGGATTTGATGGAGAGCTTGGTTATATAGGCACCTACGGAGATACAAAGAAAACTCCATTCTTTGAAAACTTTTATTCTGGAGGACCTCGATCTATTCGCGGTTTTGAATCCAATACTTTAGGGCCGAGGGTTACCCCTGCACCTTGTTACGAATTTAATGCAAAAACTGGAGAATGCCCACTAATTGTAGATACTGATTACGATGGCGTGCCAGATCAAATTGCGCAAAATCCCTATGCATATCAACAACTGAGAGATCCAATTGGCGGAAATTTTTTGGTTGAGGGCAGTCTTCAGCTCATTTTTAAGCTTCCTATGATTGAAGATCAACGATCTATGAGATCAGCTTTTTTTGTAGACTTCGGCAACGTCTTTTCTACTGATTGTCAGTCGTACCAGCTTAATTGCTATGAGGCTTCAGTTGATGAATTAAAATACTCCGTTGGCCTTGGAGTAACTTGGATTACGGGATTTGGACCTATGAGCTTCAGTTTCTCTCAGCCATTCAACGATGGAATCTATGATAGAACCGAAGAGTTTCAATTTACTATTGGCACAGTGTTTTAGCCATTAGTTATTAGTTAGTGTTTTTTATCTCAATTCATATAAAATATAACAACAATTTAAGGGGTTTAAAATGAAAAAATTATTATTAGTACCAGCGTTATTAGTTTCCTTCCTAGCATCTTTATCTGCTTATGCAGTTGAAGGAGTTGCAGTTATAGACATGAGAACCGCAGTTCTTGCAACTCAGGTTTCTCAGGCTGCTTTTAAGGCATTAGAAGAGGAAGGTGAGTTTGCTGGAAATCTTGAGCAAGCACAATTATTGCAATCTGATCGCCAGGCAATAGCTGAAAAACTTCAAAAGGATGGAGAAACTCTTTCACAGGAAGAAATCGCTCAAATGCAAAGAGATATTCAGGAAAAAACTAAAGATCTAGAGTTTATTACTGGGAAGCTTCAAGCAAAGCAGGAAGAAACAGCTGACAAGGTATTCAGAGAATTAAATCCATCTCTTCAAAAGATATTATCTGAGCTCATTGCTGCCAAAGAAGTGAAAATGTTGCTTGGAAGAGACCAGGTGCTATTTGCCGATACTGCATTAGATCTTACCGATGACGTAACTTCTATGTTGGATGTAGCTGCAGCCGCTGGCACAGACAAAAAATAAGTTTGTCAGGGCACTCGTATAGCCTTTACGATTTAGCTAAAAAGGTTAATGGAGAGTTAGTAGGCGATCCAGACACTTCTATCCACTTAATTTCGACAATACAGAATGCATCCTTAGGATGCATTTCTTTTTTAGCGAACCCAAAATATAAGAAATTCCTCTCTAATACAAACGCTTCTGCTGTGATTGTTAGCCCGGACTATGCTCCAGATCTAATATGCCCAGGCATTATTGTTGATGATCCTTATGCAGCTTATGCATTGATTTCTTCTATGTTTATTGCTTTTAAAAATCCATATGCAGGGATGCCAAAAAATTACACTATTCATGAAACCTCGGAGTTACATGAATCCGCTATTATTGGTCCCAACGTTTATATTGGCCCCAATTGCTTAGTAGGAGAAGGCTCAATTATTCATGCTAATTGTTCTTTAGTGATGAATGTTGAAATTGGTAGGAATTCTATAGTGCACCCTAACAGCGTTTTAGGGTCAGACGGCTTTGGTTATGCTCCTGATAGCTCGGGCTATCTTAAAATTGAGCAACTCGGAAAGCTAATAATTGGCAATTTGGTAGAAATCGGTGCTGGATGCACAATTGATAGAGGTGCAATTGATAACACGGAAATTCACGATGGAGTGAAGCTAGATAACCAAGTGCATATTGCTCACAATGTAATCCTGGGTAAGAATTCAGCAATTGCAGCTTCTTGTGCAATAGCAGGCTCTACTGTGGTTGGAAAAAACCTTCAAATGGGAGGTTTATCTGGAATTCTTGGACATTTAAACATTTGTGATGATGTCTTGATTGGTGCTCACACTCTGATTACAAAGAATATCGATGATCCAGGAGACTATGTCGGTATAATGCCGGCCCAAGAGAAAAAAGACTGGGCCAAATCATCAGTTTTTATTAAAAAAAGGAATTTGAAATGACGCATGATTTTTCAGAAATATTAAAACATCTACCTCACAGATTTCCATTCTTATTCGTTGATAAGATAATTTCTGTTGAATTAGGTAAAGCCATTCATGCTCAAAAAAATGTTTCCATAAACGAAGACTTTTTCAATGGACATTTTCCTAATAAACCTGTTATGCCAGGCGTACTTATCATTGAAGCCATGGCTCAAGCTGCAGGTATTCTTGGTTTTATGACAATGGAAAAAACACCAGAAGAGGGAAGTATTTATTATTTTGCTGGCGTTGATAAAGTTAGATTCAAGCGCCCAGTTCAGCCCGGAGATATTATCAATTTACATGCATCCATTCGTTCTGAAAAAAGAGGTATCTGGAAATTTGATTGCTCAGCTGACGTTGATGGAAGTAAAGTATGCGATGCAACGATCTTATGTGCTGACCGTGAGAAGTAAAAAGAAATGAACTCAGCAATAGATCCGTCTGCAAAGATACATGATTCTGTAAAAATAGGACCATTTTGTATGATAGGTCCAAATGTTACTATCGGCCCAAACTGTATTTTGCACTCTCATGTGGTGATTAAAGGGCCTACTACCATTGATGAAGATAATATTTTTTTTCAGTTCTCAACAATTGGCGAGGATACCCCCGATAAAAAATATGCTGGCGAAGAGACTTCGCTAGAGATTGGTAAAGCAAATATTTTTCGCGAAGGCGTAACTGTTCACAGAGGCACTGTTCAGGATAAATCGAAGACAGTGATTGGGGATGGCAATTTATTTATGGCATATGCGCATATTGCTCATGATTGTGAGATAGGAAATTATAATATTTTCGCAAATACCGCAGGTCTTGCCGGTCATGTAAAGCTAGGCAATCATGTGACTCTCGGTGCTGTCACATTAATCCATCAATTCTGCCATCTAGGCGATTATTCATTCACGGGTTTAAATACTATTATCACAATGGATGTCCCTGCTTTTGTGAAAGTAGCTGCCAATCCAGCTAGGCCAATTGGACTAAATTCTATCGGCATGGAGCGAAATAACTTTGACACTGATTCGATTAATTTGATTAAAAAAGCTTATAGGATTGTTTACAGAAAAGGCTATTCCCTCCAAGATGCTATTAAAAACTTGCATGCTTTGAATGCCGAGGCTCATCCAGCCCTAGATACTTTTATCTCTTCGATTGAGAGCTCTGAAAGAGGCCTGTTGCGATAGGTGCCCAATAAAAAGTTAAAGATAGGTATTATTGCTGCTGAGCATTCAGGGGATAGGCTCGGAGCTAATCTCATTACAGCATTACAGAACCTTCAAGACGTAGAGATATATGGTTTGGGTGGACCAGAGGTGAGTTCTTTGGGAATCGCTTCTCCTGATGGAATGGATTATCAAGATTTACAAGTCATGGGTTTGATAGACCCACTTCTAAAATTACCAAAACTATTATCTATTAGAAAAAAACTTTTTCATCTGTTCGCACAAGAAAGCATTGATATTTTTATCGGCGTAGATTCTCCCGACTTCAATATGTTCTTCCATAAAAAGTTAAACAGAATTGGTGTGAAAACAGTTCAAGTGGTGAGTCCTTCTGTTTGGGGTTGGAGGGAGAATAGAATTAAAACTATCAGTGCCCACGTTGACCTAACAATGTGTTTATTTCAGTTTGAGCATGACTTTTATCTCAAGAAAGAAATGAAGAGTTTTTTCCTAGGCCATCCATTCAGCAAGCTTCAACCAAGCATGCCCTCATCTGTTGTAGAAAAATATCAGTTAGATGGCTCTAAAGATTTTGTGTGCATTTTGCCTGGAAGCAGAAAAAGTGAGATTTTTCACATGATGCCAATTTTTATAGAGGCAGCTACCAGAATTCATGATTTAAATCCAAATACATTTTTCTTAATTCCTTCGGCAAACGAGGAACTGAGTGCATTAATTAAAACGCAGCTTGATTGCACTGAGTTAAATTATCAGCTTACTGCGTCTGCAGCACAGGATTATCTTAGTATCTCCAAGGTGTCGATTGTAACCTCAGGCACAGCTTCACTTGAGGCCGCAGTCCTTGGATCCTTACCAATCATTTGCTATAAAACGAATGCTTTCAATTATGCTATTTTAAGCAGAATGATTAAAACTCCTTTTATTGGCTTGCCAAACTTACTATTGCAG
>Ga0209815_1001283_pt1 | contig 16848 bp, 18 predicted proteins | sample CoawatmetaG00DNA_FD_187507 | JGI IMG/M metagenome (GOLD analysis project Ga0209815, IMG submission 187507) | Marine microbial communities from the West Antarctic Peninsula - Coastal water metaG002-DNA (SPAdes) (version 2) | ecosystem: Environmental > Aquatic > Marine > Coastal ...
CCTCAATAGCCAACAACTTCATTTTAAGCACATTAAGCCGCAATTGCCTATGGATAACTGCCTGTTCTTCAGATAGCTCACTAGCGCTAACCATCGTATTAATAGCGTCTAATTCCTCCGCTAAACGTTGTGTATCAGCAGCTGCCTTATGATGGCTAATGAAGCTATTAGAAGATACCTGCACCATAAACTCGGCCAATAACAACGAATCTAAACCCTTCTTAATTTTATTCATTAAAACGTCACTCCCACCGTTTAGCGCCCATATTTCTTAGCCAATTCAAGCTTCAAAATAGCACTAAAACTCGCATCAAAAGACACCCACAACTCATTCACCTGAGCTGGCGTAAAACAATCTAACTGGTGTAACTGTGCCAAATTCACGTAGCTGGAAGACAGTAACTCCAGCTGAGAAACCGTTAAGTTATTATCAGCCATGGCCCTAGCCCTAACTAACAGGCTACTTATAGAAACTTTGGAATTTTGATAGAAGAGTAAATGATGGGAATAGCCACAATCAGGTTCATCCGCCTTGGCGGTCTCGGCAAAAAATTCAGCCGTTTGTTTGTGGAGTTTAGTAATGGCTTTGTCTGAACTGCTGTCGTAAGGACTGATGGCGACCAAAGAGCAGCCACCCAAGGCTAAAAGAATAGCCAACACCGCCCCATTTTTCGATATTGATAAGCAATTCATAGACTAAAACACCTCAGACTTTACCTATAACTATAGACTAGATTTCTGAGATGTTTTGAAAGACGTTAACCTGAACAAAGAGTTAGGGTTTGAATGTGTCACATTAAACTAAAGTCCTACATTAGCCACTGCATATAAAAAATACTACAGCGCGCTTATCTGATTTCGATCAAATGACAACTTTCCTGATATTAATGCCATCATCATAGTGAAGAAAACGCCTGCATTATTAATGTCCCAGATCAGTTCCATTAAACCGAAGTCCATATACGCAAGGCACATAGTAATACCTGCAACTGATAGAGCTTTATTTTGGCCAAAATGAAGTTTGAAATGCCAAATAAAGGCTGCATAAATAGAAAAAACAGCTGCTGGCCCCCACAAGCCTAATGCCGACAAGCTTTAGAAAAACTGACTATGAGGATGATGGATAGTGCCCGTTCGTGGGTCTAGACGACCGGCTTCAATTAATCCCATTAAATGTTCATAAAAATTACCTATTCCAACACCGAACAGCGGATTATCAATAAATATCAACCAAGAGCCATGCCACAGGGCCAATCTAATACCAGCCGATCCGTCAAATACGGTACCTGTTTGGAAGTATGTAATGATAGCTGGGACGACCATGCTGGTTCGAGTCTGGATGAACGGAGATACATACCAAACCATAACAGCGATGATCACGAGCATTGTTACAACCGTAAGACGCTTTTTAATTGTTGGCTTAGCCGACAAATCAACTAATACCCAAGCTAATACAGGTAATGATATCCATCCCCCTTTCGCACCCGAAGCCAATGAGCCAAATACCCCACACACTAGCGCTAAAATAACTAGAAGCCACCAGCGCTTATCCTTACTCCATTGCGGCTGAAACAAGGCCACACTAAGTACCCCAAGGAGAAGGCTAACGTCCCCAAAAGCGTTAATAAGGTTCGACGTTCCTCCCCACGCTCTAGAAATACCTAGGGTATTTTTTTGATAATAGGCCCAGGAACCGGCTGCGACCGCACCGATCAACACCCCCCACTTTATAACGCCCTCATTGAGACCATATTTACGAGTCATTAAAAAGACTGGGATAATTAGTAAAAAACGGCTAGATTCTTGAAAATTGGGCCACGACCATTGCCCTTGTCTAACGTATAGGTCTACCAATACTAGCCCTGGATAAAACACCAAACTTACTAAAAGCAAATATTCCGACGACTCGAATTTATGCTGAGACCATAGGGCTGGCAGTGATGCCCACGACATAAGAACTACCACGGCTGCAACAGCATAAAAACCGCCGGTGAAGTTGATACTCATAACCGGTAGTAAAAAAGCTGCGCAAGACAAGGCTAAAAAAGGAATCGATTTAAAAAAAGACATAGGGTTAGTTACACTTACTTAGACTGATGGATATACAGGCGATCTTGGGACAATCTGGCAACTAAAGTGTAGCCACGATCTGTTAATAGCGCTTCTATATCTGCGCTACCCCGAACATCTTCAAAATAATTCGGCAGCATTTCCATAAAGATCAACTTGGGTCTTAGGTCTCCCATGCTAGCAAGTGCTCCGTATTCAGCTCCCTCTATATCCATATGCATAAAGTCTATATGATGAATATTATTCTGCTGGCAAAGGTTATCTAACCGTAGCCCAGCAACAGTCGCCTGGGCAGCGCTTTGCTCAACTTGGGGGAACTTTTCTTTATACACCTGGCTATGCTCATACAAGGACCCTTGCCCATCCACCTCACCACCTATCTTAGAGGTAAACCAAGGTACCGGACCATTTTCCGAGCACACCGCATTATTCACCACTTATGCGTGTGTGGATGCCAAATTAGCGCGCACAACGCTCACCCGCACTGGGTCTGCCTCTACAGTAACAATTCGAGTGTTAGGGAAAGCACGCGTAAAACGCAGCGCATCGCCACCGTCAAATGAGCCTAGTTCCAGCACTACTTTTGGAACTATACCTAATTGTTTTAACCACTTAGTATTGAACCCAGAATGGCTAAGCTTAATTTCTTCTCCATCAATATGGGTATAATACTTGCCCTCTCTCAGGGGACTCGCTGTAATCCCCCACTTCAACAATTTTATCCTAGCCAAGTGTAACCGTAGCTTCATATCTATTTCTCGACCTTTTGGCCAACTGAGCATTTAACAAAAAAGACCTACAAAAAAGTGCAGTACAATGACCGAGCTAGCAACTTAAGCCTAAACCAAGGCCTCATTACCTCTAACCTTACTTTAGACCAGGTTAATGGGTTTTTATAGGGGCTTATGGTCGATCCACCCAATTCTGCACTAAGTTCCCGAACAACATTTGGTTGTATGAGTCGCACGTCAAAGTTAAACCACCACTTAAATTGTAAGTCTACATCTACCGGTTGAAAAAAGTTCTCTGCATGCTTTATGAATTCAATTGCTGCAGGACGAGTCCACAACTGCGCCTGAAATCCGAGAGGCACTCGAACAGGCCTACCTAAGGTCACCTTTCCCACTTTTAGAACATTTCTACACCAAACAGGGCGCTTACTATAAAGCTTTACCACTTGGGCACTCATTGCATCAATCTGGCATGCTATTTCAAGTAAACTTGCCTCCATACCAATCTGGAATTCCACATCGTCTTCCAGCACAACAGCATGTGTGATCGACTCATTTTCAACAAACTGCCTTAAGGCCGCAACGTGGGATAAATAACAAGCTACTTCAGCATCCTTCAATGGGAGAAAGTACACCTTATTATTAATCTGTTTATTATAACTGCTCGCCGGAAATTTTAGAAGCCTAGCATCCACCGCATCAACTCGCTCATGGGCTATATTCAACGCAGTGAGGTGATTATGAATGCTTTGCCAGCGTTCAGGAGAACGCTTAAGGTTGATAATATAGGTGTTGATTTTTATCATAGTTAGGGAATCAATGTTGAACTCATAATACAAAATAAGGCATTAATGCCTTATTTTTCGAAGAGGTAAGTCATTTATCGATAATTTTCCAATTGGGTGGTATTAAGTCTCGGTCTGGGTAATTATCAGCATCGTCAAACCATGGAGTTGGAGCCACAACCAACTTATGAGGGTTTGGGTTCAAATAGGCACCCCACCAACTGAACGAGCTATTTGCAATAATTTGGTGTTTACACTTGCCAATCAATACCAAGTCCACTTCCGGTGCGAAACCGGCGTCAGATACAAAAATGGCATCACGTAAATCTAAATTATCTTTCACCCATTTAGGGTCATCTGAAAACACATAATACGTCGGCTCCTGGACCTTAGTGTTAATAAATTGTAGTGCCTCGCTGTAATATTTTCCACTGCATATACCATGTTTAACTAGCGCCTTTGGATCACTTAAGTAGTCGCCACGCCTTACATGTATAGCCACACTATTAGTCGCGGCCATCTGTTCTGCAATCAATAATGCATCATTGGGTAGGCCTTTAGTTAAAGTCAGATCTTGCAGCAGTGAGGCTGTTGGAGAAAAGTATTTATGCGACTGCCAGAAACCAGACAACATGGAAGCTGATGATTGTTTACAAAGATTAGCATCAAACCCATACGCTGTTTCGTGGTAAAACCCCAACACAGGCCTCAGCTTACGTCGCAGCGCCCGGGTAAACTTCCAAGACAATTCGGAATACCGTTTCGACTCAGTAGCATTTAGATAGCGAGATCGAATGTTAAAATGATCAATAGCAAGACCAGACACACAGTGCTTACGCAGAATGAACCGAGAGTCCAACACAAGTTCAGCGCCGCGTTGATCTGCTATATTCCGCCCCATAGCATATTGAAATAATTGATTGCCTAGGCCACCCAACAACCTTACATAGACAGGGGAAGCATTGGATTTAACAGCGGCCATATAAGTCCTCTAATCGCTCTATATCATCTTCACCTAAATAACTACCAGACTGCACCTCAACCAAATGCAACTGAGCACCCGTTTTATTAGCTAAACAATGCACTGCACCTTTGGGAATGTACACTGAATCATTTGCATGGAGTATGTGGTCGACACCATCCACATGTACGCTGGCCAAGCCTTCTACCACCACCCAGTGCTCTGCACGGTGTTTGTGACGTTGTAAGCTTAAGCGCGCACCAGGATTTACCGTAATCCGCTTCACCTGGTAGTTAGGGCCAGAATCAACACTATCGTAACTACCCCATACGTAATTTCTTTAAAGATAATGATGAAACTAAGTCTTTTAATAATAACTTCAGTATGGTTTTGTTCATTTCTTTGTCATTCCTTTGGTGTCGCTATGCTTGCCATTCATCACTTGCTTTCACATTCAGGCAGTAGTCGCATTAATTTACACAGTTTACGCCAGAAAGATGCACGCTAAGTACAGGCAGAGCCACATGAAACACACGTGTCAGGAGTGCAGCTAGAAGCGGCACAGAAACCCACCTAAAGCGCCGCAATCTACTAAACCCCATAAAACCGTCGTATTACCTTACCCATTCCATCCAATGTCCGTTCAAGAGCAATGTCATCAACACCCTCAATGGCCAACAACTTAATTTTAAGCGCATTAAGTCTTAATTGCCTATGGAGAACAGCCTGTTCTTCAGATAGTTCACCAGCGCTGACCAGCGCATTAATATCGTTTAATTCCTCGGCTAAACGCAAAGTATCCGCAGGTGCGTTATGATTACTAGATAAATCGCCAAAAGATGCCTGCACAAGAAACTCAGCTAATAACAACGAACCTAAATCATCCTTAATTTTATTCATTCAAACCTCGCTTAAACCGTTTACTGCCCATACTTCTTAGCTAATTCAAGCTTTAAAATAGCACTAAAGCTCGCATCAAAAGATGTCCATAATTCATTCACCTGAGCTGGCGAAAAACAACCTAACTGGTGTAATTGTGCCAAGTTTGCATAGCTCGAAGACAACAGCTCCAGCTGAGATACCGTTAAGTTATTACCAGCCATGGCCGAAGCGCGCACCTGTAACCCACTGAGGGCCACACGTGATTTATGGTAAAACTCTAAATGATCATCGTAGCCACAATGGGCAGGACCTGAAGCCACGATAAAAAACTGAGCGGTTTGTTTGTGCAACCGGATAAGGGATTTGTCTGTGCTGGAGTCGTATAGGCTTGTTTGCACCATAGAGCATGCAGACATAAGTAACGCAAAACAGGAAAATGAAACGATTTTGAATAAATATAGCGACATATAGACCAATACACCCATGAATATCTCTAATCCAATAATAGTTCATAATTTTAAAAATGCATGGTAGTTCCAAACAGCCCCTACTAATACCCAACAACGCACAACACTAAAAAACATAAACATATGATACACTTACACCTGAATAACGACTGATATTGTGTATTGACAGGCACCTGATGAAAAAAAGAGAGCAGCTTAAACGTTTTTTAATTAGCAAAGGGTTATTTTACTTTTTCAACTCTAAACCGAGCGACCTTCAACAAACAATTAACTTAGTAGCGCCACAATCCGTAGGTGTTGCATTAATGCGCTTAGGTGGTGATACCGATGGTGGCTACCTACTACCAGATGATATGGAAGGAATCACGGCTTGTTTTTCTCCTGGGGTAGACTTCACAGCCCTATTTGAAAAAGACCTGGCCACTGGATATTCTATAAAATCTTATTTGGCCGACTACTCGGTAACTGAATCGCCTGAAGACAATCAATACATCCATTTTGAAAAAAAATTCCTTGGCACGAAAAACAACGATATATTCATGCGCTTAGAAGATTGGTTTAAGCGCCACACAACACCAACACTAAACGGCGATTATCTTTTACAGATGGACATTGAAGGCGCTGAATTTGACGTAATTCTAGATACACCTCAGCAGGTGTTAAAACAATTTCGCACAATCATCATTGAGTTCCATGGCATGGAAAAAATGTTTCAAAGCGGGCATTTGAAAAAAATCAGATCTGTTTTCGAAAAACTAACACAAGATCACTTAGTGGTTCATAACCACCCAAATAACTGTAGGCCACTGTTTCATCGAGATGGCATAGAAATACCAAAAGTATTCGAAATAACGTTGTACCGCAAAGATAGAAGCCCTGCCGACTCAAGACCACTCACTTTCCCACATGAGCTAGACCGAACTAACGTGGCAAGTAAGCCAGACTTTCCATTACCTAAAACTTGGCAGTAGCCCTGACAACTTATGCCTTCTCTCACCGCCAAATTAACCACTCATGTTCTAAACTTAAAACGCTCTCCTGGGCGGTGGGACTTTGTATCTGCACATCTAGCTAAGCATCATATTAGCGCCACTCGCATAGAAGCTGTAGATGGAAAAGAATTAACATCCAGTGATATTTCCAAAAACTATAGTGCAACTTACAACAAATCTAGGTATTTTTGGCCCTTAAAGCCGTCTGAAATTGGCTGCTACATGGCCCATAGGGCTTCAATGCAGGCATTTGTAGATGATACTGAAGCCGACTACTTGCTACTGTTAGAAGATGACATAGAAACTGACCAACGTTTTAGTGAGCACATAGAACATTGGTTAATCCTAGTCGACAAACCCCATCCAACCTCACTAAAACTTTTTACAAAACGGCCTATACACGGCCCTATCGTTGCAACCGTTGCGGGTGTTAATATCATTCGGCCTAATAGAGTACCATTGGGCTGCGTGGCTCAATTGCTTAATAAAGCTGCGGCCACAAAACTACTTGAATTTTCCAACCCATTTTACATGCCTATAGATGTAGACTATCAGATGTGGTGGCAACACGGCGTAGACGTACTTTGCACACAAAGCAGCCTATTTAAAGAAGTGAGCCAACAATTGGGCGGCACCAATATTGGTGGTAGTGGTGACTTAGGCGTGTGGGATAAATTAAAAAGAGAACTAGGCCGAAGCTGGTTCAGAACAAAATTAAGCGTACTTTCCTATCTATACCGCATAGCCAACAAACTGGACAAAGGTTAACACATGTCTATTGGAATATTACCCCACGCATTGCGCAAAGAAAAACACCTAGCATCATTGCCTACGGGGTCAGTTGACTGGCCCTTAGGGCAACCAGAACATGCACGTACACTAGCCGACCTCACACTAAACGACCATTTAGTGGTCTATCCTTCTTCGATACGTTTTTTACGTAGAAATGTAGGCCTAACGTGCAAGATAAGCCTTCTAATGGCCGAACCACATACCATTCACGGCAAATACTATGCCCTTTTAGGGTTGATACGCAAAAGGTTTACCTATGTTATTAGCAGCTATGAATCTTACGCGAATAAATATTCTAATGTGCTTACCATACCAGTGGTAGAAAGCTGGGTTGATCCTAAATACACGGAATCAAAGACCAAAAAAACCAAAACCTGTTCGTTAATAGCATCAAAAAAGAGGGACTTAATTGGGCACCGGTTACGACATGACATTGCTAGCTGGGCAAAAACTAATCAACCTGATATTGAACTATTAGGGCGCGGCTATCAGCCATTTGAGCACAAAGAAGACGGCTTGCTCCCTTATCACTATTCAATAGTGATAGAGAACTGCCAAGAGAAAGATTATTTTACCGAAAAACTGTTGGACTGCTTTTTGTGTAACACTATGCCCATCTATTGGGGGTGCCCCAATATCGAAGATTACTTTAAAAAAACTGGGATGGTCATTTGTAATACTGAAGAAGAATTACGCAAGGCAATCGAAAATACTCATAAGCCACTCACTGAAGAGCAATCTAAAAATTTTGCAATGAACAAAAACACAGCGCAAGCATATAGCTCACTAAACACTAGGCTAGCTCGCCTAATTGAAAACACAAAAGAAAATCTATAATGACACCACCATTAAACATTAATGTTACCCGTTTAAAAAATAATGCTGCAGACTCCGCTTATCCAATATTAATAGGCTTGTTAGTAGCCAGTATCCCTGCTACTGCAATCACCATGCCTATAATCATGTATTACTCGGCACTAATACTCTTTGCATTAGGAATATTGACTGCACTGTTTAGACAAGAACCCTTCACTACTACAGAATGGGGGATTATTATTGCATGGCTAACCTACCCTGCCTTGGTGGCTTGCGATTTGTTATTGAGGACAGGATGGAACTGGAGCTATTTCCAAGATTCCAGCCGTTTTTTAATAGGAATACCTATATTTTTGCTAATAAGAAAGTATGGCTTTCCCATTGTGCTGCTATTTATTGGTGCTGGGGTTGGGGCCGTATGGGCAGGGTCTATGGGGCTTTATCAGAAGCTCTACTTACTGTGGCCTAGATCGTATGGCGGAACAAGCGGTGGCGAAATTTCATTTGGAAATATCAGCCTTTTGTTAGCGTGTTTAGCATTAGCTATGTCTCACATTTTAAACACAAACAACAAAATAAAACTTATTATAGGCATGGGGTTATTTGGTTTTGGTATTATCGGCTCAATTACCTCTGGCACAAAAGGAGGGTGGATGTCTGTGCCTTTCCTAATGTGGGCATTATTAAGCATAAACTCAACTAGAACAAATATAACCAAACTAAAATGGATGATTACATTTTTTGTGGCATGTGCTTTTATTTTGTGGCTATCACCTCAAATACAAAGCCGAGTGGCCCATATCCCTACAGCTATTGCACATTATTTTGAAACAGGCGCAATTACCGATGGTTCTGTTTCAATACGCCTGGAACTGTGGAAGGCAGCACTATACATAATAAAAGACAATATTTTATTGGGCAGTGGCACGCAATCCTATGCATTTGAAATGAATGCCCTTATTAATAAGGGAATTATTTCCTCTAAGGTGGCGGCCTTATCAGGCCCACACAACCTATATTTAAACTTTCTAGTCCAATATGGCTTTCTGGGATTAGCAAGCTTGCTAAGTATCTATATTACGGCACTGGTGCATTGTGCTACATTAAAAAAGCACAACCCAGCATTGGCTATTTCTGGAATAATCATCCTGCTAGGCTACCTTGACTTCAACCTTGTAGACAACATGTGGGGGGTGAACACCGGTGGAGCCTTCTTTGTGGTTATGGTTGCAGTAATTTCGGCTTACTTAAGCCATCTAAAATACAAACCTACACCTGTCATTACGTTAAACAACCTCGCGCCCATATAAATCGTCCAGCCGCTCAATATCATCTTCACCCAAATAACTGCCAGATTGCACTTCTACCAAGTGCAAAGGCGAATCTGTTTCATTCGCTAAGCAATGCACCGCGCCCTTTGGGATATACACAGAGTCATTGGCATTAAGCAGCAAGTCAACGCCATCCACATGCACCTTAGCAGCGCCTTCAACCACCACCCAGTGCTCCGCCCTATGCTGGTGCCGCTGCAAGCTTAAACGCGCACCTGGGTTCACTGAAATACGCTTTACCTGATAGTTTGGCCCCGCGTCTACACTATCGTAACTGCCCCATGGTCGGTAAACTTCTCGTTGATGGGTTAACTCTTCACGATCTTTTAACTTTACAACCAAATCTTTAATCTGCTGCGCTTGGTCTAACGGCGCGACTAATACAGCATCTTTTGTTTCAATCACAGCAAGCCCTTCAACACCGAGGATTGCAACCAATCTGCTGTCAGTCTTAACCAAGCAGTTCTGGCTATTTAAGGAAATCACATCGCCCTGTAGTACGTTACCCTCATCATCGCGCTTATTGGTTTTCCACAAAGCCTGAAAGTCGCCTACATCATTCCAACCACAGTTTACTGGAACTACCACTGCCTTTTGTGTGTGTTCCATAATGGCGTAGTCTAGAGAAACATCCTCACACTGAGAAAACTTCTGCTCAGATAGCCGAATAAAATCTAGGTCTTTGGTGACAGATTGAACGGTAAGCCTGCAATGATGCAATAATTTGGCACAATACAATTCAGCTTCTTGAATCAACACACTGGGTCGCACGATAAACATACCACTGTTCCACAGGTAGTTACCCTGCTCTAGATAAGTTTGCGCTGTGGTTTCATCAGGCTTTTCTACAAATTCATTAACTTCAAAACCAGCAGCGCTACTATTAACATCAGAACCAGAATCAACATTAGCCCCATAGCGAATATAACCATATCCAGTACATGCAAAACTTGGTTCAATACCTAAGGTGACTAAGTTACCCAAAACTGCCAATTGGTGGGCGTTAACTAACGCACTACGAAAGCTAGATTCATCTGCAATAGCATGATCAGCAGAAAGCACAAGCATAGGTTCATCCGACCCAGATCCAACCAACCGTAAAGCCGCCAAAATAACCGCAGGAGCGGTGTTTCGGCCCACGGGCTCTAACACTATCTCAGCATCAATGTTAGCTGCACGACACTGTTCGGCAGCCAAAAACCGATGGTCCTGATTACAAATAAGCTGACTATGGCCAAGTTTCAGCTCAGATAAGCCAGACAACCTAGAAAACGTTTGTTGCAGCATGGTATACCCGTGCTCATTATCAACCAATTTCTGATACTGCTTAGGAAACGAAGCGCGAGACAAAGGCCACAAACGGCTTCCCACACCACCCGCCATTACCACAGGGTTAAAACATTGATCCATATCTAAAATCTCATCCACGAAGGTCATCCAAATGATTCAAAAACCAGTCATAAGTCATGCCAAGCCCTTGCTCCAACTCCACAGAATACTCCCAGCCCAGTGAACCAAGTCGACTCACATCCATTAACTTACGAGGTGTACCATCTGGTTTTGATGTGTCAAATTCTATCTTGCCCTCAAAACCCACTACTTTAGCCATCGTAGTGGCTAATTCTGCAATCGTTACATCACGTCCTGTGCCCACGTTAATATGCGAGCACATCGGGTTTGGTACCGCAGCAACAAACTCATCATGTGGTAAATCCATCACATGGATACACGCTGCAGCCATGTCATCAACATGCAAAAATTCGCGCATGGGTTTACCCGTGCCCCACACTACAACCTTTTCTGACGCAGCTAGCTTTGCCTCATGAAAACGTCGCATCATAGCGGGAATTACATGAGAGTTTTGTGGATGAAAATTATCGTTCTCACCATACAAGTTAGTGGGCATCACACACCGATAATCCACACCATATTGCCGATTATAAGATTCACACATCTTAATACCCGCAATTTTAGCAATAGCATAAGGCTCGTTAGTAGGTTCAAGCTTGCCAGTGAGTAAACAATCCTCTCTCATGGGTTGTTTTGCCAGCTGAGGATAGATACAAGAGCTACCTAGGAATAATAACTTTTGAACCCCTGCATTATAAGCAGCCTGAATAACATTAGACTGTATCGCCAAATTATCTGCAATAAACTCCGCTGGGTAGGTATTGTTGGCATGAATGCCACCAACCTTGGCTGCTGCAAGATAGATTTGATCTGGCTTATGCAGCTGCATATATGCTTGTACGGCAGCACCGTTTGTTAGATCAAGCTCAGATCGAGGCGCCCATAACAAGGTTACATCTGGCTGCTTAGATAACAGACGCACTATAGCAGAACCCACCATACCCCTATGCCCTGCTACAAAAATACGTGTTGCCATGTTTATCTTTCCCGAGCTACAGGCACATGATACCCATGAGACTTAAGTAACGTTTTTTGTCTAGCTTGGCCCAAATCATGAGCCACCATTTCTGCACACATTTCTTCTACGGTAATTTCTGGCACCCACCCCAACAGCTCTTTAGCTTTACTCGGGTCGCCTAACAAGGTCTCTACCTCTGCTGGGCGAAAATGACGTGGGTTAACACGTATTACCACATCACCTACAGAAAGAGCCGGAGCCAAATCACCCGTAATGGATGACACCACTGCAATTTCGTCGATCCCTACACCCCGAAAGTCTAACTCCACACCCAGCTCACGCGCTGATAAACGCACAAACTCACGCACAGAGATCTGTTTCCCAGTGGCAATTACAAAATCATCGGGTTGGTCTTGCTGCAACATCATCCATTGCATACGTACATAATCTTTAGCATGTCCCCAATCGCGCAATGCATCCATATTCCCCAAGGACAAGCAGGAGTCTAAACCCTGGGCAATGTTAGCCAGCCCACGAGTAATCTTCCGTGTTACAAAGGTTTCACCGCGGCGCATAGATTCATGATTAAACAAAATACCATTGCAGGCGTACATACCATACGATTCACGGTAGTTAACTGTAATCCAATAGGCATACATTTTTGCCACGGCATAAGGAGAGCGCGGATAGAAAGGTGTAGTTTCCCGCTGGGGCGTTTCCTGCACCAAACCAAATAATTCAGAAGTAGACGCTTGATAAAAACGAGTTTTGTTTTCCAGCCCCAAAAAACGAATGGCTTCAAGGATACGCAGTGTACCCAAACCATCTACATCTGCTGTGTACTCTGGCGCTTCAAAAGAGACAGCGACATGAGATTGGGCTGCTAAGTTATAAATCTCATCTGGTTGTATTTCTTTAATCAAGCGGGTGAGGTTTGATGAATCAGACAAGTCGCCATAGTGCAGATGGAAGCGATGGTCATGGACCGAAGCATCTTCATATATATGATCAATACGCTCGGTATTGAAAGAGGAAGAACGGCGTTTGATGCCGTGAACTTCATAGCCCTTTTCTAATAAAAATTCGGCTAGATATGAGCCATCTTGGCCAGTAACACCAGTAATAAGAGCAGTTTTCATATTAATCCGTAATTAAGAGCAGTTTTTACAATATTATAATTGATTTTAGCGAACTCTTCCGAGAAGTTTAAACCCTACACTGAGGTTCTGAATATATATCCATCTAAAGTAACCTCGTGTCTTACTTAGTACAAACGCTACACCACCCATAGCTTTATATGCGGACACGTTAGAATAAGAATACACGACGACTTTCAACGCTCCAACTTCCCAGCTTGAGCTATCTGCTCCCGATACACCCAATCCACCACCTTCTCGTCCGGGTGATATTCAGGTACCAGCAGTTGCAACATACTGCGTATCATCATCACATCACCATTCACCGCTGCAATTCGCAACGTGATGATCATGGGTTGTAACTCACTCCATGGTAAAAACTTTTCATTAGCTTTCATAATGCGCGGATGTTGAGTAGTTTGAGGATCATTACCTATCAGCAGTTCCTCAAAAAGCTTTTCACCCGGGCGCAAGCCAACCACGTCAATAGCTATGTCGCCTTCTGGTGAATTTTCATCTTTCACCCTAAAACCAGAAAGCTCAACAATTCTCCGTGCCAGGTCAATTATTTTAACCGGCTCACCCATATCTAGGACATACACTTCGGCTTCACTACCAGCCGCGCCACCAACAATACCCTTGCTAAAACCGCCTGTCATCGCACCGGATTGCATCACTAACTGAGCTGCTTCGGGAATGGTCATGAAATAGCGGATAATATCTTGATGAGTTAAGGTAATTGGTCCGCCCTGGGCAATTTGTTGCCTGAAATAAGGCACCACAGAGCCAGAAGAACCTAATACATTGCCAAAACGAACCATTGCCAATTGGGTAGCACGGGCAACTTGTGTAGAAGGCTTTCCATCCCACATAGGTTCAAATGAAGGGTTTTGTTCCGCAGCCAGGGCTTGTAAAATCAACTCACAGCAACGTTTGCTAGCACCCATGGCATTAGTAGGATTAACCGCTTTATCAGTGCTAACCAGTATAAAGCGCTCTACTTGCCTCTCTATAGCCACCTTGGCCATCACCAACGTACCTAACACATTGTTTTTTACACATTCGGCTATATTGTGTTCAACAATGGGCACATGCTTTATCGCAGCTGCGTGATAAATAATGTTGGGTTTCCACGTTAAAATAACATCGCTAACACGGTTTTCATCTGCCACCGAGCCCAGCAACGGAATTATAGTGGGCACTAGCCCAACATCACCGTTATTACGCTGTTCATTGGTAAGGTAATGAAGAGTGTCTAGCAGTTCGTTGTGTAGGGTATATAGATAAAACTCATTTAATTCAAATAACAACAACACCTTGGGCTTGCGCTGCAATATTTGCCTACAAAGCTCGCTACCAATACTACCACCTGCGCCAGTCACCATCACAGTTTTATCAGTGACTTGCTCTTGTAGCATTACTTCGTCTGGTTCTGCAGGTTCCCGCGCCAACAAATCGTTGATGTCCAAATCGTGAAGATCTACGTAGTCAGCTTTCCCTTGGGCCATTGCAATCAACCCTGGTAAAGTACGAATACGCACATTCAAGGGCCGCAACTGCTCTATAATTACACTACGTCGCTTGCGGGCAATAGAAGGCATCGCAAGCAGTATGTCATCAACCTGTTGGTTAACCACAAAAGCGTGTAATTTGTCTTGAGATATAATGGGCACACCCATCAAGTCCCGCCCGTGCAGGTCAATGCCATCATCCACAAAAGCCAGTAAGGCACATTCACGGCTTTGTTCCAAACCAACGGCCAATTGCCGACCTGCAGCACCTGCACCAAAAATCACCACCCGCGATTGGCGAGTCGCACCTACATCATCGCCTGCACGCCCTATACTCACCGAATCTTCAATCTTACGCAGCAACCACCGCGCAAACATACGAGAACCGCCAACAGCAAGCACGGCTACCATGGCATTAATGGGCACAACAGACCGCGGCACCTCCTGCACGCCGGATAAAAAGGCAATCAACCCCCATAGTGCCGCATACACCATAACGGCCTTCACAATAGACCATACAGCCCTCATGCCCAAGTACCGTATAATAGCTCTATAAAGCCCAAAATGAGCAAATACAGGTACAGCAACTACAGGAGCAAAAAACACCAGCAATACGATCGGGTTATTCACGCCTCCACGAGGCCAGTACCAATCATCTAAGCGTAGCGAAAACGACAGCCAAAGGGCGCCTATAAGTAATACAGAATCAGCAGCAATAAGAATGCTACGCTTTACTGGGCGGGGTATCGCAAGGATACCTCTAATAATATTGTGCATTCAATTACTCACTTTAATATTAGATAATACAGATATTTGTGGAAAAAATGGAACTGTTTGGCAGACTGATCTTAATTGATGTGGGTTACTTCAAACTAATGAGACTTAACTTATAAAGTGTAAAGCCATCAAAGGGATATCACATCTTTTTTTAAAGCCTTAATCAACGTCAGCCAAATAATCTTAATATCCAGCAATGATCTAGATACTCGACATCCACGCTACTTCCTAAGGAATAGGTAATTCACCACACCCGGCGACTTGAGCCCAGCCGGTTAACCCTGGCACTATGTTATGGACGCTATTTCCTGTTCGTAACGCAATTAAGTCATCTTGAATAAATAATGCAGGACGAGGCCCACCAAAACTCATATCTCCTTTCAAAATGCACCAAAGCTGAAGTAATTCATCCAAACTAGATTTACGTATAAAATCACCACCGGATGCCAAAACACTTGTAGGGTTAGCCCATAAATATTTAGTAACTAAAGGCGCATCGAGATTCATACTTCGAAACTTAGGCATTCTGAAAATAACATCATTTATATCCACACGATTTGACAAATAGAGAGCTGGACCTTTGAAGTCAGCTTTACCAACAAAACCACCATGATAGCTGGCAATAATAACAACACCATTCCCACTGGACATTATTCATGTTTTTTTAAAAATGGGACCCAAGTTTTATATTATTTTGAATAAAAAATGAGACAACTTCTAGTACTTGTAGCTTTCTGGCTTGAACGGACCTTCAGAAGGTACGTTAATGTAGCTAGCCTGAGTGCTGGTGAGTTTGGTGATTACACCACCAAAACCTGCCACCATGTCGGCTGCTACTTCTTCGTCTAGCTTTTTAGGCAAGATTCTTAGCCATAAGTTGGCTTTCTTTTCTGCAGGGCTTAGGCCTGCGAACTTGGCGTCCCATAGGTGCATTTGCGCTAACACTTGGTTGGCGAAAGAACCGTCCATGATACGTGATGGGTGACCTGTGGCGTTACCTAGGTTGACTAGGCGTCCTTCAGACAATAGTAATACAAAATCGGTCTTGTTTTGATCTGCAGCACGGTACACCTTGTGTACTTGAGGCTTCACTTCTTCAAACGTCCAGTTCTCACGCATAAACGCGGTGTCGATCTCGTTGTCGAAGTGACCAATGTTACACACTACAGCGCCGTTTTTAATGGTCTTTAGCATGTTGGCATCACACACGTTAGTGTTACCAGTGGTGG
>Ga0209815_1001285_pt1 | contig 16824 bp, 14 predicted proteins | sample CoawatmetaG00DNA_FD_187507 | JGI IMG/M metagenome (GOLD analysis project Ga0209815, IMG submission 187507) | Marine microbial communities from the West Antarctic Peninsula - Coastal water metaG002-DNA (SPAdes) (version 2) | ecosystem: Environmental > Aquatic > Marine > Coastal ...
GGATATGCCCTACCAATCGCTAATCAAGGCTTGGCTTGCGGATGATGTGAACGACAGCCGGCGGACCTGAGGTGCTAACGCCAGCCAGCATGCGCGGCTACGGAATGGAGGCGAAGCCGCAATGCAGTAGGCGTCGCCGTGCCTGGCCTTGTTAACCGTTTTTCTTGGCCGGTGGCGGCGGTGGTGGTGGTGGCGCTGGACGGACATTTGTTGGTGAGGGAGGGTTCACGTTAGCACCCTCATTAATGCCGTTTGGGCGACTCGCCGGTGGTCTAGGCGGTGGCGGATTTGATCCTTTCTTACCCATCGTTCTTCTCCCAAGTTTTCTCTAAGAATTCAACCCATTTGACTTCTTGAACATCTATCAAAATGTTGCTGACTCCAACAATACGCGCTTCGTTGCCGTCTTCAAGTAGCCATGAAGGATCAGCAATAACGAAATGTCCTTTCACTGGCTCTGATGGCCATTCAATTGGCCACCCATACAAACGCCTTTCATCTTTCAGATGAAGCACCACAAAGGTCACATTTTTGAGAAAGGAGCCGAACCATTCAGAAGGGAAAGAGGTCTCTCGAGTCAGCTCTTTTGACCTAAGAAAGCGGTGGATTTTGTCATTGTTGGCGTAGTTGGAGAAAACAACACCGAAAACAATGGCTACGATGATTGAGATTATTAGGGAGACCGAATCCGTCCATGGTCCTATTGTCCAATAGCTCCCAATCTTCACCAAAATGAACTTCAGGACTAGAACTATCGCTTGAACGAATAGCGTAAAAATTAAAGCCTGAATGACGCGCTCAAACTGGGATGGCTTGGCGTAGGATGTCAGACTGTAAAACAACCACGCAGCGACGAATCCTGGCAGTAAAAATTCCAGGATTGCTATCAGATCACTTGAGAAATTTCCCATCTACTTTCCTGGTTAACGCCAACGTTTAGCGGCGCCCTGTCAAGGGCGTCCGGTGTAGGGCCGAAGGCCCGAAACGTACTACAACGACTTGTTAACCATACTTGATGGCTAGCAAATCGCCGACACCACCGTCGCAGTGAAAAATGGAGCCAAGAGCGTAAGCAAAGAGACCCGATATTCCTTTACCGACTGATAAATCCAATAGGCAGCAATGAAGAAAGAAGCGACACCTACCCCATGGGCCCACTTGCCCGAAAACTCGGCAAGCTCCGAGCGCCCAGGTAACGTTACATTGTCGAAATAGAATGCCACCGCGCCAGCAACTACGAACACGAAGCAGAGCAAGCCATGAATGACCGATAAACTCCGTCGATAGTGGCCTGACTCTCTGATGACTGGATCATATTTCCACAATGCACAGCTCTCCCAGTTGCCAGTGTGGTTAACAGCTAATTATACGAACCCGTTCGTATAACACGCATTCGTATAACTCCAAAAATCGCGGCCCTAACAATCCCCAGCTTCACCAATAAAATCAGCAGATTACCTGAACCCACCACGGCTACCGCCGGAGTTATACGCCCATTTTCGAGCCACCCCTGCTCCAGATTGGGGGCGTATAACTCCGCACGCCCGCACATTCCTTTTCAAACTTATCAGAAGGTTAGCAACATTTCTCCCTGGTTTCCCGGAGTTTTGCGAACGCGTTCGTATAACTCCGCTTCTGGATACTTGATTGACAAACCTGAAAAATTAAATACTGTATATTTATACATGATCATTGAGGACCAGGATATGGACATCCGCTGCCCGATTTCTCCGCAATCCACACGCTTTCTGGATCGGCTCAGAAACTTTATTCGACTTCGCGGTCTCGCCTACAAAACCGAGAAAACCTATGTGTTCTGGATCAAGCGCTTTATCCGCTTCCATGGTCGAAAACACCCGGAATCTATGGGCACAGCGGAGGTGGAGGCATTTCTTTCTCATCTGGTTCTGCAGGCCAATGTCAGCGTGGCTACCCAGCGTGTTGCGTTGAATGCTCTGACTTTTCTGTACCGGGAGTTCCTGGGTACACCACTGGAAAACCTCGAGTATGAAGCGGCAAAAAAGCCCAAAAGGCTCCCGGTTGTTTTCAGTCCGGATGAGGCGCGGCGGGTAATTGATAATCTGGAGGGCGAATTCAAGCTGGTGGCCATGCTGATCTACGGTGCGGGCCTGAGGATTAACGAAGCTCTTCGCTTACGTGTCAAAGACGTCGATTTCGGCATGCAGCAGTTAATCGTTCGCGAAGGGAAAGGCAGCAAAGATCGAGTAACACTCCTGCCAGACCGTCTGATTCAACCACTGCAAGATCAGATTCATGCGGCACTTATGCAGCACCAGGCTGATTTGGCCAAAGGCTGTGGCTCGGTGTATATGCCGGCCGGCTTGTCCAAAAAATACCCCAACGCCAGTCAGGAACCGGATTGGCAGTATGTTTTTCCCGCGCTGGATCTTTCTATTGATCCTCGTTCGGGTATCCGGCGAAGACACCACATGATGGATCGAACTGTGCAGAAGCACTTCAAACACGCTATCAGGAAGGCGGGCATTCATAAGCCGGCGGGCAGCCATACCTTTCGGCATAGCTTTGCCACCAGGCTACTGGAATCGGGCTACGATTTACGGACCATTCAGAAACTGCTCGGGCATTCCGATGTCCGCACCACGGAAATTTATACCCACGTTGTTCGCAAGGGTGGCTTTGGTGTTCGCAGCCCGGTAGACGAAGCCTTTCAATAGAGCTCGTCGGTTCTGGCGGCCATGATGAAATCGTTTTTGTGCAGGCCTCCGATTTTATGGGTCCACCAGCGTACGGTGGCTTTCCCCCATTCCAACAGTATCGCGGGGTGGTGGCCTTCTTCTTCCGCCAGGTCCGCCACTTTGTTGGTAAAGGCCTGGGCCTGGACAAAGTTTTTGAAGGTAAACACCCGCTGTAACTGCTCTTCCCCATCCTGAACGATCAACTGCCATTCAGGCACGTCTTTCAACAGGGTCTGCTTTTCCGCATCCGTGACCTGGGGTGCATCGGCACTGCAGGCGCTGCAGCTTTGCTGGCCAAGATTCGACATAGCGTCCTCCACTATATTTGTGGCTTCAACCACATCGTGGGTGCCCGCCCGTCGTTTATCAACCCGGCAGTTGAAATCGACCCTTTTTCCGAATACTGTATATATAAACAGTAGTCGAGAAATAAGCATGAGCAAATCACTCAACCACCTGCTTCAGGACGCCCGTATCTGGCAGGGTCATAAGCCCCAGAAACACGCCTCTCCGGCGGAGCACACGGGGTATCAGGTTCTGGATAACCAACTTGGTGGGCTCGGCTGGCCCAAGGGTGCCTTGAGTGAATGCCTGCTGGACAGCTGTGGCATTGGCGAGCTGCACCTGGTACTTCCGCTTATGCAGAAGGTCGCCAGGCAGGGAAAGACCATTTTCTGGCTGAACCCGCCCCACACACCTTATGCCCCGGCGCTGGCCAGGGCTGGCGTAAATACCGATCAACTGGTGCTGGTTCAAACTCACGATTCCGCTGACTTTCTGTGGACACTGGAAAACTGCCTGCGCTCCCCTGTCACAGGCCTGGTGATGGCCTGGCCGGGGAAGTTGGCCACCCGGGATATCCGCCGGCTGCAACTGGCCTCCGAAGCGGGTAACAATGTCTGCATTCTGTTTCGGGAACGTCGGCAGGCAGAGCAGCATTCACCGGCCGCGCTTCGGCTGGAGCTGATTCCCGGAGAACACCAGGATCTCAAGATCATCATTCTGAAACGCCGTGGTAGCTGGCCAGGGCAGCGCTGCACTCTTGCCCTTGGGCATCGCGCGGGCATTCAGGCCAGCGACCCCACTGGTGTTATTCAGGGACCATGGTCACAGGATGGAGCCACCTGATTCATGTTGTGGCTATATCTGCACTTCCCTCACCTGCTGCTGGATCATGTTCGCCGCAGCCAGCAAACTCAGGGCGCACTTGCGGTGGTCGATCTTGCCGGTCAGGCTATTCTGCAGGTTTGTCCAGAAGCCGATCACCTGGGTATTCGGCCGGGCATGCGCCTCAAGACCGCACTGGGCCTGGCACCAGACCTGGTGATTCTGCATCTCGATTCTCAACAGGAAACCAATCTGCTGGAAGAGCAGGCCCGCTGGCTATATCGTTACGCGGCCCACATTACCCTGTCGCCGCCGCACGGTCTGTGGGCTGAAGTCAGCAGCCTCCAACGGCTATATGGCGGGCTTCCCGCCGTTTGGCAAACGGTCGAGCAGGCTCTGGCAGAGCGGCAACTCACTGCCTGGCTGGCTCTTGGGCATACGCCACTGGCGGCTCAGCTCCTTGCGCAAGCAGGCAAAGGCGAGTGCACCGCAGACAAAGGCCACATTCTGACGGCCCTGGGCAAACTGCCTCTGGTGGCTGCGGGTTTTGATGAAAAATCCTGTACCCGCCTGCATCGCCTGGGGCTGAATACGCTGGCTGAAGTCTTCAATCTGCCAGCCCGGGAACTGGCACGGAGGCTATCCCCGGAGCTGCTGGCACGTATACAAAAAGCCCAGGGCACCAGGCCAGACCCCAAATCGCCCTGGCACCCCCCGCACCGATTCCGCCAGCGGGCCGATTTTATTCAGGAAGTGGAGCATGCCCAGGGGCTTTTGTTCGCGCTGCAGCGGATTCTGACCGAGCTGGAAGAAGACCTGTGCTGGCGCCAACAGGACACCGACACCCTGCATCTTTTACTCCAACACCGGCACGAAGAAGCCACCCGGTTAACGTTGCGAACGACTGGCCCGGAGCATCGAGCAGAGAGTTTTCTGAAACTGCTGCGCCTGAAACTGGATCAGCACCCGCTGCGGGCACCGGTGATCAGTCTGTCCCTGTCGGTAAAGCGGTTTCTGGGCCGGGAAGCCCCGGTTGGCCAGGACCTCCTGGGCGATGGTCAGGACCTGAATGAAGCCTGGCATACGCTGGCCAGTCGTTTACAGGCCCGCCTTGGTACTGAGGCATTGCAACAGCTTGCACCGAGGGCAGACCACCGCCCGGAGTTTGCCTGGACAGCCTCCGCCATAAAACCGGCCAGCAGGCACAGCGAAACACCAGAGGTCTCTGGCCTGCCTGCGCGCCCTTTATGGCTGTTATCCACGCCGCACCCACTGGCAGAACCTCCGGCCAGATGGTTCTCGGGGCCGGAACGCATCAGTGCTGGCTGGTGGGACGGCCAGCGGGTGCACCGTGACTACTATATTGCCCAGTTGTCCAGCGGCCAGTTGGCGTGGGTGTTCCGGGATATTCGCGATGGCTGGTACATACACGGGTGGTTTGGCTGATGGATTCTGATTACGCCGAGCTGTTCTGCTTCAGCAACTTCACCTTCCTGACCGGCGCCTCCCATCCCCATGAACTGGCTGAGCAAGCCGCAGAGCTTGGCTATCGGGCAATTGCCATCACCGATGCCTGTTCGGTGGCAGGCATCCCCAGAGCCTGGGCAGCCCTTAAAGACAGCCCGGTAAAGCTGATTACCGGGAGCTGGTTCGAACTGAGCGATACTCCCGAGGGCGCCACTGCCCCACCCCGGTTCATACTGCTGGCTCGAACCCGCGAGGGCTACGGTCAGCTTTGCCAATTGATCACCACCGGGCGGCGACGCGCTGAGAAAGGGCAATACCGGTTATTTACCCGGGACATCGAAACCCATTCGCTGGACCACTGCCTCTGCCTGTGGCTGCCACCGCTGGTATCACAAACCAACGCGCACCAGGCATTGATCACCGGCGAATGGCTGCAACGGATTTTCGAGCACAGGCTACGCCTTGCAGCGACCCGCACACTGGAAGCCGGCGAGGAACAGCAACTGGTCCGTGTACGGTGGTTAGCTGAGCAAATGCGCTGCGCAGTGGTGGCAACCGGCCAGGTGCATATGCATCGCCGCGAACGCCAGCCATTACAGGACGTGCTGACAGCTCTGCGGCACCACACCACGCTGGAACAGGCCGGACACTGCCTGTTTCAGAATGCCGAGCGTTATTTGCGCCCGATACCGGTTATCCGGCGATTATTCCCCGAGCCCTGGGTTCGGGAGACCGTGGCAATCGCCGAAGCCTGCAGCTTTGAGCCTGGCAGCCTGCGTTACGAATACCCTCCCGATTTAGTGCCGGAACACGAAACACCCACATCGTTTCTGGCGCGACTCACCCGGGAGGGTGAACGGCGGCGTTACCCATCGGGCACACCCATGAAGGTGCAGGCACTGATTCGCAAAGAACTGGAGCTGATTGCCGAACTGCGCTACGAACACTATTTTCTCACCATCCACGACATCGTCGACTTTGCCCGGCGCCAGGGCATTCTTTGCCAGGGCCGGGGATCCGCGGCCAATTCCGCGGTCTGTTACTGCCTGGGCATCACCGAGGTGAACCCGGCCAATGTGGAACTGCTGTTTGAACGGTTCATCTCCAAAGACCGGGATGAGCCCCCCGACATCGATGTGGATTTCGAGCACGAACGGCGTGAAGAGGTTATTCAGTACATTTACCAGCGCTACGGCCGTGAGCGGGCCGCCCTGGCCGCCACCGTGATTCGTTATCGCCCCCGCAGCGCCATCCGGGATGTGGGCAAGGCGCTGGGCTTTGATGCCACACTGGTGGAGAAGCTGCTGGATGGCATCGACTGGCGTGACAAGGCCACCGGCTGGCGCCAGCAGATTCTGGACAAGGGCCTGACCCGCAGCCCCAAAGTCGCGGATCAGTTCTTCACGCTGGTGAACACCTTGCTGGGCTTTCCACGCCACCTGTCCCAGCACGTGGGCGGTTTCGTGATCAGCGCCGGCCCGCTTTCAGAACTGGTGCCTGTCGAGAATGCCGCCATGGAAGGGCGCACGGTTATCCAGTGGGACAAAGACGACCTGGAAAGCCTGGGGCTGATGAAGGTGGATGTCCTGGCCCTGGGCATGCTCACCGCTATTCGCAAAGCACTGGCGCTGATCAGTGAAGAGAAAGGCACGCCGTTTACCATTCAGGATGTCCCTCAGGAAAACCCTGCCACCTACGCCATGCTGCAAAAAGGCGACAGTATCGGTGTCTTTCAGGTGGAGTCCCGCGCCCAGATCAACATGCTCCCGCGGCTTAAACCGGAAACCTGGTACGACCTTGTGATCGAAGTCGCCATCGTTCGCCCGGGGCCCATACAAGGCGACATGGTGCACCCCTACCTGCGCCGAAAACACGGCATGGAAGCGGTGGAATACCCCAACGATGCCGTACGCCAGGTGCTGGAGCGCACCCTCGGGGTGCCGATCTTCCAGGAACAGGTCATCAAACTGGCCATGGTTGCCGCCGGTTTCAGTGCGGGCGAGGCCGATAAACTTCGCCGCGCCATGGCGGCCTGGAAATCCCATGGCGATCTGACACCTTTCCGCGACAAACTGATTCAGGGCATGCTGGAGCGGGGCCACGATGCCGACTTCGCCGAGCGCCTGTACAAACAGATCTGCGGCTTTGGTGGCTATGGATTTCCGGAATCCCATGCCGCCAGCTTTGCCTTGCTGGTGTACGTCTCTGCCTGGATCAAACGCCACCATCCGGCAGCATTCTATTGCGCCTTGCTCAACAGCCAGCCAATGGGCTTTTACTCGCCCAGCCAGCTGGTTCAGGATGCCCGGCGCCACAACGTTACCGTGCTGCCACCAGACGTCAACCACAGCCAGTGGCAGCACACCCTGCAAGGTCCGGAGCAGCACCTGCGCCTTGGCCTTAGAATCATTCAAGGCCTGTCTCGCAATGGCGCCGAGCGCGTCCACCAGAACCGCCCGGCAAACGGTTACCAAAGCGCCGCCGAACTGCGCACCCGAGCTGGCCTCAACCAGAGTGACATGGAACTTCTCGCCGGCGCCAACGCCATGCCCGGCTTCACCCGCAACCGCCACCAGGCTTACTGGCAACTGCTCGAACACGAAGAACCCGCTGAGCTCTTCGCTAACGAAGCCATGACCGAATACACACCGGAACCCTGCCACCTGCTCCCGGAGCCCACCGAAGGGCAAAACGTACTGGCCGACTACAGCAGCCAGGGTTTAACGCTACAAAGGCATCCCCTTGCCCTGCTCCGCGAACAAGGCCACCTGCGCCATTGCCTCACCGCCGACCAACTCAAAGCCACCCGTCCCGGCATCCCCGTACAAGTAGCCGGCCTGGTCACCGGCCGCCAACGGCCCGGCACCGCTTCCGGCGTCACCTTCGTCACCCTTGAAGACGAAACCGGCAACGTCAACGTCGTCGTCTGGCTAGACACCGCCCGCCGCCAGCGCAAACCGTTGCTCACCGCCCGGTTGTTACACGTAAAAGGAGTTATCGAGAAAGAAGGGGATATCGTTCATGTCATGGCCGGCAAGCTGTCTGACTTGAGCCATCTGATCAACTCGCTACCGGTCAGCTCCCGGGATTTCCACTGACCCAAAACGAAAAAGCCCCGCCAGAGGCGGGGCTTTTCAATGCAAACCGTACGAATGATCAGCTCAGAAGCTTGATCATCACACCGGCTGCCACTGCAGAGCCGATAACACCGGCCACGTTCGGACCCATAGCGTGCATCAGCAGGAAGTTCTGCGGGTTGGCCTCCAGGCCCACCTTGTTGGACACACGCGCCGCCATGGGTACCGCGGATACGCCCGCGGAGCCAATCAACGGGTTGATCGGTTCCTTGCTGAACTTGTTCATCAGTTTCGCCATCAGTACACCGGAAGCGGTACCCACACCGAAAGCCACAATACCCAGGCCCAGGATACCCAGCGTCTGGCCATCCAGGAACTTGTCGGCCATCAGCTTGGAGCCAACAGACAGGCCCAGGAAGATGGTTACGATGTTGATCAGCGCGTTCTGTGCGGTATCGCTCAGCCGCTCAACCACGCCACACTCACGCATCAGGTTACCGAAGCAGAACATACCCAGCAGCGGAGCCGCATCGGGCAGGAACAGAACCACAGCAATCAGAACAACCAGAGGGAAGACGATCTTCTCTTTCTTGCTCACGGGACGGAGCTGGGTCATTTTGATCGCACGTTCTTTTTCGCTGGTCAAAGCCTTCATGATCGGGGGTTGAATCATCGGCACCATCGCCATGTATGCATAGGCGGAGACTGCAATCGCACCCAGCAGGTGCGGAGCCAGCACGCTCGCTACATAGATGGAAGTGGGGCCATCAGCGCCACCAATAATGCCGATCGCAGCGGCTTCAAGGATGTTGAAGTCCAATACCCCGGTCCAATCCAGCAGCGCCGCACCAATCACGGTACCGAAGATACCGAACTGAGCCGCTGCACCCAGAAGCATGGTCTTGGGGTTCGCCAGCAACGGTCCAAAATCCGTCATTGCACCAACACCCATGAAGATCAACAGCGGCCCGACTGTGCTACCAATAACCACAGAGTAGAAGTTATAGAGCATGCCGTTGCCGTAGCCGAAATCCTGGGCAATGGAATTAGCCATCGCCATTTCGGAGTAACTGGCTTCTTTAACCGCCACCTTGAACGCGTCTTTGAGTTCAGGCGTAATCGCTTGTCCAACCTGGTAAGCGACGTCCAGCGGTGCCGCCAGCGCAGCCAGAATCTCGGATTTGCCACCTTGCAGCGCAAAGTGAATGGCGTTCTCCGCCGCAGTCAGGGCAAGCCCTGCCTCCGGAATATTCGCCAGAATACCGCCAAACCCGATGGGCACCAGCAGCAACGGCTCAAAACCCTTGCGAATGGCAAGGAAGAGAAGCAGCAGGCCGATGGCGATCATGATCACCTGGCCGAGCTCGATGTTGAACAGGCCACTGCCTGTCCACAGTGTCATTAATTTATCCATGGAATGCTGGCCCTTATGCGATTGTCAGCATTTCATCATCAGGGGAGACGGCATCACCGACCTTGATGAAGACTTCGCCGATAGTACCGGCTTTCGGTGCGCGAACCTCGGTTTCCATCTTCATGGCTTCGAGGATAATCAGCACGTCACCTTCCTCAACGGTGTCACCCGGGGAAACCAGAACCTTGAAGATGTTACCGCCCAGCGGCGCCACCAGAGGCTCGCCTTCGCCTGCCGCCGGAGCAGGTGCAGAGGAAGCGGCCGGAGCAGACGCGGTGCCACCGTCACCCTGGATCTGGGTAATCTCGCCACCTTCAGAAACCGCCACCACAAACTTCTTGCCGTTAACGTCCACGGTGTAAGTCTCCGGGCCCGCGGCTTTCTTGGCCGGTGCGGCGTCTTCTGCGGTCGGGACCGGCTCGAACGCATCCGGGTTGTTGCGGTTCTCCAGGAACTTCAGGCCGATCTGTGGGAACAGCGCGTAGGTCAGCACGTCGTCTTCGAGGTTGTCGGCCAGCTTGATGCCCTTCTCGTCCGCCAGCTTCTTCAGTTCGTCGGTCAGCTTGTCCATTTCCGGTTCAAGCACATCTGCAGGACGACAGGTCATGACTTCCTTGCCATCCAGCACACGCTCCTGAAGCTCTTTATTCATGGGGGCTGGCGCTGCGCCGTACTCACCCTTCAGAATGGCGGAGGTTTCCTTGGAGATGGACTTGTAGCGCTCGCCGGTCAGAACATTCAGTACCGCCTGGGTACCGACAATCTGCGAGGTCGGAGTCACCAGCGGAATGAAGCCCAGGTCTTCACGAACCTTGGGAATTTCTTCCAGCACCTGGTCAAACTTGTCGCTTGCATTCTGCTCACGCAGCTGGTTTTCCATGTTAGTCAGCATGCCGCCCGGTACCTGAGCAATCAGGATGCGGGAATCAGTGCCGCGCAGGCTGCCCTCAAACTTCGCGTACTTCTTGCGCACCTGGCGGAAATAGGCGGCAATTTCTTCCAGCAGGTTCAGATCAAGACCGGTGTCACGATCGGTACCTTCCAGGATGGCCACAACAGCCTCGGTGGGCGAGTGACCATAGGTCATGCTCATGGAGGAAATAGCAGTATCCACGTTATCGATACCGGCTTCCGCAGCCTTGATGGCGGTGGCGGTCGACATGCCGGTGGTGGCGTGGCACTGCATGTGGATGGGGATATCCAGCTCTTTCTTCAGGCGACTGACCAGATCATAGGCCACATACGGCTTGAGGATACCGGCCATGTCCTTGATCGCGATGGAATCTGCGCCCATGTCGGCGACTTCTTTCGCCAGATCTACCCACATATCGATGGTGTGCACAGGGCTGGTGGTGTAAGCAATCGTACCCTGGGCATGCTTGCCGGTCTTGCGAACGGCCTTGATCGCGCGATCCATGTTGCGGGGATCGTTCATGGCATCAAAAATACGGAACACGTCTACGCCGTTCTCGGCAGCACGCTCACAGAAACGGTCAACCACATCATCCGCATAGTGACGATAGCCCAACAGGTTCTGGCCGCGCAGAAGCATCTGCTGGCGAGTATTGGGCATGGCTTTTTTAAGTTCGCGGATGCGCTCCCAGGGGTCTTCGCCCAGGTAACGGATACAGGCATCAAAGGTAGCCCCACCCCAGGATTCCAGCGACCAGAAACCCACTTTGTCGAGTTTCTCGGCGATTGGCAGCATGTCGTCCAGACGCATGCGGGTGGCGAGCAGGGATTGGTGGGCGTCACGCAGAATTACGTCCGTAATCCCCAGCGGTTTTTTCGTGTCAGTCATCGTGTCAGCCTTCTGTTAAAAGGTTCTAATCGTGTACCGGGGTCACTTCTTGTGGCGTGACCGGTATTGTGCAATCGCCTTCTTGATGGCCTCGGCGGTGTCAGGGTCAACCGACGTGGGCGCCTTCGGCTTGGCACGTGGCGTTCTGGCCGGGGTTGCCGGCTCTGGCGGCGCAAACCGCAGGATGATTTTGGACATCAGGCCGGTCGCGAATACCAGAATAATCAGGAACACGAACACGAAGCCCATGCCGGCAATCATCAAGTCTACGGCTTGTGACATCAGCTCATTCATATCGAACAGCTACCTGTATTGGTTTGTTGATTTCCCCGTACCGCCCGACAAGCCACCACTAAAACTAAAGTCTAATGGCCCGGCGGAACAATTCGGGAGGCAAAATCCTGCGTAATTTACCGTTTTCAATGACAAGGAGCAACCTGAAGCACGCATTTCTATAGGGACTTTCCGAGCGTCCCGGCCTGAAATGACAGCTGCTGAGACAATCTCACCCAGCTCTAATCATGCATATCTAACCCGGAATTTCCGGCCTTTCACCTTACCTTTCTCCAGCCGCGCCAGCGCCTGGGACGCCCACCGGGACTCAACCGCCACGAAGCACTGAAAATCGAACAGGTCGATTTTGCCAACGGCAGCGCCGGGAATACCAGCCTCGCCGGTAAGAGCTCCCATCACGTCGCCAGGGCGCACCTTGTCTTTGCGGCCGCCAGCCAGGCATAGCGTTTTCATGGCCGGCATAACCGGGCGCAACGCCTCCGCCAGCAACGCTTCGGTATCGCCCCACAACACCGGCTCGCCCCGCTCCGTTTCCAGACGCGTAATCTTGTGGCCCTGGCGCGGAGTGCAAAGAGTAACCGCATGCCCCTGCTCGCCTGCCCGGCCGGTACGGCCCACCCGATGGGTGTGTACCTCGGGATCCCGCGCAGGCTCGGCATTGATGACCAATGGTAGCCCTTTGATATCGAGCCCTCTTGCCGCCACATCGGTAGCCACCAGAACCGTACAACTCTGGTTGGCAAATCGAACCAGAGCGCTGTCCCGTTCGCGCTGGTCCAGATCGCCGTGTAGCGACAACGCCGAAAAGCCAAGACGACCCAGTTCATCCGACAGCTCATCACAGTCCCGCTTGGTGGTACAAAACACCAGAGACGACACCGGCTGAAAACGGGAAAGCAGCGCTGCCACGGCCGCCGCCCGCTGATCCGGCTGAATTTCGTAAAAGGATTCTTCAATGGTGATGGTGGCCGCTTTTGATTCCACCCGCACATCTTCCGGCTTGCTCTGGAATTGCTCGCTCAATTTTCTGATGGCTGGCGGCCAGGTGGCGGAGAACAGCAGCGTCTGCCTGCCGCCAGGAGATTGGGACACGATGCTGGTGACCACCTCCTCGAACCCCATATCCAGCATACGGTCCGCCTCATCCAGCACCAGCACTTTCAAGCCATCCAGCGAAAGCGTACCTTTGCGCAGGTGGTCATCTACCCGGCCGGGCGTGCCCACGACGATATGAGCGCCATGGCTGAGCGACCCGATCTGGGGCCCGATAGGCACACCACCACACAACGTCAGCACCTTCACGTTATCTTTGGCCCGTGCCAACTCTCGCAACGCTTTGGCCACTTGATCCGCCAGTTCCCGGGTGGGACAAAGAACAAGACTCTGAACCTGGAAGCGTCGCGGATCGATGGTCTCGATAATCGGTATCCCGAACGCCGCTGTCTTGCCGCTGCCGGTTTGCGCCATGGCAATCACGTCCTTGCCCGCCAACGCAAGCGGAACCGCCTCTGCCTGAACCGGCGTAGGTTGCTGGTAACCCAATTGATCAAGATTGGCCTGCATGGCCGCGGAAAGACCAAGCGCTTTAAAAGATGACATAGAAAAATCCGTGGGGTGGGTTGTGATGGGTTATTGAGAGAATGCTGACGGCGTATACTTAACGTTTGATTGCACCAGTTTATCATGAATTCACGGAGTCGCTGATGGCCTCACTGCAGGAACAGTTATTAAAGGCCGGGCTGGCCGACGAAAAGAAAGCCCGGGAAGTACGAAATGAAAAACGAAAACAGAGAAAGCAACAGCCCAAAGGCGCCACGACTGTAAACGAAGCCGAAGAGCGCGCCCGCAAGGCTCGCCAGGAAAAGGCCGAGCGGGATCGGCAGCTCAACCTCGAGCGCAAGAAAGAGGCTGAGAAAAAGGCGATTCAGGCACAGATTCGGCAGCTGATTGAAACCAATCGCCTGGACCGGAGCCGCGGCGAAACCTCCTACCAGTTTGTCGACGGCAAGAAGATCAAGAAGATTCTGGTGAACGAACAGATGGTGGACCAACTCTCTCGCGGCCGTCTGGCCATTGTGGCGTTGGGTGACAACTATGAGATTGTCCCGGACAGGGTGGCCCGGAAGATTATGGAGCGCGACGAGAGCGCCATCATCTCAATGCATGACCGAAAACAGGATGACGCAGGCGAAGACGACCCGTATGCAGGGTATGAAATCCCCGACGATTTGATGTGGTAAAGACAATAAAAAACCCCGCACAAGGCGGGGTTTTTATTTTGTATAGCAAAACGCCTCAGCTTGTGGGGTACACAAACTGAGGCGCTTTGACTTTAATATGGCGCGGCTGGGAGGATTCGAACCTCCGACCGCCTGGTTCGTAGCCAGGTACTCTATCCAGCTGAGCTACAGCCGCTTGAAACTGATTTGCGATGTTGGCGCGGCTGGGAGGATTCGAACCTCCGACCGCCTGGTTCGTAGCCAGGTACTCTATCCAGCTGAGCTACAGCCGCGCATCGCAACGTTGAGTGCTACCTCAACTGTTCTCACTTCTCTCCGGGGAGAAAATGGCGGAGAGGGAGGGATTCGAACCCTCGGTACGATTGCTCGTACGGTTCCTTAGCAGGGAACTGGTTTCAGCCACTCACCCACCTCTCCTTGAGAACGGGGCGTATACTACCATAATTTTTCTGTTTTCATAGGGTTGACACGACTTTTTTCTGGCCGATTTTCCCCACAATCAAAAAAGCCGTCCGGGTTACCCTCGAACGGCTTTTTAACTGATCAACGATTGCCCGATTCCGGCTCTTCAGAGCCTTTTTCAGATTGAATTCGCTGATAGATTTCTTCGCGGTGAACCGCCACATCTTTTGGCGCGTTCACACCGATGCGTACCTGATTCCCCTTTACACCCAGAACGGTGACGGTAATTTCGTCGCCGATCATCAGGGTTTCGCCAACACGGCGAGTCAAAATCAACATATCCCTTACTCCCTATTCCAGAGCTACCTGTTCCGACAAACACTACTGTTTACTTATTGCTTTTATAATGAGATCACTTCAGACACTAAAGACGCAGAAATACTTATACTTACCTGAATCCTGATAGCTATCTTCAATGACCTTGATCAGAGAGCATCTGAGACTTCCCGCCTCAGGCACTCTCCTCCACCCCGGCTTTATCCAGCTCGAACGCACTGTGCAGTGCGCGAACGGCAAGCTCGAGATACTTCTCATCAATCACCACCGAAATCTTGATTTCTGACGTGGAGATCATCTGAATATTAATGCCCTCATTGGACAGTGCTTCAAACATCTTGGTTGCAACGCCCGCATGGGAGCGCATACCCACACCCACGATGCTGACCTTCGCGATCTTGGTATCTCCACCCACTTCACCGGCACCCAGCTCGGCGGTAACACCGCGCAACACTTCCTGGGCCCGTTTGAAATCGTTGCGATGCACCGTAAACGTAAAGGCAGTCTTGTTATCCTCGCCCACGTTCTGAACGATCATATCTACTTCGATATTAGCATCACTGACGGGCTTGAGAATCCGCAGTGCGCTGCCCGGTGTATCGGGCACACCAGAGATCGTCAGCTTGGCTTCGTCACGATTGAAAGCAATGCCGGAAACAACCGGTTGTTCCATGGCGTTCTCATCCTCAAAAGTAATCAGGGTGCCCTCGCCTTCCTGAAAGCTGGACAACACCCTTAATGGAACGTTGTATTTACCTGCAAACTCAACTGAGCGAATCTGGAGTACCTTAGAACCCAGACTAGCCATCTCGAGCATTTCTTCAAATGTAATGCGCTCCAACCGGCGGGCACTGTCCACTACCCGGGGGTCAGTTGTGTAAACACCATCTACATCAGTATAGATCTGGCATTCATCGGCTTTCAGTGCCGCCGCCAGGGCAACCGCCGTGGTGTCAGAACCGCCACGGCCGAGCGTGGTGATATTGCCGTTGTCATCAATGCCCTGGAAGCCGGCTACCACGACCACCCGACCGGCATCCAGATCTTCCCGCATGCGCTGCTCATCAATCTGCTTGATACGCGCCTTGGTATGGCTGCTGTCGGTGAGAATCCTGACCTGGGAACCGGTGTAGGACCGGGCATCGCAGCCCCGCTTCTGGAGCGCCATGGACAACAGGGCAATGGTCACCTGCTCGCCGGTGGAAACCAGAACGTCCATCTCACGGGGGGTAGGCTCATCCATAATATCGTTGGCGAGTGCAATCAAACGGTTGGTTTCACCGCTCATGGCCGAGACCACAACCACGACATCGTGCCCTTCTTTGCGGAACCGACAGACCTTGTCAGCTACCGCTTCAATCCGCTCGGTTGTCCCGACGGACGTACCACCAAATTTCTGAACCAGCAGAGCCATGTTTCCCAAACTCCGAAACGGGGTGTCACAACGGGGCTGGGCGCCCCGCCATTAAAAACAAACGGGCGGGATTATAAACCTCCGCCCGTATCAGAAAACAGTTGTTTACCCGATATTTTGCTCAACCCAGGCCGGTACACCAGCCAGGGCTTCAGCCAGACGGGATGGATCATTACCACCCCCCTGGGCCATGTCGGGGCGACCGCCACCTTTGCCGTCTACCAGCGAGGCCAGATGCTTCATTAAATCGCCAGCCTTGATGCGGTTGGTGGCGGACTTGGTAACACCAGCCACCAGGACCACCTTTCCGTCTTCTACCGTGGCCAGCACCACAACGCCCTCGCCCAGCTTGTTCTTGAGCTGATCCGCAGTTTCCATCAAGGCCTTGCGGTCAGCGCCTTCCATCTCGGAGGCCACCACTTTCAGGCCTGCCACTTCGACCGCGGAACCAGCCAGATCAGTACCCGCGGAACTCGCCAGTTTTGCTTTCAGAGCATCGACATCCTTCTCAAGCTGGCGATTGCGGTCCAGAACCTGCTTGACCTTGTCGACGAC
>Ga0209815_1001286_pt1 | contig 16821 bp, 13 predicted proteins | sample CoawatmetaG00DNA_FD_187507 | JGI IMG/M metagenome (GOLD analysis project Ga0209815, IMG submission 187507) | Marine microbial communities from the West Antarctic Peninsula - Coastal water metaG002-DNA (SPAdes) (version 2) | ecosystem: Environmental > Aquatic > Marine > Coastal ...
CAGTGAAGCACAGCAAATGAGTGAAAGGCATACATATCAGGGGTTACAAGCATGTTTGAGTGAGGACGAAGTCCGAACGAGTGTGCTTATATAAGAGGGAAATGGTGCCCGGAGACAGTGAGAATTCAAAGTCACTTCCTCACACCAGAACCATATCACCTGAATTGTAGGCCTTCTCAACGATACAATAGGCCTTCCAGCTGGTCAACAAGGCATTAAATGTATGTAAGTCTTGAGTGCACTTTTGGAAACCGCCACATCAGGTGAAACACAGGCACTTCCCCACGTAAAATAAGCACTGAAGACGTTACTGAAGGGGCCAATACAAGGCCTCTGAGGGTGTCTGTGAGGCTGTTATAACTTACCAATGCTACGGACTCTAAAGGTACGCAATTACATCTCCATCAGCACTACAGGAACTCACAGATATGCTTTAGGGGGTAGGCAGGGGACACCACCCATAGGGGCGTTATTATTCATAGCCAGTGCAGCACACGAGGCGTGTGAAAGTGTAAACCACTTGCGATAAATGTATGTGCCTAGGTTGCGTGATTGGCTGCATTTGAGGTGTTGGCTGTTGTAGGAGTACGTGCTGGCACTGGAGGTAAGCACGTAAGGTATAGAGGTGCACAGATTAGCCCTTCAAAGCTCATGACTGTGTTACACAGATCGTGGGCACCTTAGGTGCTGTAGGGTGTTTCATAGTAAGAGGGGCATTTTAGGTATTCATGTTAGGTGTGGGTGTTTGAGCCTTTAGTGAAGGTAGATCTGACTGGGCTAATATGATTCGGTAATACGTTAGATGCAAGGTTAGTGACGGAGTGTCCGTCAGTAGGTCTGTGCTTATAATTGCCCCTCAGAGCTGCTTATTTGAATGTCTGGCGCCTATCATAAATCAGACATTTTCTTAGGCACTAATCTGTATCATCTCATTACGTACCGGTAATGAAAGAGGGTTTTATTGGTGCTAGTGCGTTGTATATTAATAGGTTACCTAGAGAAAAGTACCATAAGTTAGGTATCTTAGTTATGATCCTTATAAAGAAAATACTTTAAGGAAATGCATTGAAGTTAGATCCTAATCATAAGCCTAGATTGGCTGAAGAACTAGAGCATTCAAGGCCATTAGATGTTCACAAATGCAACTTATCCAATATTGGATTGGCAAGAATCATTGAAGCTTCACGAGAATAGGTTTTTTGATAGTTATTGCCTCACTAGGAGACAGCTAAGATTTTTCTGCTATAAAATATATATTCTGCGTTCTTTTATTTAATTTAAATATCTTGGAAAAAAAGTATCTATCCGTTAAATAGTATAATTTTGTTAGGTTTTTTGAACGCAGTAATCGTGGGAAAAAATAGTTTTTTACAACGCCACTGATATGATAAAAGAGCGTTTGACCATAAACTATTTCCTTAATATTAAATGAATTTTTACGTAAATTTTTTGTAACCTCGTCTCTAGAACATCTTTGGATTTCATAATCAGGTAGAGGATTGGTGGAGCTTTTTTGCCAAACATCAAATACCACCATGCCGCCATCGTTTAAAAGCTCATGGAAAGTTTGAATGGCTGAATTTAGATCATTTGAGAAAGAAACTTGATGTCCAATGCATATGATTAAATCATATTTTAAATTTTTTATTCCTACAGGGTTTTCAATTGAAAGATTAAGTTTGAAATATTTATTTGATGCACTACTTTTGTATAGTGGCTCTTGGTGAACATCGCATTGATCAAAAATGATGTTTAATTTTTCTAGTTTTTTTGAAATTCTACCGGTAAAACTGCCTACTTCAAGAACTTTTTTATTAGGCATTATTTTTTTACTAAAGGGTCTAACAATATCCTCATCGAAGAGATCATCAATGTAAGACTTCCCAAATAAATACTTATCATCATGGGATGAATAGCTTTCTTTTCTAATATAAAAATCTTTTGCTTTCATAGTAGGCGCACATATGAGTCAAGGTTAGGACGCTAACATTATATCAAAATGAACTTGCAGGAAAGGGGGTAGTAGCAAAATAAATCTGGCCACGGCATAAGAAACAAGGCCTCTGCTTTATTTCGTGGTAAGCCGCCATAATATTGATGCGGTCTATAGTTAATTAAAGTCCTAACAGGCCATTAGTGTGTCAACCTTCTCTGCTTCCACCAAACCAGTCGCTCAAGGTATCCATCACAACGGTGTGTGTTTGGAGTTCGTGCGTACAGCTGTTTGGCATCGGGGCGTATGCCTTCCTCTTGTTCCCACGCTTTAATCCAACCCATAGGAATGTATGCTGGCTTTACTCGTGCTTTGAACTCCGTGGAGGCAAAGTTTAGTTCGCTTGTAATGGCATCGCTCATCACTTCATGCAGTTCTTTTTGATACTCAATGTCAATTAGATAGCTATCATGTACAGTGAGCACAGGCACCTTAATGGCGGTGAAATGATTAATCACCTTAGCGGTAATACGACCATCCATAGCCATCAACTTAACCCCCATGTCTTTGCAAAGGTGGTGCTCGATTGGTTGGTTGTTACTGCAGAATGCATCCAAGATTATAGACAGTTCTGCATTTGTTAATCGCTTCTCGGCAGTTCCCTTTTCTTGATCTTCTCTAAACGCTTGGAATGCTGACTTACGATCCTTAGCGTTAATCGCTGTCAGTATTAATCCCTTGGTAATCTTTCTACTTTCTTCTTGGGTGAAGTTAGATTCTAGGCTCAAAGCATAAGGGTCTGAAGGAGGTTGATGCATGGGTTGAGCAGCGCATAGCTGACTCGCGTACTAAAAAATCTATAGAAAATCCCCTCGAAAATCGTCGGTACGCAAAAGCTAAGTCTTCGGTGGGAGGTTTAGTATGAACAACATCAAGTTATGCAGCGGTATAGGCAGGCACCACACAGACCGTAATAAACCCCTAAATACCGTGGGGTGGGATGATGTAACGGCTCTAGTAGACAACCCACAGGACGTTGAAAAGCCCCAAGCACAATGGTTTATACCTAGCACTCTATTAGTTAGGGCCAAAGAGGGGCAAGAGTCAGGGGGTGAGTTTTGGGCGTTTTGGCTTGATATTGATGATACACCACCTGCTATAAGCGTGGTTGCTGGCTTTATTAATGTTGTCACTGGAGGTTGCCGCTATGAGGTTTACACGTCTAAATCAGCAACAATAGAAACGCCTAAATCTAGGGTGCTGATACCACTAGCTAAGGCACTGACCCCTTCACAGTACAGGGCTTGTGTAGAAGTATTAAATGACAAGCTAGAAGGCGCGGGCATAAAGCCTGACAGGAGCAACGAAGGCATATCACAGCTATGTTTTCTTCCTAACAAGGGCGAACATTACGAAGCCAAAAGCAACCATCTAGGGGCGTATTTTGACCCGTTGACGGCCTTCTCGAAGGAACTAGCCGCAAAGGATGCAGATAAAGCGGCCAAGGAATCAGCCATTGCAGAGGCTAGGCGGGTGGCAGAGCTAAAGCGGCCTGAACGCTTAGCCCAAGGCTTTAAATCTCCTATAGAAGCTTTCAACGCTGCCTATCTAGTCGAGGAGATTCTGGAACAGGCTGGATATGATCAGCGCGGCGATAAGTTCCGCCATCCTAACAGTGAGTCGGGATCATTTAGCGCAAGCGTCAAAGATCGCCGAGTACATACGCTGAGTTCAGCAGACCTGTTGTGGACGGGCGGAGGTGGTGGAGGTGCGCACGATCCGTTTAGCGCATTTACTACCCTTATGCATAGCGGCGACCAAAGTAATGCTATCAAAGACGCTTGTGACAATTGGTTACATGGGTGGGAAGAGATAAGGGAAGGCCATTGCGAAGCAGATGATTTCGAGTCAGTAGGTTCTGCGCTGGAGCTTTTGCAATCTTACGCTGCTAATGGCAAATCTACAGAAATGAGAACCCAGATGAATGAAGATGAATACGCATTAGATGATATTGCCATAATGGGTCAATGGACTACATTTTATGCTGCCCCAAATACAGGTAAAACGTTGCTGACCCTATGGATGCTGATGCAACAAGTTCAGGCAGGCAAGCTTGAGGGCCAAAATGTTTATTATGTTAATGCGGACGACAATTTCAGGGGTGCTGTTGAAAAGCTAGAACTCTTGGAAAGGCTCAACATCCAAGTTCTAATCCCTAATCAGAACAACTTTGATAATGCAAAGCTTACCCACGTAGTCACCAAGTTAACGCAAGAAGGAGGAGCCATGGGTGTGGTTATCGTACTGGATACACTAAAGAAGTTTACTGACCTGATGGATAAGAAGGCCGCTAGTGAGTTTGGCAAGCTCGCTAGGTCCTTTGTTGGCGCTGGAGGAACTATTATCACACTGGCTCATACAAATAAAAACAGAAATGACGAAGGAAAACGGGTGTTTGGTGGCACATCAGACATTTTGGACGATTGTGATTGTGGTTACGTCATTGATGGTGGAGGGCCTGACCTTCATGACCAATACCGAGCTGTCTTTGAAATGAATAAATCTAGAGGTGACGTAGCTCAAAAGGTCACATTTAGATTCACAAAGACTAAAGGTTGCACGTATGAGGAGTTATTGAGTTCGTTTGAGCGCCTAGGGGGTAAAGCTGCAAAAGATGCGGACAAGGAAGATAAACGACTTAGTGACATCGCAGCGGCTAAGCCGGTGGTAGACGCGATCCTTTTAGAGCTAGCGGACGGTGAACTGTTCACGAAAGAAATCTTGGCCATTGTTCAGGAGCGAAGCATATTTTCACGTAACGTGATAAAAAAGGCGCTCATTAAATGGGCTGGTGATGACTACGATGCCGGGCATAGGTGGACGGCAAGAAAAGGAGAGAGCAAAAATCAAGTGTATTACCAAAAGCTTGATAGTCCGATCGATGGGGTGATTGAGGGTCTCTTAGCCATTGATAGGGAGAGTCTTCAAGATGGTCGTTTAGACTCTTAACCCCCCCCCTGTATATATTGGTCTTTTTAGTTATTTTAGCTTTATTAGTCATTTTAAGAGATAACCCCCATACAATGGCTAAAAAGACTAATATAACCAAAAAAACACCCCCCATAATGCAGTGGATCCCTACTCGCTAATCTATGCGACGGTATTACTCGAGTGTGGCACTCCCCTAGTTCTTGGTTTTCATTAAAGGGGATATAACTACAAGAGTTATGAGGTTCGATTGATGATAATTACTCGAAAACTCATAGCTGGTATTGTCAAGGGTAGTGATGCCCAGTCGTGACGGCGGCGGCAAAATCCATACGTGGGGTTGGGCATGCTATTAAGGGGGCGATGTAAAGTATTTTCAGAGTAGTAGGGTGCACTTATAGACAGTGGTAGTGGCCTGTGAAAGAATTAAAAATAAATTACATGATTCAGATGTCATTTTTGGTCAGTTTCAGGGAAATATTGTATGCTTTTTAACTCGTATGAGTTTATCTTTGTTTTTTTACCAGTAACCTTCTTTATATATTTCTATCTAAATAACAAAAGATTCACGGTAGCTTCAAAGGGGTTTTTAGTATGTAGCAGTTTATTCTTCTACAGCTGGTGGAATGTATATTATCTTCCAATAATACTGACATCCATAGTTTTTAATTACACCATTGGCAGAACCCTTAACAAAGAATTTAATAAAAATGGGGGAAAGGTTTTTAAAAGAATAATTCTAACTTTAGGTGTTGTTTTAAATTTATCATTGCTCGGTTATTTTAAATATACTGATTTTTTAATTGAAAACTTCAATCTAGCTTTTGATTCCAGCGCTGAACTTTTGCAATTAGCGTTACCACTAGCGATCTCATTCTTTACATTTCAACAAATAGCATATTTAGTAGATAGCTACAGGCAAGAAACTAAAGAATACGACTTCTTAAACTACGCATTATTTGTAACATTTTTTCCGCAATTAATTGCAGGTCCAATCGTACACCATAAAGAGATGATGCCACAGTTTGCCAATACTAGAAACAAGGTTAAAAATTACCGAAATATTGCAATGGGGCTATTCATATTCTCAATTGGTTTATTTAAGAAGGTTGTTATTGCAGATACTTTTGCAGTGTGGGCAACTAGTGGCTTTGATATGGCAACTACCCTAAACCTATTTGAAGCATGGGCAACATCCCTATCGTATACGTTTCAACTGTATTTTGATTTTAGTGGCTATACAGATATGGCAATCGGTTTAGCTTTATTATTCAATATAAAACTTCCTATTAACTTCAACAGTCCGTACAAAGCGACCAACATCCAGGATTTTTGGAGAAGGTGGCATATGACCTTAAGCCGGTTCATGCGAGACTATATATATATCCCCCTTGGTGGCAATAGAAAAGGAGAATTTAGAATATATACCAATCTATTGGCTACCTTTATTTTAGGTGGGATCTGGCATGGGGCCGGTTGGACGTTTGTGTTCTGGGGGTTCTTACACGGGATGGCGTTAATTACTCACAGAACTTGGAGTAAGTTAGGTTTTAATATTTGGACTTGGTTGGCTTGGTTGATCACATTTAACTTTGTAAATATTTCTTGGGTATTTTTTAGAGCAAGAGAGTGGAATGATGCCATTAAGGTTATAGGCTCAATGTTTAGTGTTGAAAATATTATTTTTCCAACATTGTTCGCTTCTAAGTTGGGTTTTTTATCTGACTATGGTGTTTATTTTGGCGGACTAACGGGTAATATACTGGCAGGAAAAGAGATAGTTTTATGGCTGATTATTGGATTCATATTGATTTTATTTTTCCGTAATTCAAATCAGATATCAACACGGAAACTGACCATATGGAGCTCTATTTTCATATCAATAGTTTTGTTGATATCAATTTATTCTCTTGGGGATAAATCTGAATTTTTATATTATAATTTTTAAGGTTATTATGAATAGTAAAAAATGGCTATGTAGCTCTTTAGGTATTATCCTAATGATGATGATTCTTATAGAGATATTCTATAGTTTTTATCCATATGATAGGCACGAAGTTGATAATTTAGTTAAAACAAGAATGCCAAAAATAAATAATGAAAATTATGAAATCTTAATATTAGGAGATAGCTTAGCAAGAAATGCATTTTCAAATATTAAATTAAATAAAAATATTCTTGATCTCACTTCAAATGCTTCTGTATCTCTCGCTGGTAATTATTTCATATTAAAAAGATACTTGTTAAAAAATAATAAACCAAAACACATTTATATGTTTTTTATTCCAGCTCAGTTTTATGAAAATCTAAATTCCAAGCATACTTTCCTGTTTTTTGAAACCGTTTTCAATAAAGAAGAAGAAATTAAAGAAATTAAAGAAATTAAAGAATTGAAAAAGATATTGTACAGTAATAAATTTTCTTATAAAAAGTACACAGAGAGTAGATTGAATTCAATTAATTTTTTCAAACACTATAGCGCAGATGACAAGGCAGGTATTAAGCCGGAAGAGGTTAATGAAGAAAAACTAAATCAATTTAAAAGAGAAAATTTTATTAATAATAAAATAAAAGGAAAAATAAATTCAGCACGAGCACACAAAGATGAAATAAAAATAATCCCAAAAATCTATATTAATAAAATTAAAGATATGTCTGATGATATGGATATAAAGTTAACTATTGTTATTGAGCCATCTCCGTTAGTTGTAAATGATATATTTAAGAGATCAGAGATCTACAAATATATATTAGAAAAAGATATAGAGTTGTTGAACATAAATGATTACTATGAATTTAATAATTATTTCTTTTATAGTGATGGATCTCATATAAGTGGAAAGGTGAATGAATATTACCAGAACTTGATAGATAAAAATATTCTAAATATATATTGAGATAAATCGTTGCTATAAATCTCATAGTTTTTTTATAATAGAGATTCAAGTGTATTACCAAAAGCTTGATAATCCGATCGATGGGGTGATTGAGGGTCTCTTAGCCATTGATAGGGAGGATCTTCAAGATGGTCGTTTAGACTCTTAACCCCCCCTGTATATATTGGTCTTTTTAGTTATTTTAGCTTTATTAGTCATTTTAAGAGCTAACCCCCATACAATGGCTAAAAAGACTAATATAACCAAAAAAACACCCCCATAATGCAGTGGGTCCCTACTCGCTAATCTAAGTGACGGTATTACTCGAGTGTGGCACTCCCCTAGTTCTTGGTTTTCATTATAAGGGAGTGTAACTACTAGAGTTATAGGCTCGATTGATAGTCTTTGGATGTGTAGAGTCTTCAAGGTTCACCCATATTGTTACTATGCTTGGTTGCATCGAGCGGTTCTGGTTGGAAAGAGGCTGTATTGTATGGCTACAGCAAAATCATCAAGGGTATGAAAGCCTGGGCAATACTTGTGGACAACCTCGCGTACTTAGGCCCATGAAAAGTGCCAAGCTAAGGGTTCAACGAGGTTATAGACGCCAATCAAACTATAAATCCGACGTTTTTCCGATGTTGGCGAACAACTGCTTGAAACACGAGTTTTTAGTCTCGAAGACCAATACTGATTGAGTAACAGATATTACCTATATTCGAATTCAAGAGGGTTGGTTGTTCTTGGCTGTAGTGTTGGACTTTTTTTCTCGCTCAGTCATTGGCTGGTCAATGAGTGCTCGAATTAACACAAAGTTTTCGCTTAACGCCTTACCATGGCATGCTGGCGGCGAAAGGACCACGTGTGTGGCGGTTCACTCGGATCAAAGTTGCCGATACACGAGCTATGATAGGCGCAATATCCTTAAAGCGAATGGCCTGAAGGCTGGTATGAGTCGGCGGGGTCATCGCCACGACAACGCTTGCGCTGAGAGTTTTTTACGTTTCTCAAAAAGGAGCGTATCAGACACCGAGTTTACCCGACAAAAAAACTGCAAAAAATGGTGTGTTTAATTATATTGAGCGGTTTTGCAATCCAACACGACGCTATGGAAATAACGGTGATTTGTCACCCATGGAGTTTGAAAAGAACTATGTTATGAACCAATTAAGTGTATAGGAAAGTGGGTGCGTATCACTTCCATCATAATTGATTAGCACGTTAGGAGAATAAACCCCAACTATGAAGTTTAGCGTGGTATTATTCTATTTTTATGATCTTACACTCAGTGGTTAATTAGAAATGTCTGAATCAATGAGCCATTCTTCTGCAGAACAACCTTCACCAAAATCTTTCGGGCTAGTATTTTCCATAGTGCTCTTATTAGTTTCGTTATATCCTCTAAGCAACTCTGAGGGCGTTCGCGGTTGGGCGCTTATTGGTTCTGCTATACTTTTATTATTAACATTTATTACCCCAAAGGTGCTTCGGCTTCCAAACAAACTTTGGTTTAAATTTGGAATTTTACTGGGCGCAATCGTTGCGCCAGTGGTCATGGGGCTTGTTTACTGCATTGCAGTCTTACCTACTGGCCTCATTATACATTGGTTAGGTAAGGACTTGCTCCGTCAAAAACTAGATAAAAATGCTCATTCCTATTGGATAGATCGAAAGGAACTTATGGGCTCAATGAAAAATCAATTTTAGGGCTTGAATTATGTCTTTTATTAAAGAATTGTTTGTTTTTATGCGCGTCCGAAAAAAGTTTTGGCTACTACCTATAATGCTGATAATGGCATTATTTGGAGGGTTAATAGTACTCAGCCAAGGGTCAGTTGTTGCGCCATTTATTTACGCGTTGTTTTAACTGATGACGGCTATACTAGGAATTTCTTGTTTTTATCACGATAGTGCCGCAGCTCTAGTAATCGATGGTGTGATAGTTGCTGCCGCTCAAGAAGAGCGGTTTACTCGGAAAAAACATGATCCGTCTTACCCGGTTAATGCTATAGAGTATTGCTTAGCGGAGGCTGGGTTGTCATTAGAAAAAATAGATTACATTGCCTTTTATGATAAGCCTTTTTTAAAATTCGAGCGCCTGTTAGAAACCTACGTTGCCTATGCGCCGAAAGGCTTTTCGTCATTTAGAATGGCAATGCCAATTTGGCTGCGTGAGAAGTTATTTCTAAAAGATATGCTTACCAAAGAAATTAAAAAAGTTGACAAGAATTTTGATTCTAACAAACTTATGTTCGGCGAACATCATTTTAGCCATGCTGCTAGTGCATTCTACGCTTCACCTTTTGAAGAGGCCGTGGTGCTCACGCTTGATGGTGTTGGGGAGTGGGCAACCACTACTGTTGCTATCGGCAAAGGGCATGAGCTGGATATTGTTAAAGAAATTCACTTCCCACACTCTCTTGGGTTGCTTTATTCTGCATTTACTTACTATACCGGCTTTAGGGTTAATAGTGGCGAGTATAAAGTAATGGGCTTAGCCCCGTATGGTGAGCCCAAATATAAAGATCTGATTTTAAATAACTTAATCGATTTAAAAGAAGATGGATCCTTCCGCTTAGATCAATCTTACTTTAATTATGCTACCGGCCTAACTATGGTTAATAAAAAGTTTGCCGATTTATTTGGTGAGCCTATTAGAAAGCCAGACACTGATGAGTTGACCCAGTTCCATATGGACATCGCTGCATCTGTTCAAGCTGTTACAGAAGAGGTAGTGTTAACGTTAACTAGGTCATTGGCAAAAGAATTCAGTATTCCGAACCTCTGCATGGCTGGAGGTGTTGCACTTAACTGTGTTGCTAATGGTAAAATATTAAGAGACAAGGCCTTTAAGGATATTTGGATTCAACCAGCGGCTGGTGACGCAGGCGGTGCCCTGGGCGGTGCTTTGGCAGTTTGGCATAAGGAACTCAATAATCCCAGAAAAGTGGAACCCAATGATGCTATGAAGGGTGCCTATTTAGGCCCGTCATACGACCAATGCTCTATTGAAAACGAATTATTGAAATGTGGAGCTAAATTTGATTCAGTCACCGAAAGTGTCATGATTGAGCAAGCGGCGAAAGGGTTAGCTGAAGGTAAGGCGGTTGGCTGGTTCCAAGGTAGAATGGAGTTTGGGCCTCGTTCACTTGGCGGGCGTTCAATATTAGGTGATCCACGCTCTGACAAGATGCAACAAACTCTCAATCTTAAGGTCAAGTATCGTGAAAGCTTTAGGCCCTTTGCCCCCTCAGTAATAAGAGAAGACGTAGCGGACTGGTTTGAAGCAGACTACGACAGCCCTTATATGCTTTTGGTTGATTACGTAAAGGAAGAAAAGCGTATTAAGATGACAACGCAAGAAAAGTCTTTGTTTGGTATAGATAAACTGAATGTTAAGCGATCGAGCATACCAGCTATAACCCATGTAGACTACTCCGCAAGAATACAAACTGTGCATAAAGAAACAAATCCAAAGTATCATGCATTAATAACTAAGTTCAAGCAACTGACAGGATGTCCAGTAGTTGTAAATACATCATTTAATGTAAGGGGCGAGCCAATTGTTTGTACACCAGAAGATGCATTTAAATGTTTCATGGGCACTGAATTAGATTTGCTAGTTATCGGCAATTGTCTGCTTAAAAAAGATCAGCAAAGTGAGCTTTTAATTGAGGATTATAAGGCAAAGTATGAACTGGATTAACCAGGTTAATGTGCCTATTCATTTGGTTTCAAAATCTAAAATAGCGACGTGGATATATTTAGCGCTAACAGTGTTCGTATTTTTGTTTACATGTTACAAAGACTGGATAGTATTTCAAGGACAGGTTGATTACTCTTATTTTTATGCAGCATTATTAGCAATATTTTCTTTTTTCATCATCGTATTTAATTTAAATAATAGTCTGAGATCTAATATTGTATTGTTAACTACTAGTCTTTTGTTCTGTTTTTATATTTTAGAGCTTGTTATTTACGCTAATTCTGCATTATTTTTCAATGACAGATACAGGGCTGCCGAGAGTTATAACGTCGAATTTGATAAAAGATCTGTTCTGGAAGTGATTGATGATCTGAAGGGTAAAAATATAGACTCGGTTCCTTTCTATCCAGCGATGAGGACAATAAAAGGTATTGATATTATTAATGGAGATAATTTTACCATTGGTGGGGTGTCCAATATCACTACTGTTGGTTCAAATGAAAGCGGTGAGTATGGTATTTATACTAGTGATCGGTATGGTTTTAATAATCCAGATGGCCAGTGGGAAGGCGAGATAGGCGTTGCAGTAATTGGAGACTCATTTGTTCATGGTGCTACAGTGAATGTCGGAGAAGATATTTCCTCTAATATACGTGGTAGCGACAACGTTGTTAACTTAGGTGTTGGAGGGCATGGACCTTTATTAGAACTGGCAACATTAGTAGAATATGCGAAACCTTATAAGGTAAAAAAACTCATCTGGGTCTATTACGAAGGTAACGACTTATCTGATCTAAGCATAGAAAGGCAGAAGCCATTACTGATGAAGTATCTAGATCGATCTTTCTCACAGGATTTGTTGGCCAAGAAAAACAAAATTGATGATTATTTAGTGAAACAAATAGAAGTAGCAGGGACGCGTGCTGAAAAGTTTCAAGAGCAGCAGGTAAGGGGAATAGTTTTTCTTTGGCATGTTAGATTTTTTTTAAAAAAATTATTAGCAAACAAGTTCCAAAACGAGCGAGAAAATAATTTTAAAACTATATATGGACAAAATATTTCTTTGTTTTTGCGTATAATATTACAAGCAAAAAAAGAAGTTGAGCTCTGGGGTGGTGAGTTTTATTTTGTGTACTTGCCAGAGTATTCCCGCTATAAAAATATATCAAACCATGACGCATATAAAGAAAAAGCTAAATTGATCAACTTGATTAAGGCAGTTAATATCCCGGTTATTGATATACATAAAGAGGTTTTTCTAAATCATCCTACGCCACTTTTGATTTTCCCATTTGGTTTGAGTGGACATTACACCGAAAAAGGTTATAAAGAAGTTGCAAAAAAAATTGTAACTGGTGTTGAAAATACGATGAGTAGTCGGTAAGTACTAAATTGCATGCTATTTATACAAGAAAAAATGCTTTGAAATTTTTGGTAATTTCTGGTTACCTGACCCTGCTTAATATCATTTTAAGATACTATTCTATTCAATAGTAAGGTAAACATGCACTGCTCATCATAGAGGACTGTAAAACACTTAAACTTAGGGCTTTCTTATATCTTCTCACTTATTGTTGTGTGGCAGTGAGGGTGAATATCTCTGACATGTAATCCCCCTTTATTAACGTCAATTAAAAGGCATGAGGCTTCTCGGTTATAGCCGTTGTCGAGGTGAAATTGCAGTGGTCAAGTAAAGCTGGCTGCTGTATTTTTCCAGAATAGTAGGGTGCGCTTATAGACAGTGGTAGCGGCCTATGAAAGAATTAAAAATAAATTACATGATTCAGATGTCATTTTTGGTCAGTTTCAGGGAAATATTGTATGCTTTTTAACTCGTATGAGTTTATCTTTGTTTTTTTACCAGTAACCTTCTTTATATATTTCTATCTAAATAACAAAAGATTCACGGTAGCTTCAAAGGGGTTTTTAGTATGTAGCAGTTTATTCTTCTACAGCTGGTGGAATGTATATTATCTTCCAATAATACTGACATCCATAGTTTTTAATTACACCATTGGCAGAACCCTTAACAAAGAATTTAATAAAAATGGGGGAAAGGTTTTTAAAAGAATAATTCTAACTTTAGGTGTTGTTTTAAATTTATCATTGCTCGGTTATTTTAAATATACTGATTTTTTAATTGAAAACTTCAATCTAGCTTTTGATTCCAGCGCTGAACTTTTGCAATTAGCGTTACCACTAGCGATCTCATTCTTTACATTTCAACAAATAGCATATTTAGTAGATAGCTACAGGCAAGAAACTAAAGAATACGACTTCTTAAACTACGCATTATTTGTAACATTTTTTCCGCAATTAATTGCAGGTCCAATCGTACACCATAAAGAGATGATGCCACAGTTTGCCAATACTAGAAACAAGGTTAAAAATTACCGAAATATTGCAATGGGGCTATTCATATTCTCAATTGGTTTATTTAAGAAGGTTGTTATTGCAGATACTTTTGCAGTGTGGGCAACTAGTGGCTTTGATATGGCAACTACCCTAAACCTATTTGAAGCATGGGCAACATCCCTATCGTATACGTTTCAACTGTATTTTGATTTTAGTGGCTATACAGATATGGCAATCGGTTTAGCTTTATTATTCAATATAAAACTTCCTATTAACTTCAACAGTCCGTACAAAGCGACCAACATCCAGGATTTTTGGAGAAGGTGGCATATGACCTTAAGCCGGTTCATGCGAGACTATATATATATCCCCCTTGGTGGCAATAGAAAAGGAGAATTTAGAATATATACCAATCTATTGGCTACCTTTATTTTAGGTGGGATCTGGCATGGGGCCGGTTGGACGTTTGTGTTCTGGGGGTTCTTACACGGGATGGCGTTAATTACTCACAGAACTTGGAGTAAGTTAGGTTTTAATATTTGGACTTGGTTGGCTTGGTTGATCACATTTAACTTTGTAAATATTTCTTGGGTATTTTTTAGAGCAAGAGAGTGGAATGATGCCATTAAGGTTATAAGTGGCATGATAGGGATTAATGAAATTGCATTCCCGAGGGTATTACAAAATAAATTAGACTTTTTAGATAAATATAATATTAAGTTTGGAGAAATTCTTGTTCGTTTAGATACAGATGGCGGCGTTACGTTGATACCATGGTTGGCAGTTGGATTATTAGTAGTTTTATTTTTTAAAAATTCAAATGAATGGTGTATAAAGTTAAATTTTAATACAGGATATTTGCTAATAACTTTAGCATTATTAATTTCATCTTTATGGAGTCTTAATGACTATTCACAGTTTATATATTTTAACTTTTGATAAAAAAATAAATAAAGTATTTTTTACTGGTATTATTTTATCTGTAATTTTTTCATTGGTAACGATTTCTTTTTCATTGAAAATCGTTGATCTCACAATAAGTCAGAATGACTTAATAAGAAAATACCAATTATCAAAACTTAATAATATAGATGACCAGGTCGAAAATATTATTATTGGAGATTCCTCTGGCGGGAATGGGATTAGTGCGGATTATTTTACAAAATTATCAAAACAAAAGACAAAGAATTATAGTTTAACTGGCAGCTATGGAATATTAGGAAGTCTTGGAATTCTAAAAAAGGCCGTAGTTAAAAATAAAAATATTAAAAATGTTGTTATTGTGCATACATTGGACATTTGGGATAGGTCGTATCCTACAGAGGCCGTTTTTCAGTTATTTCCAGTGCATTACGCACTTAATGAGCTTAATTTTAATAGCATTATCGCATACTTTTTCAATATAAAAGAAATATGGTGGAATCTTAATTATGTTATAAAAGATGAGAATATAAAAATTGACCAAAGTAACGATTATACATTGCAGTCTGTAAAAAAATATTCCAATAAATTAAAATATTTCAATACCAAGTTTTCTTTAAATAATAAAATTTTGTCTATCGATAAAATAAATGAGCTAGAGCTTCTAGAGTATTTTTGTAAAAATAATTCATTGAATTGTATATTTGTTAATGGGCCGATACATGAGGAATTAATAAAAAATAGTGATGTATTTATTAAAAATACATTAGAAGACATTAAAGAAAAATTTAATTATATTAAATATTATGATGACATTCTATCGTACCCAAACCATAAAATTGGAGACTCCCTAGACCATATAGATACAAATTTTAAAAATGAGTCTACAACTGATTATTTTAATCTTATTAACAATGATCTGTTAAGATAGGCTTATTGGGAAGTAGTATCCTAATATCTTTGAGTAGGCTACGGTAAGCTACCCCACATGTAGAAAATGTAATCGTATTGTTTTACTAGTATAGGGTTCCTTAGTCGTTGATAAGAAAGATGATCGAAACGGCTGTTTATACTCTTCCCCCCCCGGTCTTTTTAGCTATTCTAAAGGCTAGGTCACTACCATGGCTAAAAAGATCAAAAATGCACCCACTACCTTGGCCAGGTTTAGGGTGTTCTGGATAATTTTATTGTCCACATATGCTAAAATAGGACCTAGAAATATCAACTGGAAATCAACCACTATGGCAGATCAAGGCGGTATTCGTATAGGTGCTGGTAGGCCTTTAGGCTCTAGAAATAAAGCGACAGCCGACATCAAGGAAGGGCTTTCAGAGCTAGCTAAGACCCATACGGAGGCAGCACTAGAGGTGATTGTAGAATTGATGTGTAACAGCTTGAGTGACAATGTAAGGTTAGCTGCTGCATGCTCTTTGCTTGATCGCGGGTATGGCAAACCATCAATGGCTCAAGTTGATAACTCAACTGGCCATGAAATTACGGCGTTTGAGGTTGTGGCAGATTATTAAGTAATTCAGTATATATTAACTCGGTGCTCCCGAATTATCCCTTATCAATAAAAGCAGGTTTAAGTACTCTTGGTTTAAAAGAGTTAAATAAAGTTTTTTCACACGTGGGGGTATATTTGGGGGCATAAGTTTATTTATTAGTAATTAAACCCTTATAAATCAATGTAATATTGCGTCAATATGAGTGAGGCTCCGGCACCATTTCCTATAAAAACACGCCTAAAAAACGCCAAATTCTAGAAACGTGTAATTTATTCCCGTAGCACACTCGTAGCACACTTTGACGACTGTTTTGACCGTTTGACCGTTTTTAGGCGTAAAAAAACCGTGCGTTTTACGGTCACGGTTAGATGTAACAATAAGTGGCTTAAACTAACATCTCTCCTTTCGTAAACAAAGTTGCTTAGCCGCCCGCGCTCATTGAACTGAAAGTGGTGTTGCACCTGTTTCAGATCGAACAATCTTTCCATTTCTAAGAGAGTGCATCATCAGCAGGGCTTCACGACTGCCATCTGG
>Ga0209815_1001287_pt1 | contig 16813 bp, 16 predicted proteins | sample CoawatmetaG00DNA_FD_187507 | JGI IMG/M metagenome (GOLD analysis project Ga0209815, IMG submission 187507) | Marine microbial communities from the West Antarctic Peninsula - Coastal water metaG002-DNA (SPAdes) (version 2) | ecosystem: Environmental > Aquatic > Marine > Coastal ...
CAGCAACGTTTACTAGCACCCATGGCATTAGTAGGATTAACCGCTTTATCAGTGCTAACCAATATAAAACGCTCTACCTGCCGCTCTATGGCCACCTTAGCCATCACCAACGTACCTAACACATTATTTTTTACACATTCGGCTATATTGTGCTCAACAATGGGCACATGTTTTACCGCAGCGGCATGGTAAATAATGTTGGGGTTCCACGTTAATATAACGTCGCTTACACGGTTTTCATCCGCCACTGAACCCAGCACCGGTATTATAGTGGTCACTGGTCCAACAGTAACGTTATTAGGCTGCTCATTGGTAAGGTAATGAAGAGTATCTAGCAATTCGTTGTGCAAGGTATAGAGCGAAAATTCGCTTAACTCAAATAATAATAATACCTTTGGTTTACGCTGCAATATTTGCCTACAAAGCTCGCTACCAATACTGCCACCGGCTCCAGTCACCATAACGACTTTACCAGTGACTTGTTCTTGCAGCATTACTTCGTTTGGCTCTGCTGGTTCCCGTGCCAACAAATCGTTGATATCCAAATCGTGTAGATCTGCATAGTCAGCTTTCCCTTGGACCATTGCAATCAACCCTGGCAAAGTACGAATACGTAAATTCAAGGGGCGCAGGTGTTCTATAATCACACTACGTTGCTTGCGGGTAATGGATGGCATTGCAAGTAATATGTCATCAACCTGATGGTTAAGCACAAAAGCCTGTAATTTTTCTTGGGGTATAATGGGTACGCCCATCAAGTCTCTCCCGTGTAGCTCAATGCCGTCATCCACAAAAGCCAGTAAGATGCACTCACGGCTTTGCCCCAAACCAACAGCCAATTGCCGGCCTGCAGCACCAGCACCAAAGATCACTACCCGCGATTGGTGAGACACGTCTACATCAGCAACAGCGCGCCCGTTCGCATGATTTATACGAACTGAATCTTCAATCTTACGCAGTAACCAACGTGCAAACATACGAGAACCACCAACAGCCAGCACAGCCACCATGGCATTAATGGGCACAACAGACCGCGGCACCCCCTGCACACCGCTTAAAAAGGTAACCAACCCCCATAGTGCTGAATACACAACAACGGCCTTCACAATAGACCATACGGCCCTCATGCCTAAGTACCGAATGATCGCCCTATAAAGCCCAAAGTGAGCAAACACAGGCACGGCAAACACTGGGGCAAACAGCACCAACAATACTATTGGATTATTCACGCCTCCACGGGGCCAGTACCAATTATCTAATCGTAGTGAAAACGATAGCCAAAGAGCGCCTATGAGTAATACAGCGTCAGCTGCAATAAGAATGCTGCGTTTTGCTGGGCGGGGTATCGCAAGGATGCCTTTAAAAATATTGTGCATTGAATGGTCTCACGGAAATATAGAATCAAACAGCTATTTTCTGAAAAGAAACGTTTCGGGGATATTCGATCAAACTGATATTAATACAAGAAGATTACTACAAACTCATGACGCTTATAAATAGGGTCAAAATCCATTAATGGGAGACCCCATCTTTTTTGAGCACCTTAATAAACGTCAGCCAAATAATTTTAATATCCAGCCACAGAGACTGATGGTGCATATACTCAACATCCAGAGCTACTTTCTGAGGAATAGGTAATTCATCACGTCCATTAATTTGAGCCCAACCAGTTAAGCCCGGCACTAAGGCATGGACACCTTTTTGTGTTCGCAGGGCAATCAAATCATCTTGATTGAATAAGGCTGGACGAGGCCCAACAAAACTCATATCACCTTTCAAAATACACCAAAATTGCGGTAATTCATCCAAACTCGATTTGCGTAAAAAATCACCCACTGGTGTCAAAACACTTTTAGGATCAGCCAGTAAATGAGTTGCCACTACAGGTGTATCAACCTTCATACTTCGGAATTTAGGCATTTTAAAAATAGTATTATTCTTACCCACTCGATCGGACCAATAGAGAACGGGGCCTTTTGAAGTAAGCTTTACCAACACTGCAACCATGATAACCGGTAATAGTAATAATAACACTGCCACAAATGCCAGGATTAAATCAATGAGTCTTTTCATTAAAAGTCATTACCTTGATATATACCCAAGCTCATTAAATATATGGATTTTATTTTCGTCATCCTGGTGTTTTCCAAGATAGTTGGCACTATTTTCTCAATTGTTTATGCAACGGCTTTTTCCGCCTCTCATAGCAACTGCATCAGTACCAAGATTAGGACTGCCTTTTAGCATAATGGAGAACTTAAAATAGTTTAAATAACGTACCCTCTTTACCAATACTTTCTTGCAAAAAGAACACTTCGCCGCCCACGCTACATTTCAATATGATAGTGATGGGAACTAGTAGAGCAAGGCCGGAAGAAATAATTTCAAAAAAACGTTCCATTCTTACATCCTTTGATCTAGATATTTACCGGTTTCTCTATGAGCAAACTCTGGTAACAAACCATAATACAACTTGACAATATCATCCTTAGTCCACGCTGCCTTGGCTCTTAAGGCGTCGATTCCAGCCATGAATTCATCCAATTTAGCCTCATCAAAGTCAGATTGATTTCGGACAATACCGACTGTATCGAACTGGTCCATATCTAAATTTTCGTTGTCAGTAAAAAATTCTTCAAAGTCTTTTTCACCAGTCGTATCGCTCTTAAAAAAATAACAAGGCCACTGCTTTTTAGCAATCAATTCTTCGGCCCTATCTCGCGCTTCATCCTCAGACGCGCACTCATAAGGCTCATATCCACGTCCTCTTAAAAAACGAACAGCAATTTCGGAGAAAGTAATCAGGTGCAGTTTTTCGCTCAACTTTGGGAAAAAAATATCCCTATTCTCACCTAACAACCCAGATAACAGACAAAGCTCCCCAGACTCTTGAGGCGTTAGAAAATAGCGACGAACATCATTTGGTGCAGCCAAAGGTTGGCGCTTGGCAAAACGTTGGTTAAATCCATGAAGCAAAGAACCATCAGAAAAGGCCACGTTCGCAAAGCGGGCCATAGAAATATTTTGAGCCACACTCTCACGCATTAAGAACATTTCCATAATGCGCTTACTTGCGCCCATCATGTTCACAGGATTAGCTGCTTTATCTGTTGAAACACAAAAGTATTTTTTGACTTGCATTTTCTTAGCCAAACGCAGCGTTTTGATTGTATTAAATACATTAACCATTATCATCCGCATCAGTGTATACGGATCTTTTTCACTCCGAACATGCTTTAAGGCCGACAAATTAAACACATAATCATAAGGACCTTCTGCTGCCATTAAAGCTTCAAATTCAATACTCCCACAATCAATCACAAAAGTTTTAAAGTCCCCTGACCCGTAACCAACAGTGCTCCGGATATCCCGCACTAGCTCAACCATATTGTTTTCAGATATATCAACTACATGCAGTATTACTGGACCTCGTTTAAATATTTCTCTCACAACAGCTTGCCCAATGGAGCCAGCCCCTCCAATTACAAGAAATCGTCCGCATGATGCAAGCGAATTTAGTTCGTTATTATGACTAACCAAATCATTTTCGAATAATTCAGCGTTACGGCCAATCAATGACAAATAATCCATAATAAATCCTGATTTAAAAAAATAGTTAATCGAGCCTCTCTATTAATTCCTTGGGATTAAAAGGAGGAGACCACCCCAATACCTCTCGAGAACGACCAATGTCTAGTTGAAGATCTGTCATCAAACTCTCACCAGCTTTCTGCTTACCTAAAATGTTAAAGATAAACCAAAGACATACCAACGGAAACTTAGTAATAATGGGCTTTTTACCAAGAAGCTTACCCATTAATTTGACAACTTCTAGCGTTGATAAATCTTCATTATCACTAACAAAAAACAACTCATTTGCAGCCTTCTCGTGATCAATGCACAATGCAATAAAATTAACTAAATTTTTAATAGCCACCAAACTACGTTTGTTATGAATAGAGCCGACGGGGAGAGGTATACCGCACTTTATAAATTTTTCTATGAGCCCAAAATTGCCAGGTGCATTTATGCCATAAATAGCCGGAGATCGTATAATAACAATATCTAGATTCGTTCTTTTTGCAATATCTAACAAGCCTGTTTCAGCTTCTAGCTTAGAGACAGCATATGGTGAATGAGGGAGTGGGATGTCATCAGGATTAAATGGTTGCCCTGAGGTCATACTACCATTAACACCTATCGAACTCAAAAAAATAAACCTCGATACACCAAACGCTGCCGCCTGTTCGGCTAAATTTAATGTGCCTGAAACATTAACCACCCTGAACGCCACTAATGGGTCGGCAACCTTATCGTTGAGTATATGTGCCCGCCCTGCCAAATGGATCACTGTAGTACAGCCTTCTAAAGCCCGCCTCCATTGAGTATCTGCATCCAAACTATCTACCACGATATATCTTGCCCCTCCTACAGCAAGAGAACTATCACGAACAGACCGCAAGAGGTCATACCCTCCAGCGTGTAACTCTTGGCATAGAGTCTCCCCCACAAAACCATTCGACCCTGTCACTAAAATTTTGTTGTATTTTCTCTGAGACACTACTGGAACACCTTCTGACTTTATTGTCCTAAAATATCTAGGCTTGAATACAATCCCCTAGTCTAGAGATAGTTTTGTATGGCAATTTTTTATTTGTCCAAAATAAAAGATTGGTAGCCATTATTGAAATAGAACCCTATTTCAACGCTTTCAAGACTAAGCTTAACTGCGCTACCCACTCATCAGGTTGGATTCCAAATTGGCTATAAAGTTTTCGGCAATCTAAACGAGAGTTTAGTGGACGCTTTGCGGCCGTTGGAAAGGCGGCACTATCAATCATATTCAATTCAGGCTTTTTCTTAATCAGCTCAACACTCTCTGCTTGAGTAAAAATGATATTAGCAAATCCATGCCAGTTTATATAAGGCAATCCAGAATAATGATAAGTGCCCCATGTAATTGAGCCCTTACTATTCTTAATTTTTTCACAAATTTTCAAACAGCACGCTGCAATACCTTTGGCACTAGTTGGAGAACCCCACTGGTCTCCAACAATTTCAAGCATCTCTCTTTTAGATGCCAAATGAAGCATTGTTTTAACAAAATTATCTCCGAACTCTCCAAATACCCATGCTGTCCTCAAAATAATGTGTTGGTCTAAATTGGTTCTCACTGCAGTTTCGCCAGCTAATTTCGTTTTACCGTAGACTCCTGTGGGATCTGTAGTGTCGGTTTCTACATATGGCTTTTCGCCATCGCCACTAAAAACATAGTCTGTTGAAATGTGTATCAATGAACTACCGAAAATATGGGACGCTCTCGCTAAATTTTTAGGACCTACACCGTTCACAAGATTCGCTTGCACTTGATCGCTTTCAGCCTGATCGACGGCAGTATAGGCTGCCGCATTAATTACAATATCAGGTCTATAGTAGCAAAAGATTTTAGATACTTGGATATAATCAGTCACATCTAAACTAGATCTATCTAGGCAAATGAAGTCAAAATCATCGGAGTTTAATATTTTTCTGAATTCACTACCTAACTGACCGTTACCACCTGCGATAAGAACTTTCAAAACTCTAAGCCGACTAAACAGGGTGCTGCTCTATCCTTTGCAGATAATAGAGGATCAGAAATTGGCCACGATATATTGAGCAACGGATCATTCCACAAAATACATCCCTCGTCTGAAGGCTCATAAAAATCCGTACATTTGTATTCAAAATCAGCGATTTCTGAAAGCACAACGAATCCATGAGCAAACCCTGGTGGTACCCAAAATTGTTTTTTATTTTCCTCAGACAAAATAACACTTTCCCACTGACCAAAAGTCTTAGAATTTTCACGTATATCGACAGCAACGTCGAAGACCTCTCCTTTAACCACCCGTACTAGTTTTCCCTGCGCTTTAGTCTTCTGGAAATGCAGCCCCCTAAGAACTCCACGAGATGATCGAGAATGATTATCTTGAACAAAGGCTAGCTCAATTCCAGCTTCCTGAGCATATCTATCTACTTGAAAGGTTTCTAAAAAAAAACCCCGGGCATCTCCAAACACCTGAGGCTCAATAACCACACAGCCTTCAAGTTTAGTCTCAATGACATTCACTTGTAACCACCTGCTACCTTTTTTAAATACTCACCATATTGTGTTTTCTTAAGTCTGTCTGCTTGGCGTAATAAACTTTCCTTGGTAATCCAACCTTGCTGGAACGCAATTTCTTCCAAACAAGCAACCTTTAACCCTTGGCGATGCTCTATTGTTTGGACGAACTGACCCGCTTCCAACAATGAATCATGAGTACCAGTGTCCAACCAGGCAAAGCCACGGCCAAGAAGTTGTACAGTTAAATCACCCCGTTTTTGGTACAAATTATTCACATCGGTAATTTCAAGCTCACCTCGACTTGACGGGACTATCGACTTAGCAATTTTGACGACATCGTTGTCATAAAAATAAAGACCAGTTACAGCGTAATTTGACTTTGGAATCTCTGGTTTTTCCTCTATCGACAGGACCCTTCCTTCGCTATCAAACTCAGCAACACCAAAACGTTCAGGGTCTTTTACATGATAACCAAAGATCGTAGCACCTTTCTGCTTAGAAACAGCTTCTCTCAAATAGTTTGTGAACTGAGGCCCATAAAATATATTATCGCCGAGCACCAAGGCCACGTTGCTCTCACCGATAAACTCTTCACCTATAATAAATGCCTGCGCTAATCCATCAGGACTAGGTTGAATGGCATATACTATGTCAACGCCAAATTCTGATCCGTCACCCAGTAATCTCTGATAACTTGTTATGTCTTTTGGAGTAGAAATAACCAAGATATCCTTAATACCTGCCAACATTAATACCGAAATTGGATAATAAATCATCGGTTTATCATAAATTGGCAGTAGTTGTTTAGACACACCACGAGTTATAGGGTGTAATCTTGTTCCAGACCCTCCCGCCAATACAATACCTTTGCATACCGTAGACACTATTATCCTCCAATTCTTTTAAGCTTGTATGCACCCGAAAGGGCTCTTTTCCACCAGACTCCATTATCGAGGTACCATTGGACCGTTTTACGTAACCCAGTCTCAAACGTCTCCTTAGGAACCCAGCCTAAGTCACGCTGCAACTTACTCGCGTCGATAGCATATCTTGCGTCATGGCCTGGTCTGTCTTTAACAAAACTAATTAAATCCCTATACCTGGAAATTCCAATCGGTTTGTTTGGAGCAAGCTCCTCGAGAAGGCTACAAATTGATTCAACCACTTCAATATTTTTTTTCTCGTTATGGCCTCCAATATTGTAGGTTTCACCCAGCTTACCTTGGGTAACAACTTTCAACAAAGCCTCAGCATGATCCTCAACATACAGCCAATCTCTAACTTGAGATCCATCTCCGTAAACAGGTAACTGTCGCCCTTGAAGAGCACTCAAAATGACATGCGGTATAAGCTTTTCTGGAAAATGGTAAGGGCCATAATTATTAGAACAGTTGGTGATCACCACCGGCAACCCATAAGTTCTCGACCACGCCCGCACTAGGTGATCTGAAGCAGCTTTGCTAGCTGAATAAGGTGATGATGGCGCATAACTTGTTTCCTCCGTGAAAAGAGAATGATTTCCCTCTAAATCTCCATATACCTCGTCGGTAGAAATATGATGGAATCTAAATTCATGCGCTAATCCTTGACTCCGAGTATGGACATACGACCTGCAACATTCAAGTAAGTTGTAAGTGCCCAAAATATTAGTAGTTACAAAATCATCTGCGCAATCAATCGAACGATCAACATGGCTCTCCGCTGCCAAATGCATAACGACATCTGGTTGGTGTTTTTGCAATACAGACATCATAGATTCACGCGAACAAATATCACTATGCTCAAAATGATAGCGCCGATTTGACTCTACATGAATTAATGAATCAAGGTTACCTGCGTATGTCAGTTTATCTACATTTACCAATTCAAAGCTAGTGTCTTGCATAATGTGTCTTATAACAGCACTACCTATAAATCCTGCTCCACCAGTCACCATCACTTTCATACTTTTTCCTTCAGCAAAGTTATCATATTAACGTTTTCGCTCACCTAACTATTCTCAACAACACACATATGCCCAAGATAAGGGAATGTTTAATATCCCTGCGAGTTTGTATAAACCTAAAAACCCATCTTATACGCCAACCATCTCTTGACCCCAGGTAACCGTCTAAGGGAACTGATTGGGATAGGGTATTTTCAAGTAAATAAACCTGATGAAAATACCAACCACTTTGAAAAAGTTTAAACCGCTTACCAGCTGCGGATAACCCGACATTAGCTCCAGTGTCATTACCACTATGCTGCCTATAATCTATATAGCTATTAGAATCTATAAACCAACTTTTCCCAACATTACGAACGGCGTAATATACTAGCCAATCATGATAGTAAAAATTTTTTTCAATTATTGGATGATCAAACAAGTATTTCTTGACTAATGACGCTATTTCAAGAGTAAAGATATACGTGCAACCTGGACCAGCTGATTCAAACTTATAGTCTAGCAACGTTTGAGGATTGGATTTATTAATATATTTTCGCTTCCCACATGGATAAGTAGCAGTGACACTGGAACTGTAACCCATGTATGTACCATCTGACAAAACACTTAGCCCTTCTAATAATTTATTTGGCGCCCAAATATCATCTTGGTCAGAAAAAGCTACAAATTGATACTCATCGATTGGAGCGTATTTAAGCAGATCATAAAAGTTCTTACCTGCAGACCCGAATCTCTCAGTAGATTTAAGCAAAAAAATTCGCTCATCCTTTTTACAGAACTCAGCAACTATATCTTCAGTCTCATCATCTGAGTAATCAATATTGACAAACAAGTCCCAACTGTTATGTTTTTGCTGCCTAATTGATTCAATTTGTTCTCGTATGAAGAGACCTCCATTATATGCTGCTAACAAAATACAGGTTTTGCCAATCAAAAAATTTGCTCCAGGAAATTAAATATAAATGACATTAATGAAAAAGCCTACCCTATAAACTACAGACCTGTCCAAGGTAAACCAGAGGGATAACAACTTTAACCTATGGTTGTAAAAGCACACAAAAAAGCAGGTGGCGAGACCTCTTAGTTCATAATTACTAGCCCGTTTGCTAATAAACATTCCAATAAGAAACTCAAGTATAAATTTTATATTGTTAACGAAATTCTATAAATCACATGTAAAATCAAGTGGTCCCTTGAACAACAAGGGTAGATAAACTAGCACACAAATACAAAACGTCGCTGACCATAACAACTCAATATCCACACACAAGTTTCTACTTTATAACAGGACTTCTACTTAACACTTTCCGAATCGACCGCCGCCATATTTTCATCTCGTAAGCCTATGTATAGCTCCATTTATCTCTCCTAAACGTAAAATAAGTTAGTGTGACAACAAAGGCCCTTAGGTAATCCCTGCGTTAGATAATCCCTGCCCTAATTACACAACCCTATCATCACGCGGCCTAATAATGCTCAATTAGCAAATAGACCTTGATTAACTTTTAAAGAATTGAACGTTGATCTTTAGAGCCATAAAGCAAATGAGAAAAAAATGATATAAATCTGATAATCTTTAACCTAACACAACTGCAAAAAAATAATCCAATACTGACTGACCAACTTAATATGGATATTGGTAGAAAATTCCTACTCAGGCTCAACAAAGAAACCAATCCAACTGGATATAAAATAATCCACAATTCCACACGCTTGTAAAACGCTAATAACCGTAGTTCATTTTATAAATAAAAATAGATCTATAAATCTACTGTGAGATTAATTTTAAATATGAAATTGTACAAGACGATTGTCTAAATATATCTGGAATTAGATTTTTGTTATAAAAGACCCCATCTTTCGATTGCTTAACGACCTGTAAAATTAAATTAGGCAGCTCAGTATCAGAACTAAAAACCTCACCATTTACACCTGATTGTACCAACTCTCGATTTCCATCCACATCGCGTAATATACATGGTACACCTAAGCAAAGCGCCTCTAAAACAGACCGAGGAACACCTTCAGAGAGAGATGGAAGAATTAGAATATCTGCCTTAGAGATATATTGGTAAGGCTCATTCACATGACCATGAAAGACTACGTAACTTTCAAGATCCAACCTTCTAACCATTTGCTTAGCCTCATGTAAAAGTGGTCCGTCACCAAACATGTCTAAAACAAAACTTATCCCTTGAAGATGTAACACTTCCATCGCATTAATTAGTAATAAAGGTTTTTTTCTTTCAATAAAGTTACCCGTAAAAATAAATCTAACCGTCTTACTGATCACCTTATTTTTTTGATATTTAATAATCCTAGCCTCATCGATAAAGTTACCAATTACAGGGGTACTACGTCCAATATAACGCTCAACTTGTTCCGCCATAGAATGTGTCATCGATACTACGTGCTTGACCTTTTTCAGTCGCTTAAGGTGGACATATGCTAATAATATACCAACAAATCCATATGTATCTAAGTAATTCTTTGGGTTATTCCCTCGAACACTTGCACATGTTGTGGCATATTTATTGCAAAAACTATTGATGAAGTCTGCAGAAAAACTTGAGGAAATGGTCGCTATATTTTTTGGATGTCCAGCTTCTTTTAATAATTGACGCAAATATTTTAATTTATTGGACCAAGAGTGCTCCGCTAAAGATACCGTAGCAATACTATTATTTAATAAATCGAAATCACTCCTACCGCACTTTAAAGTAACAAAAGTTACTGACACAAATTGAGATAGTGAATTAGCAAGTGCTGCAGCTCCTTTTACTGGGCTATGATCAGAGGGCGAAGGAACAATAATAAAAACCTTTTTAATATTCATAATAACGTAAGCATGTTTTTAGCACGCTTTTTCCAAGTGTACTTAGTTTTATACAAGTTATAAGCATTACTTCCAAGCTTCTCTCTCAAACAATCACTCAACATTATACGCTGCAAAGCATGAGACCAAGCCCTTACATCATCAGGCTTTACTAATAAGCAATTTTCATTATCAATCAGAACCTCTCTCAACACAGAAATATCTGAAGAAATAATCGGGGAACCGACTGACAAGTACTCAAACAGTTTCATTGGCGACATCCATTTTGACGTATCAGATCCTTTAACACCAATCGAAACACTGTCCTGATAGGGCATTAATAGAATATCAACCATTGCCATAGCATTGGCTACTTTTTTAGGATGAATAAACCCCATAAAATATAAATTACTGTTAATGTTTTTACATCTATACTTCTCAATATCAGATTCATTTCCACCATAAATAATAAAAGCTACATCAGGGTGCAGCTTAGCAAGCCCTTCAATGACTTCTATGCCTCTGCCAGGATATAAATGTCCAAAATATCCCACAACCGTCTGGTAATTATCTAGATTACCCAAGCCAAATAAAAACTGATGACACAGCCTCTTCCGCTCCAACAAGCTCAAATTCAATTGCCCAGATCTTGCTGCATCGTGAAAGACACTAATGTGGGTACTAGAAATCCCATGAAAATCTGCAATTATTGTTTTTAAAGCATCCGAAATCACAACAGTTCGTATTTTTTTAGAGGTTAGAAGTAATTGTTGTAATTTTTTTCGTAAACCATACTCAGGCGAATGGGTTTCATAGATCACGTTTTTCCTAAATAACAAACCAAAAAAAACAGCCCCGTATAAGTTTCTTGAAATAATATAGTTTGGGCGCGTATTTTTAATAAGATCACTTATAAAACGAATGAAAGCATAAAGGGCAATAACACACTCAATCCCTCTTGTATGCTTAGCAGAATAAAAAGCTAGCTCAATCTCACTACCTGCGATGCCATAAGTATTTTCTAATTCTTGCATCCGAGTTGCTGGGGCAAGCAGCTCAGTATGTGCAAAAAGAACAACTTCATACCCCAACTGACTCAACCCCTCACACATGTTGACCACGTGAATAGAGTTTGCTGCCCTAGATGGGATCGTAGATGGAGATATATAGTAAACTTTCATGTTTATAAGAACTACCTATGCCGAAACAAAGAGTGAAATCCAATACCCGGATAGTCAATAAAACCCCATTCTGAAAATCGATTTGGGTTTAATGCCACATCAATTCGAGCTACAGTTAACATTCGAAACCAAGAGTCCCATAAATCAGATTCACTCCAATGCCTAGAGTACTTACTCCAGTGGGTGACAATGCGATCATGCTTGGGACGCAATAATGATATCGACTGTCTTAACCTTTCAGTTCGGGCAGTCCCATGTGAATTATAGACATGTTTTGCAGATCTAAGTAAATTACTCACAGAACGTGGTCGAATTTTGTGAGACTCACAGAAACCCCCATCCACATTTTGTTCAAGTAAAATGCTTTCAGCAGTACGAATCAGCCGGTCTCTATGGCTAATTACCGAATTCGTCCCCGCACCCGTAATAACATAAACTGCATCATAGTCGTAACAGCCGCCGCCGCCGGGGTAAGGCGCAAAATGGCCATCTTCATCACCCAATGCCGCAATGTTATCGGCTGCTTTTCCCCAGGGTACATTCTTAGTCCGCAGATAGTCCAACACTTCATATTGGTGATAACCGTTTTGAAACTGGAGGTGGGACATAGATTGAAATGGACCCCAAAAGCCAAACGAATTTATTGCGCTCAAATGCAGCACCTGCCAATCGTGAATTAGGGCTGCAACATCCTTTTCAAGATATTCATGGGCATGACAAAGCAAGGTTGCCAAAAACATCGCTTGGTTTCCACTACTAGGCACACCATTTAAAGAACCCGCTCGTTGAAGATCTCTTTCAACATCAACATTAACAATGGTAGTACATGATCTTCAAGGGGGTCATTTTTGAGCTGATTAAGCACAAACAACGCACTAAGTGAAAAAGCAAGTAACTGGAGATAGGGTTTATCTTGACTCAAAGATACTCCGACTTTAAGTCGCTCCAAACGGACGATATCAAGATCCTTCCGAATCGATAACGATAAAGCGTAAGAGTGAGCAGCTAAATATTCGCCATCTAGCAAAAGGCGAAGTCCGAATATGGCAAAGCACCTTGCATACGGAGTAATTTCAGAGTTCGTGGTGAGCCTAAATGCATGACTTCCATCAATAAATAATTCTAAAAATTTCCGATACGCAAGACGAGCGGTATTGATCGATTGGGGTTCAAGACAATTTTTTATTTTCATTAATTTACGGTCGCTTATTATTCATAACAATTTAATGATACGAGTGTTAAAGAAATACTAGTTAACTAGAGATTATAAAGCTCGTTATTTAATATGATTTTAGTCGGAATTCATACTTCAATAACAATCACCAAGCCTCCTATGGAATCCAAATATTACTTTCATAGTGGCACATAAGATATCATCTTATTACATCAAAATTATTCTTTGAACTTACACTGTAAAAAAATAAGAATAATCGGTTATTATTTGATTAATTAACCAATTAAGATTAATAAATGGAAAAAAAATGACCACACGTGTAACATGAGTTCAATCCTTATTACTAATCAAATTCAAGAACTGAAACGACCTAAATATTTATGACAAGAGAAAAAGAAAGTTGGATAATATATGATGGTGAATGTCCCTTTTGTTCACGATATGTCAAAATGATTCAATTAAAGAAAACGATAGGTGAAGTTCGCCTGATTGATGCCAGAAACACACCACCTGAACTTAAACTGCTTATAGAAAGAAAACTTGATATAAACCAAGGTATGGCATTTTTTCTTGATGGTCAACTTTTTTACGGATCAGAATGCATCAATAAATTAGCTTTACTTTCATCGCCTATTGGCGTCTTCAACAATATCAATTATTTCATTTTTAAACATCCAACCATATCAAAGGTCCTATATCCATTCATGGCGATGGGAAGGAATATCGTCATCTATATGTTGGGTCGGGGGTCTATCAAATAAATCTATTAGCCTTTAAATGGGACATAAAAATTATCTTTTGCGAGCTCCTCAGTTTCTATATTGCCATCTACATAATCCATGCAAACAGTTCTAAACTCAATTTCGAATCCAGTAATCCGCTTCTTATCTAACTGCTTAAATTCATTAAATTCAAAAGGGTTAGACCAAATGTGGTGTGGATATAGGTCGTAATTGAAATAACCGTTACTGTCAACAATAGATAATATGTACTCTTGATGTCGAATTAAGTAATTAGCCAACTTATCTCTTTCACTCAAAAATACTTCATTGGGAATCACAACGGGTTCAATCGTACAGTCATCAGCTTTTTGTACCATCTCATGCAAGATGGATTGAGAGAATACTGGGTAACCAATATTAATTTTCGCCGCATTTTCGAACTGATCTTGAGCTATCACGACAGAAGACCGTAAAAAATAGTTTGATGGTATGCGGTAACGCTTCTTATCTTCAGTAACTGCATAGATTTCAGAAAAAGTAGCAGCAGAGGTTTCATACCAACCGAGAGATACAGTTGAATTGAGTGAGGGGAAAACTAGCATTACGCCCCCACCCAGTGCTATTAACAGAACTAAAATTGTTGACAAAAAATTAGTTAATTTCTTACTTCTCATCGTCGAAAGCGCAGCGACTATTGCAAAATTAAAGACTATCCATTTCCAGAAAAAAATACCACTTACGAAGAAGATAATAAAGTGTGTCGCATCATACAACAGCGTCAAGATTATCATCCACCTTATTCTAAAAACTGCAAGAACAGCAATGAATTGAATAAAGATAGTCATAAAATTGAAGAAAAATAGATTCGAATTTATAACCTCATACACTGAAGTCCAAAGCCAGTTGACATGCGAGATTGGCAACGTTCCTTGTAATTTTGCAGCGAGCATTATCTCTTGGGTTGGACTATCTAAAGTCCATGACCACCAGTTTGGACCAATCCCCAGTTTTTTAACAGCAGAATTGAAATAATTTGCGAAATGAATAGCAACGACAAGGAGTACAAAAATCTCGGACGGAGATGGCATTTTCCAGACCGAATCACTCACATTTGCAAAGTCTTTACGTATTTCGTATTTATGTGTTAACTTTTCACGATGACTTAATAAAACCATACCAATTATTAATAAAAGTCCTAGTTCCGAAACAACTAAGTTATCAGTATACGAAAGCCGCTGTCCAAAAAAAACAAAAGTAAACTCACCCTGCCATATCATAAGTAACAACAGGGGCACTGCAAGTGCTGGACGCCAAATCCCAACGAAGCCTAGCAATATACTAATCCAGGTGAGCAATAAAAAAATAGTTAAAACCAGCTCTTCATTATCATCCTCAGGAAGGAAACTTTGGAAGGCTGTTGCAGCATAAAATAAGAACAAACATATAACCGTTCTTATTAATATTTTCATAGCCTTTGTTGAACTATCAAAATAAAGAAAACTAAGAGCATTGTCCTTTTATGATCAGTTGAAAAGAAGAAGTTTGTTAAAAAATAAAAAATTACATAGGCGGAAAAAAAAATATTCAATGAATAAAGAATATAACGAACCGTTGCTACATATTTTACCGGAATTGAACTATAAAAGAGTTTTTTAATAGTCATAAAGTCTTGGTCAAATGCAACACGTTATCTTCTTTTATTGACCTATAGGGGAGAGTTTGATTTGACGAGAGCTGCAATAACCTTAGCTGGCTTATTTGGTCGGCAATCAGTCCAACTACCAACGACATGCCTCCCGCCATGATTCCAAGCGCACCACCGACTGGAACACCGGTGCCAAAACTCAAAGCGAGGACTAAACTGTAAATCATACTGACCAAAAGCAATATCATGCCTCCTCGAACAAATATCCTTAGCGGTGCAAACAGCATTATAATACGGAGAACCAGAGCCATAGTATTAAACCCATCCATAAGTTTTACTTTGCTCTTACCAATCCTTGCTTCCGATTTAACCGGATAGAAACTAATGGGATAACCTTGCTCAAGCATTATCATCAAGCTAGTTAAACTTGCACTGTACCCATCCGGCAAAACAGTTAGATACCGACAAATTAAATCACGTTTGTAGACACGCAACCCGCAGTTTAGGTCAGATCCCGCTCTAACGTCTAAGGATCTAGCTAACAGCCTAATCACCCATTTCCCTACAGCTCGGACTCTTGTTGTACTGCCAGTGGTTCTTTGTCCAATAACCGCTCCACAACCTTCTCGATATATAATATCAACCATTGCGATCAAATCTTCTATTCGGTGTTCTCCATCAGCGTCAAACCAAGCGACAAATTCTGTATCTGCGTAGACCATCCCCGTCTTTAATGCGCCGCCATACCCATAGTTATAGCCATGCTGTATGACCCGAATACCATCAACTTTAAGAGCAACATTTGCCGTGTTATCAGTACTCGCATCATCAACGACTATTACTTTCACATTTGGCAGCTTTTTTCTTAAGTTTATAAGAGTCGACGGGATACCCTCATCTTCATTATAAGCTGGAATAACGACTGTCACCTTTGATTCCCATTCATTCTCAAACATTTTGATCACTCCTCTTCAGGCTTCTCTTACAATAGTAAAAAATAGCCATCATACTTCTAAATAAAGTTAAAATTATCTACAATCACTTGAAAAAGGTAGTTTATAAAGATCAGCATTCTTTAAAAATTCCTTTTTAAATTTATCACTACTAGTGCTTGAATATTCATTGGCATTTTCACTAATAGATTTTAGTATATATTTATCTACAGCGATATCATAGTGAGAAATATCTTTATAAAGATCAAGATTGTAAGATAAACTCTTAA
>Ga0209815_1001291_pt1 | contig 16787 bp, 15 predicted proteins | sample CoawatmetaG00DNA_FD_187507 | JGI IMG/M metagenome (GOLD analysis project Ga0209815, IMG submission 187507) | Marine microbial communities from the West Antarctic Peninsula - Coastal water metaG002-DNA (SPAdes) (version 2) | ecosystem: Environmental > Aquatic > Marine > Coastal ...
CAGTAACCCCCAGCATTGCTCATATAAACCCTCCGGTTTTGCTCTATACCACCTTGACCAACAACCTTTTAAGTTCAACTTAACCTAAGTCATAGCAAATTTTTATTATTACTAAGCGAGTGTGCGACCCGAGAGTCGATCTGACATACAAAACTGTTAATGGTGATAGAGTACGGCCATAAATGTAACCGCTAATGTGGGCTGCAGTGGTAATACTAACGCTGAGTTCACCTAAGAGAACAACTAACATGCAGCAGCTGGCCAACGAATTATTCCACAAGACCATCCGCCGATGGGTGCCGTTTTGGCGCGATGTGCCACAGCAGTATGATTTATTGGAAAAGCTATCGCTTGATCCACAGCTCAATGACAACGATGAAAAGGTCTTGTTAACGTGGATGGATGCCTGCCTCAAAGACAATGGTGGTGAGGTGGCGGCAAGGACACGAGCGGCAGAGCTGGGCCAGCGCTTCTTAGACCTTAACGATGCTGGACGAGTGCGCTTTTTGTCCCTCATGGCAGATAATTACTCGGTTGATGAAGTGCGTCTAACGGCGGTCATAGAGTCTTGGTTAGCAGCAGAATCTGGTCAGCGGTTTGATCTAGAGGCGCAACTTCGCAGCGCCTTAGAGCCTCCCAGAACGAAGCTATTGACGCAGTTTAATGAGCTTCCTCAGGGGGTGAAATTTCTTGTCGACATGCGGGCTGAGTTATTACGCCTGCGTCAAGGGCACCCTAACCTTAGACCTTTAGAGGCAGATCTGAAACGCCTTTTAAGCGCATGGTTTGATGTTGGTTTACTGCAAATGCAAGAAATCAACTGGCGCTCCAGTGCAGCATTACTAGAGAAGTTAATTGCCTATGAGGCAGTCCACGCCATACAGAGTTGGAATGACCTCAAAAACAGGCTTGATTCAGACCGTCGCTGTTTTGCCTTCTTTCACCCTAATATGCCAGAGGAACCGCTGATCTTCGTAGAAGTCGCTCTGGTCAAAGGTATGGCGACTAATGTTCAAACACTGCTCGATGAGGCTGCGCCACTGGAAGATATTCGGCTCGCTGATACCGCTATTTTTTATTCTATTTCCAACGCCCAACAAGGACTGTCTGGCATTAGTTTTGGTAACTTCCTTATTAAGCGTGTGGTCAAAAAGTTACAACAGGAGTTCCCTCAACTCACCCAGTTTGCGACCCTTTCGCCCATGCCCGGTTTTTGCCGCTGGTTAGACAAGATCGATACGGCGCAGGAGTCGGCTTTATTAGATGAGGGCGTCACATCAAGATCACCTACACACCTGCAAAAGTTGGCAGTTCACTATCTTAGTGAACAGAAACAAAAGCGCAATCAAAACTATGCGCGGGATCCCGTCGCGCACTTCCATCTGAGCAATGGTGCCCAGATCGAACGGCTCAACTGGATGGGTGACACGTCTGACAATGGACTAAAGCAATCAGCTGGCATGATGGTTAACTATTTGTATGAGTTGCCTCATATTGAGAACCGCAGTCAAGGCTACAGTGCCGAAGGTAAGGTGTCTTTGTCGGTTAGCATTGACAAATTACTAAACAAATAATAATCGCTGGAGTTGTCAGCATTGAGTTGGCACCAGCTTTGTAATTGTGCACACACGGCCTCCAGTAACTGACTATGCTGGTGGCTTTTGCGCACCACGGCACTCCATTTTACCGGCATGCCATGTGGGGTGACACTGAGGGCTACTAACTGACCCTTATCAAGGTAGGGCTGCACCGCCCAACGGCTTAAAATAGAACGGCCAAAGCCGGCCTTGACCATCTCGATGACCGCTTCTGTGTTGCCTGCCCTTAAATAGTTAAGTGGCCTGCGACCTGCTGGGCGCCAAAGGAACTCCTCCTCAAACCCCGTTTCATAAATGGTGGAATAAGTAATGAAAGGGTCATCTAAAAAGTCTGCTGCAAGCATATAACTGCGATTTATTGTGGGGTAGTCAGGGGCGCATATGGCCAGTAGTTCATCATTAAACAGTGAGTACACTTTGGTACGGCTTGAAGTTAGATTGCCCGCACTGATGGCAATATCCACATCGCCATCTAATACACTGCGTATTGGCACCTTAGTAGTGTCAGTAATGAACTCAAAGTACAAATTAGGCCATTGCTGCTGTAGTTGTTTTAAAAATGAGGGTAGCCAGCGATAACTGTTGTAAGCAAAAGTACCAATACGGATGACCTCCCCTGGCACTACACCCAGCTTTCCCATGAGGGTAGATTCAGCGATACCGGCCTCCATAAGAATGGTGTCGGCACTGGTAGACAGCAACTCGCCTGCAGAAGTTAACCTTAAACGCCGGCCCACACGAGCAAACAATTTTATCCCCAAGCGCCGCTCAGCCTCAGCTATTTGATGGCTTAAGGCTGGTTGAGTTAGCCCCAATGCTTGGGCAGCAGCGGATACAGTGCCATGAATCCGCACCGCCTGCACTACTCGATAGTGGCTTAATTGAAGGCGCAGCATATATAAAATAAATTCATAGTTAGTCACTAATTTATTAATTATTCACTCGCTTGACAATACCCTATGATGGCTTTTTATAGCAAGTTTAGTGGTGGCTCAATGAGACGTTCACGCGCCAATCGTCAATCACCTCGTTCTATTAGTGGTGTTAACCAAGCGTCCTCCAGGCAAATGCGCAACCCTTATGCGCCCATGGAATTGATCAGTGAGGGTCAGCTAGAAGACATTCATCAGGCATCACTCAGGCTTTTATGCACAGTGGGGATAGATTTTCAGTCGCCTCAAGCGGCGGATATATTGCGCCGTTCAGGTGCTATGGTAGACGCAGATGGGCAGAGGGTTAGGTTTGATCCAGATTGGATTATGCAGACTATTGCCACCACCCCCAGTGAATTTGTCTTACATGGCCGCCGCGCAGATAGACATATTATGATGGGAGGCAATTCAATCGCCTTTGCCATGGTTGCTAGTACGCCCAATGTGTCTGATTTGGACAGAGGTCGGGTTAGCGGTAACTATGAAGATTTCTGTAATTTATTGCGTTTGGGTGAAAGCCTTAACAGTGTTCAATTACAGGTAGGGTTTCCAGTTGAACCGTGCGACGTTAATGTAAATGTCCGCCACCTTGTCGCCGGCGCAGCCATGGCTCGGCTCACCACTAAACCCGTAGGCGGTTACGCCTTAGGCCGACAGCGTATGCAGGATGCCATTGATATCGCACGCATTTCTCGTGGTATTGACCACGCGACTCTGCTAACTGAGCCGTCCATGCATACAGTAGTGAATTCAAACTCCCCACTTATTTATGATGGGGCGCTATTGGAAGGTGCCATTGTCATGGCCGAAAACAATCAGCCTGTGATCTATACCCCGTTTACGCTGGCCGGTGCCATGGCGCCCATCACCATGGCTGGCGCCTTAGTGCAGCAAAACGCAGAGTGTTTAGCAGGTTTAGCCTTTCATCAATGTGTGAACCCAGGAGCACCTGCGATGTATGGTAGCTTTACGTCTAACGTAGATATGAAATCGGGTGCACCTGCGTTTGGTACACCCGAATACAGCCAAGCCACTATTGTGTCGGGTCAACTCGCACGTAAGTATGGCATTCCCTTGCGGGCGTCTAACGCTAACGCCTCTAACGCCCCCGATGCACAGGCTGCATATGAGTCACAAATGTCGTTATGGGCGTGCATGTTGGGTCAAGTGAACTATGTCTTGCATGGCTTAGGCTGGATCGAAGGGGGTTTATGTACTTCTTATGAAAAGATTATTCTAGATGCTGAAATGATTCAAATGCAGCAAGCTTTTTTGCAACCGATTGAGACCCATGCAGATGCCTTAGCGGTGGATGCTATTGCAGCAGTGGGCCCTGGCAGCCACTTTTTTGGCTCTCCACATACCCTGTCACGTTATGAGAATGCATTTTATTCACCCTTATTGTCCGACTGGTCTAACTTTGAAAACTGGCGCGATGCGGGCGCAATGGATGCGACACAAAGGGCCAATAAGATATGGAAAAAAATGTTGCAAGATTATGAAGAGCCCAAGTTAGAGGCCGCTATAGACGATGAACTGACGGATTTTGTACAACGGCGCACCCACGAGGGTGGCGCAGTGCCAGGGTCCTAATAAAAGGAAGCATCAATATGAAGACGCAGGTTCAAGTAGCCGTTATTGGTGGCGGTGTAGTGGGGTGCTCGGTGCTGTACCACCTGACTAAATTAGGGTGGCCAGATGTGTGCCTCATAGAGCGTTCAGAGTTAACCTCTGGTTCTACCTGGCATGCGGCTGGTGGTTTTCATACGCTTAACTCCGACCCTAATATGGCGGCACTGCAAGGCTATACTATTAACCTCTATAAAGAACTGGAGGCGATTACGGGCTTAACCTGTGGCTTACATCATGTGGGGGGTATTACCCTAGCCGATAGTCCAGAGCGCATGGATTTTATTAAAGCGGCACGGGCCAAGCACCGGCACATGGGGTTAGACACCCATATTATTACCCCAGAAGAAATTAAAAAACTAAGTCCTATTGTGAATACCGAAGGTGTTTTGGGGGGCTTATATGACCCACTTGATGGCCATTTAGACCCTTCTGGCACAACTCATGCCTATGCTAAAGCTGCACAAATTCAAGGTGCAGAGATTTACTTAAGAAACCCAGTCACAGACCTCGAGCAACGCCCTGATGGCAGTTGGGATATAACCACTAAAAATGGCATGATCCATGCTGAGCATGTGGTAAATGCCGGTGGCTTATGGGCCCGAGAATTGGGTGAAATGGTAGGCGTATTCTTGCCTCTTCACCCTATGGAACATCAATATTTGATCACCGATGATGTGCCAGAAGTATTCACCAGAGACGCGGAACTACCCCACGTCATGGACCCTGCTGGCGAAAGCTATCTGCGCCAAGAAGGTAAAGGTTTGGTGATTGGTATTTATGAACAAGAATGTGATCCTTGGGCCCTAGACGGCACTCGTTGGGACTTTGGTCATGAGTTGTTGGACAATAAATTGGATCGTATTAGCGACTCTCTTGAGTTTGCTTTTAAACGTTTTCCTTGTTTAGAAACTGCAGGCATAAAGTCTATTGTTAATGGGCCTTTTACCTTTGCACCCGATGGTAACCCGTTGGTTGGCCCTGTTCCTGGGGTACAGAATTATTGGTCCTGTTGTGCGGTGATGGCGGGTTTTAGCCAAGCTGGTGGAGTGGGTTTGAGTTTGGCAGAATGGATGGTACATGGGGAGCCATCACGCGATGTGTTTGCCATGGACGTGGCCCGTTATGGTAATTATTGCACCAAGGCCTATACCCGCAATAAGGTGCGAGAAAACTACCAGAAACGCTTTAGTATTTCTTACCCTAACGAAGAGCTACCTGTGGGCCGGCCGTTGAATACCACCCCAGCCTATAGTATCTGGCAGCAGCAACGGGCTGTATTCGGACAAGGCTATGGTATGGAACATGTGAATTACTTTGCACCTGAAGGCGAGCCACTGTTTGAAACTCCCACTTTTAGGCGCTCTAATGCCTTTACTGCCATTGGCAACGAGTGCCGCGCTGTGCGCACCTCAGTGGGTATTAATGAGGTGCATAATTTTGGTAAATACCGAGTCACTGGTAAGGGTGCTAGGGCTTGGTTAGATCAAGTCATGGCCGGTAAATTACCTGCTTTGGGACGCATTACCCTAAGCCCCATGCTCTCCCCCTTGGGGAAACTTATGGGTGACTTTACCATTTCCCATATTGCTCAACACGATTACCAACTCACCGCTTCTTTTGGTGCCCAAGACCTGCACATGCGTTGGTTTGGGCAATATTTGCCAGCCACTGATGTGACGATAGAAAACATTTCCATGAGTCGCATCGGTTTTCAAATTGCAGGCCCAAGGGCGCGTGAATTACTTGCTCAATGCACTCGGTTTGATGTCTCTAACAGTGCCATGTCGTTTCTTTCCGTGCGTAAAATGGAGGTGGGTCAATGTGACGCCATAGTCCAACGCGTCAGTTATACGGGTGATTTAGGCTACGAAATTTATGTGCCATTAGAACAGCAGGTGAGTTTGTACCATACCTTAGCCAAGGCTGGTGTGGCTTGTGACCTTAAACCCTTTGGTATGCGAGCCATGATGAGCCTGCGCTTAGAAAAGTCTTTTGGGGCCTGGATGCGTGAATACAAGCCAGATTACACCCCCATGGAAACGGGCATGGATCGCTTTATGGATTACCACAAAGACGCTAATTACATTGGAAAGGCGGCCGCACTTAAAGAATTGGTAGAGCCTCCAAAACGTAGGCTGGTGAGTTTTATAGTAGATGCTATTGACGCTGATGTGGTGGCGGATGAGCCCATTTGGAAAGATGGAGCGGTGGTGGGTTTCGTGACTTCTGGAGGTTATGCTCACTTTAGTGAACGGTCTGTAGCCCTTGGTTTTATACCCACCCAAATGATTGTTAAAGGCGCAGTGTTTGAAATTGAAATCTTAGGAGAAGTGCGCCCTGCAACACTATTTACCGAACCCTTGTTTGATCCACGCTGCGAACGCATGAGGGCCTAGTTCGGCGTTAGCATCGGCATCGGTGCAATGCTAACGTCATAGTGCGTGAAGCCTAATGAAGTCTAAGGCTAAGGCTAAGGTTAACTAAGGCTAAGGTTAACTAAGGCTAAACCTTGGTTAACCAACCAAAGCGATCTTCCGCCATGCCAAACTGAATATCATTCAAAGCTTTACGTAACTTAATGGTGATGGGGCCTGGCTTACCTGTACCTAAGGTATAATCCTTACCTTGGTGGATTAACGTGCCCACTGGCGTGAGTACCGCAGCTGTGCCTGATAGGGCAGCCTCTGCGCCAGGCTTAGCACTGCGCTCAAGCAACTCAGCTACACTTAGGTTACGCTCACTGACAGTCAGACCCATTTCAGCACCTAAGGTGAGCACGGATGCTCGGGTGACACCATGTAAAAAGGTCGAATCTAATGCCTTAGTCACAAGCTCATTACCTTCGATCAACATAAAGTTTGCTGCCGCTGTTTCCTGCACGTCACCATCAGGGCAAAATAGTACTTGGTCAGCTTTATGATCGACCCTTGCCTTATTTAACATCTGTAAGGCACTGGCATAGTTACCACCACATTTAACCATGCCCATGTGAGGTGCACAGCGCATGCCCACTTCATCAATCAGTATGCGCAGTGTGGCATCACCACCGGCAAAATAATCCCCGACGGGCGAGCCTAATATGTAAAGCATGGATTGACTAGAAGGCGCAGCAGCTTTGCCAATGGCAGCTTCAGTGCCTATGTGAGTGGGGCGCAAGTACATAGTGCCTGGGGGTGCAGGCACGTCATCTACATAGCGACTCACCAAATCTAGAATCATTTTTCTGAGCATGGCTTCATTGACTTCGGGTAAGGATAGTAAACGACTGCTTTGAGCTAAACGGGCAATGTTTTGGTCCATGCGGAAAATATGACAGCTGCCATCGGGGTGACGAAACGCCTTTAAGCCTTCAAAGCAAGTACTCGCATAATGCAGAATGTGCGCCCCTGGGTGCAATGAGATGCTATTACTAGGCACTAAACTAGGCGTGTTCCATTGGTGGCCTTCAAAGGTGGCCAATGCCATTTCAGGGACAAATTGGGTGCCGAATGCGGTCATTGTTTTCTCACTATTTAGGGCTAGTAAATTAAGTCTGACATCATACCATCGCTGGTGACTTTAGTCCGAGGATTTGGTGTGTTTAAATGGTGCAGAACAGACTGAATAGAATAACTAAAGAGACCAACGAGTCGTTCCTTAATATATGCCAGTAAAATGTTGCTCCTAAGCTGTTTCGCCTAATCTAAATATACGGGTTAATAGCATTAATACAGCGAGTCCAAAAAACAGCCCTAAGATATCTCCGACCATATAATTCACCAACAACTGTAACCATGCCTCTGGGATCACTAGTCCTTGGTAGAGAAGGGATAGGCCTACCGAGTTGAATACCGAGGCAATAGCACCAACAAGCAACAAAGGGCGCCAGTTGGATGATTTTGTTGACTCCATATAAAGGTCAATGCCTGTGAGCTTAAAGATTTCAAAGGCCATAACTGCACAAGCGCTACTCACCAAAGGGACTAACATCTGTAAGTCTGTTATTTGACGATCTGGATGAAGGATGAGATGAATGAGAATATCGGCAGGCAACAGTGCAAAGAATGCTAATGGACCAAGCATCCATACCGCTAGCACGCGCACAAGATGGGGGAAGAAAAACAGACTGGCAAGCCAAGTTATATTTGAACCATATTTTTCTTCTAAGGGGAAGATAACTAAAAATTGAAGCAAATGTAGCGCGAGATAACAACAAAATGCGATGCCAAAAGGAGTTAGTTGTCTTATCATTTTATAGTATCGTCTTTGTGCGATTACATGCATTTTTCGAAGCAAGACGTTGTTAGAAAAATGCTTTACTCGCTGTCTGATGTAACCAAAGTTTAATAATACATTAAATATATCTAATAAACTAACATAACATGAAAAAGTATGGTGTTTTTAGGTGTTTAGATGGAGTAGATTAATGGCTTTAAGGGGTAATTAAGTTAAAGGGGTAATCAAGTCAAAGGTTACCATGATGCGATAAACATACCGTAACTCTAGCCAAGCTTATAGAGTCCAGACCCACGCCCGCCAACATGAGCGAGTAAGCCTTTTTCTCTTAGGTCTCGTAAGCATTTATAGACTGTGGCTTCGGGCATTTTTCTAATGTCTTCATGATCCAGTATGGTAGCCAAATTTACTGTGCTATCTGCACTGGCACACAGGTCTGCGACACAAGTAAACAGAGCTTTCTCTGCCTTATTTAACGCACCTATACCCAGGTCTGCTTCCATACTGCGCACGACTTGAAGTAAGCGAGCAAACCGAAAAGAGGGTGTTTCTTGCATAGTTTTAGCCTTAAACAACGTTCAATGGAGCAATACTAGCAAAATTGGTGAATCATTTTAACTGTCGCCTCACAACTAAGCTAATTTCTTTGCCAAAGGTCGCGTGTTGAATCAAACTACTCGTATTAACGCTTCAAAAACTCATCAAATTGACATAAAGTATGCCCCTAGGTGGCTGCACGAATTTAGCTTGATCGGCAAATAGTTTTATAATGCACTGTAATGTCCCTGCAACGGTATACAAGCACGGCTTGTATACCTGAATAACGGCCTACCACTTATGGGTGAATAGCCGCTAATATTAGTTTTATCGTGCGGCTCAGCACGTGGAGAAATACATGACGACCACTATACCGACTTCTAAGCTAAAAACAGCTGTGCCAAGTCAGGCTTTAACCAGTAACAATGTGCAAATGGCGGCCGCTTTAATCCTTGGCGTCGTCGTATTATTGGGTGTTGGTTTTGCTCCCATGGATGCAGCACATAATGCTGCGCACGATACGCGTCACTCTTTTGCATTTCCGTGCCACTAAAAATTAATCCTTTATTAGGTTGAATTTATGTTTCGTTCTATGGTGTTTAGTGCGCTAGGTGTGGCTTTAGTTGCGGGCCTTTTTTTGAGCGCAGTACAAACCTTAGCTGTGTCCCCCATAATTCATGCCGCCGAAGTATTTGAAATTGCCCAACCCGAAGTTATCGTGGCTCACAATGATGGTCACTCACATTCTCATGATGAACAAGCATGGGGTCCTGAGGATGGCTTTGAACGACTTGCTTTTACTATGTTATCCAATGTCTTATCAGCTTTTGGCTTTGCGATCATCCTACTGACGGGCATGCTTCTAGCTCGTGACAAAGCAGAATTACAAATTTCTTGGGCTAAAGGCTTTGGATGGGGCTTAGCCGGCTATGTAACCTTTTTTGTGGTTCCAGCATTAGGCCTGCCGCCAGAAATTCCAAGCATGGAAACTGCCGCTATTGGGGGCCGACAATCTTGGTGGGTGTTGGCAGTTGCAGGCACCGCCTTAGGCATTGCTAGCCTGGTGTTTTTAACTGGCTTCGCTAAATTAATGGCTATCGTATTTTTAGCTGCCCCTTGGTTGGTAGGTGCCCCTGAGCCTTTAGTTCATGGCTTTTTGCATCCAAATATGGAGGCGGTTGCAACCTTAGAGAGTTTGCAAGCACAGTTCATCTACGCCACAGCGATAACTAATGGTTTGTTTTGGATTACCTTGGGTGGTTTAGTTAGTTATGCTGCTACGCGGTTTATTAAAGTCTAAGGATATAGTGCCTAATCAGCGGGTATATGACTATACAATTGAATCAGTCTTCAGGGCCTACTTAATCCAACCTCTGGCCCTTGAAGTTAGACTCGGGCAAGCCACAACGACGTTACAAATGACTTCGGCTGGTCTAGAATTTAGCTTACCTGCACTTTATGAATTTGCGGCTTTCGAAGTCCAAGATTCTGACGCCCAATCTTATACTAGTTTTAGACGCTGCCTTTATGCTCAGCAAACCCAAGTCCGTTTGCATGCCCTAGATGCTGAAGTAGTCATTGCTAAAAATCACAACAACATCAATATGAGTCTCTATCGGCTGCAACCCTTCTCGTCATAGGCTGCACAACTAGCTCTTACATAAAGGATTTAAGGTGGAAATAAGTGTTCTGTTAGTGGGCTTTATGATTGGTTTGCGTCATGCTTTAGAGGCTGACCATGTGGCTGCTGTGGCCTCTATTATGACCCAGAAGCAGGGTAAGTCAGCAGCCTGGCGTCAAGGCGCTGTTTGGGGCTTAGGGCATACGATTACACTCTTTGTTTTGGGTACCGCAGCTTTACTAGCCGACACCTTAATACCCGACCATATGGCCGCTATATTAGAATGTGCGGTTGGCTTTATGCTGTTGTATTTAGGCCTTGATGTGCTATGGCGCATGAGTCGCAATGGCATCCATTTTCACGTCCATCAACACCAAGGTAAGCGACACCTGCACGCTCACCAGCACCATTTGGGCGAATCTGCCGTGGATCAAAGTGCGCACCAACATAGCCACCCCAAGCCATTCCCTATACGCACCTTAATGGTGGGGATTATGCACGGCATGGCAGGGTCTGCGGCATTAGTGGTATTAACACTGAATGCTGCGCAAAATTTTTGGTTAGGCATGGGTTATATGTTGCTGTTTGGCATTGGTTCTATTGCCGGCATGGCCATTTTATCAGTCGCTATCAGCCTGCCTTTCAATCTTCCCAGCAAGCGCATAGAGGGCTTTGTAGGCTACCTTCAGTTGGGGATTGGTGTGGGCACGTCTGGCCTTGGTGGGTTTACGGTGTTCAACTATTTTTATTAGTCAGCGCTCACTTATGCATGATGACGCGCCTGTCAAAGAGATGCTCGCCCAATCTAATCCTTAGTAAACTAGTGGCAGCCTAATTTACTTCTGAGGCTTTTCTACGTTGGCCTTGAGCAAGTATTGTGCAGCTAGATAATAAGCCTTGGCAGCATCTACCATAGGATTGTCTTGGGTGGTGATGTGGGCTACGCCTTGTGCATCAATATCAGCACTCACCACCTCTCCAGTAATGTGGTTAATACTCGCAATATTTGTACCATTAACTGCAATACTGGTGCGGCTATCTTGCACAAAACCATAGGCAGGTAAGTTTTTGCCTTTAGCCCATGCCAAATCTCGGCCTAGGGTGGTGTTGAGATAGGACTGGGGGAATAACCCAGCAATGGTGGGTAATAGATCAGGTAAACTACCAAAAGTGTGATCTATTTCTGGGGCAACCATATTGGGGGCATGGATGATTAAGGGCACTGGTAACTCGCCTATGCCAAATTGGAAAATATACTCAGGCAAGTGTTTGACTCGAACAGAAGAGGCTTGGTGGTCTGAAAAAATCACAAATATGGTATTTTCGTATAACTTTTCACGCTTAAAAAGCTCAAACATGTAGCCAATATTATGGTCCAGCAGGCGCACGGCGTTGAATTGCTCTAGGCTGGCAAAACCATTATCTTTTAATTCCTCACGAGTGCGTTGCTGTGCTACAAAACCGCTATCATCTTCAGGGATCGTATAAGGTTCGTGGTTCGCTGCTGTTTGAATGTAACCCAGAAATGGTGTCTTAGCCTGTACTAGAATAGCGCCGGCTTCGTTGATTAACGAATAATCAGAGATGCCCCAGACGTCAACAATTGGTGACGTCCAATACTTTTCTTCATATAAGGTAACACCTTGAATACTGTTATGAATAAGGGCGCTCATGTTAGCCCAGCCAGCACTACCTCCTAACATATAGTGTTTTTCGTGTTGCGAAAACCCATTAATGACAGAACGCTGGTGGGTGATGTAGGGATTACGAGTGGCGGTTTTTATTGCCGTGACATCAGGGATACCGGTAATGGAGGTAAACACGCTTTTAGCGGTTGAGCGGGCGGGCACGTTAAAATGGGGGTACCAGCGTGATTGCTTAATCAGGGCATCGATATTGGGTGTGGGATCTAGTGCGTTACCATAAGCACCAATGTGGCTGGCACCAAGGCTTTCCATAAACACAATAACCACATTTGGAGGCACTTGTTGAGGGTCCACTACGGGTGCAGTGGGGGTCTCCCAACGGTCTAATGCCGCCGTACTTTCACTTGGAAAAGGGGCCCCTAATAAGCGAGACAGGGTAGCAAAGTGCGGTTTTAAATTTTCTTCAGTGGCGGTGGTAGTGGTAAAACGTGCAGTATCATAAATCCATACAAATGGATTCAGACCAAGGGCTGCCACTTGGGCATTGCCATTAAAAAAGGCATGATTCCAGCGCAGGGGAACCAACGACCAACGGCCTAACAAAATCACTAAAAACAGGGCGCCAATGATGCCAATATGAAGGCAATAGCTGTACCAGCGTCGGTGGTGCTTGGACTGTGCTAGCAAGGGTAAGACAAATTGGCGATGGAACCAATAACCGAACAGCCAAACCGCAGCCACACCAAGGCAAATTTGCATCACGGGGTATGATTGCCATACCATCGTACTGGCTATGCTTAGGTCACCACTAAAGCGCATAACAGATGCGTCTATGCGTTTGTTAAGGTACAAGTAATGACCCGCGTCAAACACATACATCATTAATATTACAATTAAAATAAAGCCAAACCAATAGCCTAACAAACGACGCAACAGGGTGTAGTTGACGGCACTAAAGCGGGGCAAAAGCAACCACGGCAAGGTGATTAGGGCTGCCAATAACGAGACCCTCAAATCAAACCGCAAACCGACCCAAAAGGCCTTGATCAAATGGCTTTCAGCAGCCACAGGCAGATCAGAAATTAATCCCCAAAACAGCAAACGGAACAGCCCTTGTAGACACCAGAGTGACAAGGTCAATAGTAGTAAGTATTGCACGCGACGAGGAAGTAAATGCATAATTGACCTAAGGAACCCGCACGGGTGTTAATGGTGATTGAGTAGAGCGCAAATTGATGACGAGGCCGGCAATGATTAAGATGGCGGCAACCCACTTCCACCAAGGCATACTTTCGCCCAGAAAAACACTTGAGGCGGCCATACCAAACACGGGCACAAGCAAAGCCCAAGGGGCCACTAATGCGGCTGCATGGCGCTGCAGCAATAAGTTCCACAGGCCATAACCAATCAGCGTGTTACCAAGGGTTTGCCACAAGACAATGGCCCAAGCTTGCCACGGGGCAGCAGCTAGGCTGGCACTTACTAACTCAGGACCTTCGTAATAATAAGACATAAGCACTAGTGGTGGCACTGAAAACATGGAAGACCAGGCCAAAAAAGCAATAATGCTAACCTTGCCACAACGCTTAACCACCAAATTTCCTGCAGCCCAACTTAGGGCCGCCACTAAAATCACAACCAAGCCAATAGAGGTAGCGTCGGAGTTGCCTTTAATCGCGATTAATACGATTCCTGTAAAAGAGATGACGAGGGCAATAATTTGCGGCCAGCGAATGGTTTCTTTAAATACCATCAAGGCTAGAAAAATAGTGAACACGGCTTGCATCTGAATGACTAGAGAGGCGAGTCCAGGAGACATATGACTACCCATCACCCAAAACAATAGGCCGAATTGTCCAAACCCAATCAACACACCATAGGCGATTAAATAACGCCAAGGCACCTTAGGGCGAGGCAAAATAAAAACTAAAGGTAAGGCGGCAAAGGTAAAGCGTAGACTGGCAAATAAAAATGGCGGCAAGTCGTTGAGTCCCAATTCGATAAAGACAAAATTAGTACCCCAGATTAGAGCGACAAGAACCGCCAATAATTGGTGTGTGATGGGCATTGCAGCGTCCTGCTAGGGGGGTTATCTGGGACGGCGAAGATTGGGTGAACTTTTGCCAAACACAACACTTCTATGTCGCACTACAGAACCAGAACCAGAACCAGAATCAGAATCAGAATCAGAAACGGGTTCGGGTTCACGGTTGCGATATAAGGCTTTTCGTTTGATGGTTAATTGAACCTGTCTGGCGTGTTCTTCTTGCTGTAATGAGGCCTCTCGTTGACGCTTTAGGTCACTCAAGGTATCCGCTTTAACCGTTAATTTGGCGTCAAGCTTAGTGATATGGTCTTCGCTATCGGCACAAGCGGTTGTTAGAGACTTGGTCATCTTGACCAACGCTTGTTCTGACACAGGTTTAGGTTTTTTAGCGGATTTGGCAGTGCGTGGGGTATTAGCTTCAGCAAATACTGGCGCTCCAGTGCGTTCAGAATATTCATTGAGTGCCGATTCACACTGGACCATTAGCTCAGCAATGTCTTTATCGGTGTCTTTACTCATATCCCTACTCCAACTCACTAAAGCGCTAGTTCAAACATCTCTGGAGGATGTGAACCATGCTAGTTTATCATGTAAACTCACCACGCGCCCAACCAGAAAAAGCGAAGGTGACATGACTTGTTCTGCCTCGATCAATGCCGGTAATCCAGTGAGGTCTGACACCAGTACCCGTTGGTCTTGGGTAGTGCCTTTTTCAATCAGTGCTACGGGCATGTGTTGGTCCATGCCGTGATTAATGAGCGTCTCACAAATCAACGGTAGGCCCTTTAGTCCCATATAGAATACTAGAGTTTGTCCTTCTACTACTAATTCAGACCAGGGTAAATCCACACTGCCATCGCGTAATTGTCCTGTTACAAATCGCACTGATTGTGCGTAGTCTCTGTGGGTAAGGGGAATGCCAGAATAGGCAGAACATCCATTGGCTGCGGTAATGCCAGGCACCACTTGAAAGGGCACATGTTGTTCAGCTAAGGTTTCAATCTCTTCACCGCCGCGGCCAAAAATAAACGGGTCTCCACCTTTAAGGCGGGCCACTCGTTTACCTTGTTTGGCATAATCTACCAACAATTGATTAATGCCTGCCTGGGGCACACTGTGGTTGGCGCGACGTTTACCCACATAAACCCTTTCTACCCCTTCTGGAATGAGTGCCATCACTCCATCGGAGACTAGGGCATCGTAAAGCACCACATCAGCTTTTTGTAATAATCTAAAGGCTCTCAGGGTGAGAAGGTCTGGGTCACCAGGGCCTGCACCAATAAGATAGACTTCGCCGTTGGTTTTGACGTTACCCAGGCCACTATCAAGCTCTTTTAAGTGTTTTTTCAATAAACTTTCGGCTTCATTATGCTTGCCCGAAAACACAGCCTCGGCGACGGGCCCTTGTAACACCTGATGCCAGAAAATAGAGCGGTCAGTGGTGTTGGGTAGAGCGTCTTTTACCTGTGGGCGATAAGCCCCCACTAGGCTTGCCAATTGCCCATAGGCCTTGGGCACAAATTGTTCTAACTGTTGACGCAAAATACTCGATAAAACTGGTGAAGCTCCGCCGTTGTTGATTGCAATCGTTAGCGGGGCACGATCAATGATCGCTCCAAAAATAATATTGCCATCGTCGGACACGTCTACTACGTTGACTAATAAGCCCATGGCCTTGGCGTCAGTAGCAATCTGATGGTTAATGGTGCGGTCATTGGTGAGCGCCAGGATGAGGTTATAGCCTAGCATTACTTGGTCTGATGCATAGCCACCAATGGTGACCGTGCCACCATTACTTTGTACTAAAAGGGTCAGTTCCTCAGACACTACTGTGGCTACTAAATCGCAGTTAACACCTGCTGCAATGAGTGATTTAGCGCGGCGTTTTGCGACCTTCCCACCACCAATAAGGAGTGCCTTTAACTGTTGGACGTTGTGAAACAGAGGGAAATAAGTCATTTGGATTCCTGTTGTATCCATGTTTGGCAGTGCTCAAGTGCGCTGCTGTGGCCTAGATCAATATTGCCAAAGCGCAGCAAACTGGTGTCTGAATTGATATTAACTGGACGCAATAATAGTCCACTTTTTGCGGCACTATGATGAAGTTTTTGGGCTAAATCTGAGGCCATAATAAAACTTCTAAATAATGCATGTGAAGCCACTAGATCGGCGCCTAATTTAGCCATTGAAGCTTGCCAAAGGCTTAATTGCTGGGCACTTTCGTTGACCAGTTGAGAGCGCATATTAGTTTGCCACTGCGTATCATTTAAAGCGGCAATGGCTACCGTTTGGGCGGGGCCGTTAACGGACCAAGGGCCAAGGTGTTTGGCGAGCCTATTTAATACTGTTTGGGCAGCAAAGGTAAACCCTAAACGCATGCCTGCCAGGCCAAAAAACTTGCCCACAGAGCGCAATATTACGAGGTTATCAGCGACTTCTGCGCTAAGCAAACTGGCTGCTGGCGAGGTATCGATAAAAGCTTCATCAACCACTAAGAAGCCACCTCTAGAGTGCAACTTGTGGGCCCACATTATGAGTTGTTGACCGGTAAAAACCTGC
>Ga0209815_1001300_pt1 | contig 16725 bp, 33 predicted proteins | sample CoawatmetaG00DNA_FD_187507 | JGI IMG/M metagenome (GOLD analysis project Ga0209815, IMG submission 187507) | Marine microbial communities from the West Antarctic Peninsula - Coastal water metaG002-DNA (SPAdes) (version 2) | ecosystem: Environmental > Aquatic > Marine > Coastal ...
TCTCTATCTATTCAGCAGAATTGGCTGGGTGTGGGTCACATGCTTGAAGATGTGCGAGAGAATAAGCAGGAGTCCAAGTTTCTATGGGGGTTCAAGGCTGATACCTATCGCTACATCATGACACACAAGCACAAGATACACAGCCAGATGATGGCCGTTGTAAACTCTCATAAGAGTGACCACGCCAAAGCTGTTTCATTGATGCGGGTATTCCTAAGAGTGCCGGGACTTGGACTGCCTAAAGCTGGGTTCATGTGTCAACTGTGTGCCGGTCTTGTTGGGTGCATGGATGTACATAATATAAAGTTATACGGTCTCAATCCAAATGTTTTAAAGCTGCCAAAGACCTTGAAGAATCCTGCCAAAGTGACTGAAAAGATTGCAGTTTATGTAGAGCTTTGCCACGGCTACGGCACTGAGATGCTGTGGAATAGCTGGTGCGAATACCTATCAACCAAGTCGGTTCACTGGGTTGATGGGTTCCATGTGTCAGAGGTACACTACACATATCTAACATCAAAGAAAGGAGAAGTATAAGATGTATTACGCTACAAGAGTTGCTTCAAGCAGTGGTATCTGGTTTCTTAATAAGACTTTGAAAGGCTTTGCCAATAACTTTCACGATGGTGACGAGATCCTTATCTGTAAGAAGAGGCCAGACACTGCTGACCACGGCTATTATTATAGAGTAGTAGACGGAAAGGTTAAGCGTCACCCTAAGAAAGCAGTCAATGTAATGTGGATAAAAAGGGAGTTAGGACTATGACAACAGCGATAGAGTTTCGAGTTGGTAACGCAGTTGGTACGGCTCAGGTGTACAATGAACACCCAGAGTATGAAGGCTTATACCTTTTTTCTCAGGGTTACATTGAGTTTAGTAATGTTATTCTTAATGGGAAACAACAACCACTCTTTAAATACAACAAGGTATTAGAAGAGATCATGCTCGAAGCATTCTTATCCGAGGAGGTAAACATGTAATATAAAAAACGGTGATGGTTGACTATCACTCAAATGTATGCTACCCTACACTTCTCAAGTGTTTAAAACAAAACAACTTAATACAACTAGGAAAAAGTTATGAACAACGTACTACAGCTTAACCCACAACAGAGATACTTAGACTTACTAGAACCAATAGCAGGGCTACCTACTATTTCTTCTTCACCAGTTAAGTTTGTTAACAGCTTCGGGCAGCTTATAACTGACCCTGATAGAAGAGTTATTACAACAGATACTGCTGACGAGGTAATCAATGTAGTAAAGAAGGACTTCACCTTTGAAAACAACCAGCCAGAGGACATTGTAAGGCTCTCTGAGGCGACTTTGTTGCAGTCAGGTATCAACCTAAAGGGTGTTACTAGGCACTGTCAGGTGGCTCCTAACGGCTCTAAGATGTTCATCCAATACACCATACCAGAGCACACGATTGATCTAGGTAACGGTGATGAGACAAAGTTTCAGATATTGTTTTATAACTCATACGATGGGACATGGTGCTTCACTGTTAGAGCTGGTGCAATTCGTATGGCCTGTCTCAATGGTCAGGTACATGCTAACGACTTGAGTATGTTTAAGTCTAAGCACACACCATCCATCAACCCAGATCATGCTCGACGCAAGATGGTTGAGGCTATCAAGACCTTCGAGGCAGAGGGTGAGCGGTGGTCACGTTGGAAAGAACAGTCTGTTACAAACCGTCACGCCTTTGAATGCTTTGCGGATGCAGCAGGTTGCAAGTTTGTTTTATCTAGCGAAACGATGAGCATCTACGAGCTGTTAGAACACAAGAGCGTGTACACTAACCGCAGCTTGATGTACATGTGGAACCAGTACACTACCCATGAGCAGAAGTATCTCGGCTCTAACGAATGGGCTATCTATAACGCACTCACTCATTGGTCTACCCATGCACCAGCAGGACGTAAGACTAATGTTAATTCAGAACTAGCAACAACAGTACGTAGGCAGGACTCGGTACGTGGTGCTGTTGTACGGAGGTTAGCAGCATGACTATATCAGTTGAACAAGCTGCCGCTATAGTCAACAAAACTGTCCCTGAGTTTATAGATTGGACGCAATCAATGAAAGGTTCTGACTATATTATAAACTTCAATCATACCTTTGAGTTTGATAACGATGAAGACATCAAGTGTGTCTATACAGATGGTGATCAAGGCGTTCTCTGCATCATCGGCAACTCAGAAATATTTTTAGAAGAGGGAGCCACGGTTCAGATGGTTGAGGGATCTAGCTTTTGCGATATTTCTTTTGAAGATTTTACAAAAATGATAAATGAAATAAAGGAGTTAGTTGCTTTATGAAAATTGATACAGTAAAGATTGACCTAGACGCAGACTATATTCTTCAAGCTTATACAAGAGAGTATAAGAGCGAGGGGAATGGTATCTACAAACCTACAGGCAAGAAGGATATAATTGCTTGCTTTACTACTTTTAAATGCTATGAAGAGCCAGAAGAACAGCTTCAAGGTATATTGAATCTAAGGTCTGCGCTGCTTAGAGCATACGAGTTCTACCCTGATGGTGAGGTAGTTGTGGAGTTAATTATAAAGGATGAAATGGTGAACGTATGAAATTTGATATAGACTGGGACACAGTAGAAGGAATAGGAACAGAGTACGTTAAGCATTCTTACGTTATGCTGCTGCAAATAATTGAGGGCCATGATCCTGACAACGATGCCCATCAAGCAGAGCTTCTAAGAGATGAGTGGAGAGTTGAATGCTTTGAAACTGTTTTAAAATACATACTACCTGAAGGAGAATCACATGAGTTTATTGCGGGACAAAGGCAGAAACATCTTAGCCAGATTGACCTCTTTAATTAAAGGGGTTTGGGAAGACATGACAGCAGGAGAGTTTAGTGAGGATGAATTAATTTATATTAAAACATCAACAGTAATCTTCTTATTGTTTCTTTATGTATGGGTGACAACATGAAAGAAGGAGTAGAATTGATTGATTTGATGGGCGGGGACTTGACTGTTGTAAACAGTGCCAGAGTTTCCTTTGATAAGCGAGCATCTAAAGTTAAGGAGTCAGACCAGAAGCTGATCAGGTTTCTAGCAGCACATGACCACTGGACTCCCTTCGGACATGTTCAGGCACAGTTCAGGATTAAGGCTCCCGTATTTGTTGCGAGGCAGTTGGTCAAGCATCAGGTCGGCATGGTCTGGAACGAAGTGAGCCGTCGATACGTAGATACTGGCCCAGAGTTTCATGCTCCAGAGGGTTGGAGAAAACGTGCGCCAGATAAGAAACAAGGTTCACTTAATGAAACAATAGAGAACGACTCTCTAATATACAAGGCCTACTGGGACTTGATGACTAGATCAGAAGAGCTGTATGATTTCATGTTGGAAAAAGGTGTAGCTCCTGAACAGGCTCGTATGATCTTACCACAGTCTATGATGACTGAGTGGATCTGGACAGGTTCACTGGTTGCATTTGCTAGGGTTGTTAAGTTAAGATCCAGCGACGATGCACAGTATGAGTGTCGACAGATAGCAAATAGAATTAAAAAAGAGTTAGACAATACCCCACAAGTTAAGTATTCTTGGAGAGAACTATGTCAATAGGCACTAGAGTTTTTGTACACGACACTGTTAAAATTAATATCAAGAAATCACTAGCGGATGACACACAGTCTAAAGACACTTGGGACATTACAATAACAGATGATAGAGGTGAAAACGTGACTATCTATTGTTGGGGTGATGATGCTATACTTACAGGAGATCTAACAGGAGAAGGTGTATGACAGCAGACGAGGAAGGTTGGATTGAAGGGATGGCAGACTTCTATTCATCAGTAGATGACGCATGGGCATACGCTTTTGTTATGAGCTTAGGCACACGTACCCCCAGTGACGAGATGAAACAAAAGTTTATTGAGTTCGTTTCATCTACACTCATGGGTATAGACGGCGACCTTTCTTGTAGTACTGATGACATCATCAACATGATCCCTGACTTCATTGAATACTTAGGAGACTGGTAATGGGTGGCACAATAAGAGTATCCAAGAAAGACTTTTTTGATTTTAAATTAGAACACGAATGGCTCTTGTACTCTGATAAAATATTGACTAAACTACACACTATTGAAGAAGACGGTACGTATGTGATAAGCTTTGGTAATGGTATTTCCGAAGATGCTTATGAGCTGTACAATAAATTTATAACTGAGAAAGGAGATGACTAAGTTGAACCGTGGCAAACTAGATAACCAAACTACTAATGAGGAAACGACCTATGAAAACTATTGATGGAATCCCCCAGATCATTGAAGGTGTATCTTACTACGCACACCTTGGCAAACCTGTGGCTGACTATGCTGAGAAGCAACAAGCTGGATCAGGTAAGTTCGGATGGGAAATCAATCTTGCTGTAAGCGATGAAATCTTTGAAAAGTTTCAACGCGCTGGCTTTAATGTAGGGTTACGCCCTGCTGGAAAGAATAACTACACGGAAGATAATGTTATTACTTTCTACAAGTATCAGCTCAACTTCAACGGTACAGAAAACTCTGCCCCTATTGTAGTAGATGTTGAGAAGAACCGCTTTGAAGATATGATTGGCAACGGTTCTAGGGTTGCGGTACAGTGGGCGGCTATGCCTTATGCTAAAGGAAAGTATAAGCGGCCTATCGTAAACGCTGTTCAAGTTTTGTCCTTAGTTGAGACAGGCGGTGCAGCAACACCATTTACAGAAGAGGAGGTAGCATTTTAATATGACTCAACTCACATACAAAACAGACGATGGCGTGTACGATGTAGAGAAGCTGAACTATGATGCTAAATTAGCATTCAACTATCTTGCTGAAGTACAGGCTGAGATTCAGACCTTGACTAAAAGGATCAACGTTCTTAATGCAGCATCTAAGACTTACAATCAGATGGTGCAAGAGAACCTAGACCCCGAAGCTTTAGTAACTGAAGAGGAAAGTACAACAACCGAGGACTAAAGGATGACGATTGTTCAATCACACCTGCCATGTTCTGAATGCGGAAGCAGTGACGCACTCTCTATCAATGATGATGGGAGTGCTTACTGTTTTTCTTGCACAGGATACACCAAACAGCACAACAATCCGCAAGGAAGACCAACAATGGAAGTAGTGAACAACAACAACGAGCCTATTTATTTTGCAGACGAAGGACAATATTCTGCCCTTAAAGATAGAGACATATCATTAGAGACAGCTAAGAAGTTCGGAGTTAAAGTAACCTTTGATCAACAGGGAGAAATATACAAACACATCTACCCCTACTACGCAGACAACGAAGTCATAGCACGTAAGACTAGGTTCGCTCAGAACAAAAGCTTTGCGTGGGCAGGTGTAGGAAATAAGGCAGGACTATTCGGTCAGAACTTATTTAAGGATGGAGGTAAGTACATAACGATCACTGAAGGTGAATGCGATGCGATGGCAGCGTATGAACTGCTGGGATCTAAGTGGCCTGTAGTTAGTATTAAGTCAGCGTCTACTGCTGAACGAGATGTCAAAGACAACCTTGAGTACCTTGAAAGCTTTGAGAATGTGGTCATTGCTTTTGATAGTGACAAGGCAGGGAAGGAGGCAGCACGTAGAGTTGCTCGCTTACTGAAACCTAGTAAGGCTAAGATACTTACCATGCCAGAAGGGTACAAAGATCCCAATGACATGCTACGAGCTAACCTTCACACAGGCTTTGTTAGATGCTTCTGGGATGCTAAGACCTACACGCCTTCAGGTGTGATGAATGTCTCAGAGAACCGTGACAAGTATAAGAACAGAGAGAAGAGAGAGTCAGTACCTTACCCTTGGCAAGGATTGAACGAGAAGCTAGAGGGTCTGAGGCAGGGTGAGCTTATTACTTTGACCGGCGGTACAGGCTTAGGTAAGTCTAGTGTAACTCGCGAGCTAGAGCACTGGCTTATCAAGCAGACTTCAGATAACGTAGGAGTGATTGCGTTAGAGGAAGACTGGAGAAGAACCATTGATGGTATCTTATCTATTGAAGCCAACTCAAAGTTACACATCGATAGAATCCGAGAGCAGTTTACTAACGAAGAGTTAGATCAGTTCTTTGATGTTCTATATGATGGCGAGAACAGAAACAGGGTATGGGTACATGCTCATCACGGTGCTAACGACATTGATTCTATATTCAGCAAGCTACGCTTTATGATTGTAGGTTGTGAATGTAAGTGGGTAATCGTTGACCACCTTCACATGCTTGTATCAACCAGCATTGAAGGAGATGAGCGCCGTTCTATTGATGCTATCATGCACAGACTGAGGACGTTAGTAGAGGAGACAGGAGCTGGTATCATTCTTGTATCACATCTACGTAGGATTGATGGCAACAAGGGACATGAGAACGGTATTGAGACTGGCCTTAGCCACCTCAGAGGATCTCAGAGTATCGCTCAGTTGTCTGACTGTGTACTAAGTCTTGAACGCAACCAGCAATCAACAGATAATGTTGAAGCTTCTACCACACGGGTAAGGATTTTAAAGTCTAGATACACTGGTGACGTTGGACTGGCTACTCACTTGCTATATGATAATGAGACTGGTAGGCTGGCAGAGATCGAGACAGATGACATCACTAATAACAGTGAAGAAGAAGTCGTATTAGGATTTGAATAATGAGCAGACTTGTATTTGATATTGAGACGGACGGTCTTGATGCTACCAAGATATGGTGCATCGTGGCTCAAGATGTAGAATCTAAAACGATATACAGTTACGGCCCTAATCAGTTGGATGAGGGATATGCCTTGCTTAACTCTGCTGACTCTCTTGTAGGTCACAATGTAATAGGCTTTGATATACCTGTTGTACGCAGGTTAATGAACCAGCCTAACTTTGCTGCCGACAAGCAGATAATAGACACTCTAGTTTTATCTAGACTATTTAACCCAGTTAAAGAAGGGGGTCACAGCCTCAATCAATGGGGACATACTCTAGGTTTTAAGAAGGGTGACTTCAAAGAGTTTGAGACTTACTCAGCAGAGATGCTAGACTATTGTATACGAGACGTAGAACTCAATACTCAGGTGTACTATGCCCTCAAAGAATTGAGCAAAGGATTCTCTCCTGTATCAGTCAACCTTGAGCATAAGGTAGCTGATATAATGAAGCAACAAGAAGCTCATGGCTTTTACTTTGATGGCATGAAAGCAGAGCTTCTGTTAGCTGAGATACGTGAGCGTATGCAAGTAGTAGAAGCAGAGACTAAGGAAGTGTTTCTTCCTAAGATAATAAAACAAAAGTTATATCCTCGCTATACTATGGCTGGTGCTATCTCTAAAATTGCAGATAAAGAAGAAGCCTACAACCTCAGACACTTTGATGATGAAGCAGCGGATGCTATCTCAGGTGTCCGGTTAACAGAAGAAGAGCATGAGCTGTTCTCTGAGAAAAACCATGAAGTCCCGTTACATATTACTAGGACAACATGTATCGAGCTTAACATTGGATCTCGTAAGCAGATTGGAGAGTACCTTCAAGACTTTGGGTGGAAGCCTACTGAGTTAACTGTTCACGGCAGACCAGTTGTTAACGAGAAAACTCTCAGTAAGATACAGGGCATCCCTCAAGCAGAGCTAATCAAAGAGTTCTTCCTGCTTCAGAAGAGAGAAGGTCAGATTAAGTCTTGGCTAGAGAAGGTAGAGGACGATAGCAGGGTACATGCTTTTGTAATACCTAACGGTACTATCACAGGTCGCATGTCTCACAAGGCTCCTAACATGGCACAGGTTCCTAACTTAGGTTCTAAGTACGGAGCAGAGTGTCGGTCTTGTTGGACTGTACCCAAGGGATACAAGCTGGTAGGCATTGATGCGTCTGGTCTAGAGCTACGAATGCTTGCTCATTATATGGATGATAAGGAGTACACAAATGAAATCCTTAACGGAGACATACACACCGCTAATCAAAAACTTGCAGGACTTGAATCAAGAAATCAGGCTAAGACTTTCATATACGCATTACTCTACGGAGCAGGAGATGAAAAGCTCGGAAGCGTGGCTGGAGGAGGTAAGAGGACTGGTGAAAAACTTAGAAAATCATTCTTCGATAATCTACCATCATTCGCAACTCTTAGAAATAAAGTTGCAAGAACAGCGACAGAAAGAAGCTACCTCAAAGGTCTAGATGGTAGGAAGATTCCTATCCGCAGCGAGCACTCAGCACTCAATACTTTGTTGCAAGGCGCTGGTGCTATCATCATGAAGCAAGCAGTTGTTATATTAAACGACAAGATCAAAGACTTAGATGCACACTTTGTAGCTAACGTACATGATGAATGGCAGATAGAAGTAAGAGAAGACCTAGCTGATACAGTAGGTAAGCTTGGTGTTGAGGCAATCATTGAAGCCGGTAAGGTTCTTAAACTTAAATGTCCTCTTGATGGGGAATACAAAGTAGGAGATAACTGGAGTGAAACACATTAATATGAAACAACAGAACTTATTTGAAAACATAGAACCTCACAAGCTGCACAGGAAAAATGATCCTCAGACAAGTAGAGAGGCTGCTTATTCAGTTTCAAACTCACTGGGAAAAACAAGATCTTTTGTTTTAGGCTTAATTGAAGAAGCAGGGGATAAGGGAATTACTGTTAAGGAAATGAGCAAAAAGTCTCCTGATGTATGTTATACTGCTCTATCTCCTCGACCCGCTGAGCTAGAAAGATTAAATGTTATTTTTTATAAAGGAGATAAAAGAGACGGGTCAAGAGTTATTAGGCACATTAAGTATAAAGAGAGCATCTCTAATGAAACTAACTAAAATAACAAACGATAAACCTAAGCACGATTCAAGCAGGATCGGAGATCTAGCAGAGCACTACGCCGTTACTTGGCTGTGGGATAATGGATACCACGTATTTAAGAACTGCGGCTGCACAGGCCCTATCGACATTGTTGCCTTAGACCCACAAGGAAAAGTAACGCTGATAGATGTCAAGTCTTACAAGGATGGTAGGCTGGCAGGAAAGACACCACTTCAAAAAGAACTTAACGTACAGTACCTCCACTATAACTCTCTCACACGCAAGTGTAGGTTCGTAAGGCATCGCAAATGAAAGACTTAGACACACTAATACATGACATATACACTGTACTTGACGGCCTCAATAGCGACAAAGGAGTGGACATACCTGAAGAACTAATGGAAGAGTTTCTTGTTAACACAAGAGAAGCTCTTGAAGGCTGGTCAACCCCTCACCTACAGTCTAAGACAGTACGTATGTCTAATGTAGGAAGGCCACTGCGCCGCGTGTGGTACGACATGCAGGACACTCCCCTTACAAAGGAGCGTATGCAGCCGTCAACCTTTATTAAGTTCCTGTATGGTCATCTCCTTGAGTCTGTTGCTATCCTCCTCATCAAGCTGTCAGGGCATACTGTTACTGACATGCAGAAAGAAGTAGAGGTTGATGGTATCAAAGGCCACATGGACTGTAAGATCGACGGAGAGGTAGTTGATATTAAGACAGCTTCTAACTTCTCTTTTAAAAAGTTTTCCTCTGGTAAACTGGTTGACGATGATCCCTTTGGTTACATGGCACAGCTTGCTGGGTACGAGGAAGCAGAAGGTACAGAGGATGGTGGCTTCTTCGCTATCAACAAAGAGACAGGAGAGATCTGCTTGTTCAGGCCGGGACAGCTATCCAAGCCAAACATCAGAACAAAGATAAGCAATATCAAAGATAGCTTAGAGGCATCTGAACCACCTTCTATTTGTTATCCTCCTATTGCAGAGGGTAAGAAAGGTAATCTACGGCTCGCTTCTGGTTGCGTCTACTGTCCTCACAAGGCTAAGTGCTGGAAAGACTCTAACAATGGAAGTGGTCTTAGGGCTTTTAAATATTCTAACGGCGTTAAATACTTTACCAGAGTAATATCACAACCTAATGTGCTGGAGATTCCCTTACGATGAACAGAAGACTATCCAAAAGAGTTAGCAAGAAAGCCTTAGAGATATCAGTAGAGTGGCTCAAGAGCTTGTTGTCAGACACAGAAGCTGCTAAGGTGAATGCCAAGCACATACCTAGAGACAATCCATATACTTTTAAAAATGGTACAGCATACTCAATACCTTACTCGTACAGAGGTGCTAAGGCTATTATCAAAAAGCTACTAAGAACAATGCCGTTAGATTCAATCACCACTCAAGACATTGAAGAAGTAGTTAGAAGGACTCAGCGATCTTGATCACAACGCTTCCAGACATAGACACAGAACCAGAGATAACAATTGTAGAGCTTGCTCGCTTTTTCTTAGGAAGCAACGGTAGCATTGGTGAGGTTCCTACAGAAGTTATACAACAACTATTAGTTCTGTTAGAACTGGAAATTATAAAAAGAGAAGGGGGTCTACATTGAAAAGAAAGCCTAGAGCAAAGCGGCCTATAGAGAAAGACAAGCCTAGTGGCTATGATTCTAAATGGGAAAAGACTTTACATGATACTCTCCTACAAGATTGGGTACACCATGATGGCAAGGTTCCTTATGTAATAGAACATAACTATCATCCCGACTTTACAAAGCGGATTGGTAGGAAGAAGATTATCATTGAAGCTAAGGGTAGGTTCTGGGATTACGCAGAGTTCACCAAGTATATCTGGATTCAGAAAGCTTTACCTAGTACAACTGAACTGGTATTCTTGTTTGCTAACGCCTCCTCTCCTATGCCTCAAGCTAAGAGAAGGAAGGATGGTACTAAGCGTACTCACGGTGAGTGGGCCTCTGACAACGGCTTTAGGTGGTTTACTGTTGACACGCTGCCTGACGAATGGCGAAGTGAAGAATGAAACAGAATACTAGAAAGAAACTTAATGACGTTACGCCCGAAGAGTGGGATAATGTTTCTAGACCAGCTCACTACAACAGTGGAGACATTGAATGCATCGACGGAATAGAAGCCATGCTAACAAGAGACGAGTTTATAGGTTACTTGAGAGGAAACAGCATGAAGTACCGTTGGAGGTTCCCGTACAAAAACGGGACGGAGGATCTAAAAAAAGCAGAGTGGTACGAGAAGAGACTACTAAGGATTCTGGAGAGTAATGGATAAGAACTATGTAGACAGAAAGACTGAGCGTAGGGATAAGTACGATAAGAAACGCAAAGGAAAAGTTATTAAAGACCATAAAAACTTTAAGAGTATTAAGCTCGCAGAAATAAAAAAACTTGAAGACACAGAGGATTTAAAGAATGGATCAATACCAACAATACATACACAAAAGTAGGTACGCACGTTACCTAGATGAAGAGCAGCGTCGAGAAGAGTGGGGAGAAACAATCAACCGTTACCTTGCTTTCTTTGTAGAGCGTAACCAGCTGGGAGCTTCAGAAGCTGAAGATCTTTTTAATTCTATTTACAATCAAGAAGTAATGCCTTCTATGCGTTGTATGATGACAGCAGGGCCAGCTTTACACCGTGACAATGTCGCAGGATTTAACTGCTCTTACCTCCCCATCGACAGCCCTCGTTCTTTTGACGAGCTTATGTACATTTTGTTATGCGGTACAGGCGTAGGGTTCAGTGTAGAACGGGACTATGTAAGCAAGTTACCAGAGGTAGCAGACAGCTTCCACGAAACTGAGTCTACGGTTGTGGTGTCTGACAGCAAGGTAGGCTGGGCTAGTGCCTTCAGAGAGCTTATCAGCCTCCTGTACGCCGGTAAGATTCCTAAGTGTGACTTGACTAGGGTACGTCCTGCTGGAGCTAGACTGAAAACCTTTGGCGGTAGAGCCAGCGGTCCACAGCCTTTAGCAGACCTGTTTAATTTTACTGTTGATCTGTTTAAAGTTGCTACAGGCCGCAAGCTAACGTCACTAGAGTGCCATGACTTAGTATGTAAGATTGCTGACATCGTTGTTGTAGGCGGTGTAAGACGCTCTGCACTAATCTCATTAAGCAATGTGACTGATAATCGCATGGCTAACGCTAAGAACGGTGAGTGGTACTTGGGTAACGGTCAACGTGCATTGGCTAACAACAGTGCCGTGTACTCTGAGAAGCCTGACTTTGATACCTATTCTTCTGAGATGAAGCGTTTGTATGACTCTAAGTCTGGTGAACGTGGTATCTTCAGCCGTATTGCAGCTCAGAAAGTGGCAGCACGTAACGAACGAAGAGACTCTACATATAAGTTTGGTACTAATCCTTGTAGCGAGATCATCCTACGACCTTATCAGTTCTGTAATTTATCAGAGGTTATCGTTAGACCAGATGACACAGAGGATACCCTTGTAGAGAAGGTAAGATCCGCTACAATTTTAGGAACCTTACAATCCACCATGACTGACTTCCGTTACCTACGTAACATCTGGAAGAAAAACACAGAGGAAGAAGCTCTTCTGGGCGTGTCTATGACGGGCATCATGGATTGTAAGCTAACTAATGGGTCAACAGGAGAAGAGGCTTTAGGCAAGCTCCTACTAAGGCTCAGTGAAACTGCTGTGTTTGTTAACGAGGAATGGGCAAAGAAACTAGGCGTTAACCAATCAGTTGCTATCACTTGTGTTAAGCCTTCAGGGACTGTATCACAGCTAACTGACAGCGCCAGTGGTATTCATCCACGCTTTAGTGAGTATTATATTAGGACTGTACGAGCTGACAAGAAAGATCCTCTTGCAACAGCCATGATTGAGAAAGGTTTTCCTCATGAAGAGGACGTAATGAATAACTCTAACTGGGTATTCAGCTTTCCTCAGAAGGCTCCCAACAAAGCCATAACAGTAGAAAGCATGGGTGCTATGGAGCAGTTAAAGCTTTGGAAGATCTATCAAGATAACTGGTGTGAGCACAAACCTTCTATGACTTGTTACTATAACGACAATAACTTCTACGCTGTGTGTCAGTGGATCTGGGAAAACTTTGATAGCGTTAGCGGTATTAGCTTTCTTCCTGAATCAGAGCACGTATATAAGCAAGCCCCCTATCAGAAGATAGATAAGGATACATATCAAAAGCTTTTAAAAGAAATGCCTAAAGACATGGAGTGGGATATTGAAGAGCTAGATGATAACACTGAAGGTGCTCAGACACTTGCTTGTGTTGCAGGAGTGTGTGAGATATGAGAGGCAATCTTATTTCCTTTCAGGTTTATTTTGACTCCAAAGGTAACTTAATGACTGAGCTTAGTAAGTTACCTTTGGAGGGCTTGTCCCTATTTAACGAGGCGGATAGACCCTATGTTAAAAAGATCTTAAACGAGGCTGGCCTAAAGTTAGAAGGTCTTCATGAATACTTACAGAAAGAACTACAGGCGTTATAACATGGAAGAAATATTTATTACACCGGAAACAAGACTAGCTATGACTCTGCGTGTCAATTCAGAGATTGTTGCAGCTTTAGCCAACGTTGAGCTGCTGGAAGAGAACATTGAAATTATTACAACCCTTCTACACCAGCACTCATCTTTTGTGTTAGAGGTTTCTCAGAAAGCAGTACAGGCAGAACGCTTAGATGTTAAGATAGTTAAGTAACCTCACTTCCTAGACTTAGCCCCCGAACACTTCCAACGCTTACGTGACAAGTTGTTGGGAGTATTAGGATCATTCTGCTTTGCTTTAGATAAACCTTTCTTAATGCCTAAGCTCCTCGCACAGTAGCTGTCTCCTTTAGAAGTTCCCGGCTTAACTCTAGGGCCACCTCTTTTAGCTTTACCAGCCTGTCCATAGCTAACCTTCTTACCACTAGCAGTTACCTTTACTTTTGCCTTGCCTTTTCTAGGTGTAGCCATTTAAAATCTCCTCTTCTTTCTTAGTCATCCAAGATAAAATAAATAACAACATGACTACACCAATAAAGCGCATCATACCTTTCTATGCTTTTTAGTTTTCTTTGCAATCTTCTTAGGCTGCGGACTGTGCTGCTTACCAGCCTTAGTATCCTTACGCTTCTTTGCGCTTGTCTGAGCGTACTCAGAAGAGCTTAAAGACTCTCTAGCCTGTCTAGGTAGATACCGCTCACCTGTTTCGCTAGACTTCTTACCAGACTTTGTACCCCAGTCCTGCTTTGCCCAAGCTTTTAAAGACTTCTGTGGTTTCCTGATAGCCATTACTTGTACCCTCCACCCTTAGCTTTGTATTTTTTAGCTAACATCTGAGCTTTACGTGCTGACCACTGACCAGCCTTACCTCCGCTTGTACCAGCTTTAATCTTGTTAAAAAGATTTTTACGCATGGTAGGCTTAGTATAGTTACCTGCTTCATTAACTGTTGACATTGCAAACTCCGTTTAGTTTAAAGGATTAGAAAGATAGTCCATACCTGACCAAAGATCTTCTATTTCTGTATTAATCTTTTTAATTTTAGAATCTACGTCTTGTAAATCTTTTGCTATTAACTCAGCTTGTGTCACAGTAACCCGCATAGATTCTAATTCTTTTTCAAGTTCTATTACCTTGTCGTTAATTGTAAGCAGCTTAGCCTGTTGTGTTGCAATAGTTTCTAGGTTAACACCAAGTGTAGCTAGTTTTCCTTGAAGCTGGCTAACATCGTTAGCTGTCAGTTCTTGCTCAATCAACTCAATTTTAATTTTTAAGTCTTGTTCTGCTTTTAAAAGCTGTTCCTCTAACGGCCCTAGCTTAGGTATCTTTAAGGCTTCTAACGACTCTAGACGGCTGTACAGGCTGCTGGCAGTCCATACACCGCCTCCTAATGTTGTAGCTAGGCTCATCAGTATAGCGATGTACACGCCTTTAAAAGACGTACCACCAATAGTTAATTCAGTTTCGGCTAGACTCATGGGTCACATTCTTCATTATACATAAAGCAACGATAACCTAATGCTGTCGGGCCTGTTAAATATAGATTGCTTTCAGCCCCTGCTGCTAGTATCTCTGCTTCAGTAAGATAGAAGTTCATACTAAAATTGTCTTGTCCGTTTACAAAAACTGCGTTTGAGTTATTAGTACCTTGATAATTAACGGCAACCCATTGTTCATTTGAATCATAACTTAAAGTAGCAAAGTCAGCATTGCTATTATTTTCTTCTGCACCTTCTTGTAAAAAAGCTACTGCTTCTGTGTTAGCAGCTACCCCTAAATAAGCACTAGCATTGTTACCGTGCTCTTCAATGTCATCTAAAGATTGATTATATGTTTCTACTTCTTCTTGAGTAATAACTAAAGCAGTTTCATTTTCAACAATATAAGCCTGTACCTCTGCTTCATCTTCAGGCGTTGCTGCTTCTGCTGCTATCTCTGCTACCTCTACAACAGCAATCATGTCTACGACAACTTCTGTAAAAGTTTCTATAGCACTATCCATTAGCTGTAGTTCTGTAGCGGCTTGCGTTTCTAACAACGCCTGTACGCTTCCGTATGCTTCATAGCCTGACATATTAGATAATGCAGAATTGTATGCGTTTAATTGTTCTGTACTTATATGGGCAGTACCCGCTAGTTGACCATTAGATAAAGCACCTCCTTGATTAGCATAGCCATAACCAGCACCTGCCATCTTAATACCTTTATCAATTTGACTAACTATTGCAGAGCTTGAATTAATTAGCTGATCTAGCTCATTGGAGTAAGCTGCGGAACTTAACAGATATAGAGATAACGTCATCAGTGCTCTCTTCATCATTAATAGTTTCTCCTATTTTTAATATTTGGTTGTACCATTTCTGAGTTTCTGTGTATGTAGGGTAAGAGGGTTTAATACTATAAGTAGCATGTACCCGCATTTTAATTTTTCCGTAGTCTGGTATATATAATTCTGGCTCACGCTTCATAAGCAAGAAAGCTCTCTTACCTACAACAAGCTTACTACCAGAAAGAATAGGGCAAGGCGTTCCAGAAACAAACATACTGCGCCATACGTATACGTCTTCACACATTCTAGCAATAGCTGCAACCTTCATACCTAAATCACTTAAAACTTTAGAGTCTCTACGCCTGTTACAGTCCTCATCAGCTTTGTAATTACCTCTTGTAATGCCCACAATACCTGTTTGAAGACTAGAACCTTGTCCTTGCAAGCAGGTTTCTATACCATTAGACATGTATGTAGGTGCTATTGCAGAGCCTACAGGCATATCTGAGGAGCTTCCTGCTCCGTTGTACGTGTTGCTGATAGACCTATCTTCTGATTGGTTGTTACTACTGACAGTGCTTCCTACTGTATTAGTATTTAAACTACCTTCTTGCGTGTTCTCACTATCAGCCATAATAGACTCGTCGGCTGCAAAGGATAGCAAAGGCAACATAAGTATAAGTAATAACCAACGCATTTAAATAACTTATTTCCTTGTTTTTTCAAAGCTTCTCATTGCACCTAATCCAAGCATACCCATCAACACAGGCATCATGGTTTCCAAAGGTACGAGCGGTATAACTATATCTATCTCTAGTAAAGCCAAAACAAAGTTGCTAAACGGAATAATAATAAAGTTTCCGAACATTCCCAAGGCACAAACCCATCCAATTGCGGGTCGCCACCCAGCTACAAACAAAGACTGATGAGCCGCTTCAACCTTGTTTACTTCTAGCTGCCCCTTAGCAAGCTCCTGAGCGTGGTTCTCAGCCATTGTAGCGACTTCATGTGCTAACGCAGCCTTCTGATCCTTGTCCTCTATGAACTTGTCTAGCAGCCCTGTGACAGGCCCTATAAGAGCGTTTAAGATAGTCATCTAGTAACTCCATACCCAAGGTCTAGGGCGGTTCTCAGCCCACTCAAGGTCATCAAGGTGGATA
>Ga0209815_1001302_pt1 | contig 16710 bp, 12 predicted proteins | sample CoawatmetaG00DNA_FD_187507 | JGI IMG/M metagenome (GOLD analysis project Ga0209815, IMG submission 187507) | Marine microbial communities from the West Antarctic Peninsula - Coastal water metaG002-DNA (SPAdes) (version 2) | ecosystem: Environmental > Aquatic > Marine > Coastal ...
CTATGTTAAAAGAATACTTAGAGATTAATGTTAAGAACGATGACCAGTTAGTTAAGGTAGCCGCTATAGTACAACGTATAATAGCCGCTGAATCTAAAGGTACTGGTGAAGATGAGTATGGTTTATCCGATGCTGAGAAGGAACAGCTATTAGGAGCTATAGAAGTTGCAGCTACAGACCTACAAAAGCATTCAGATGAAGTTGATGATGATATTAAAAGGGTAGAAAATTAATGGCTTTTTTTAAAAGTGGAAATACTCCAGATAGGGAGACTGCTAATCAGGGAGTTACTAGCTATGGTGACGTTTACCAAATATTAAAAGATAATGTAGATGATGGATTTGAGTTTTATGAGATAGAGCCTGCTATAGTAATTGCGGTATATTTAAACCCGGATAGTTTGCCAAATAGAAATATTCCAGGCGACGCAAGCGGTAGAACAATGAAAGATTATAGTTTATTAGGAACTATAAAAGCTAAATGGGCAAGATCTGAAGAGCAAGTTGAAATAGAAGGTTATATAAAACCAATATCATCTCACATGGTAGTTTATCCGTTAATAGGTGAGGCAGTAAATATAGCTACACACGGAAGCCAAATGTACTACTACAGTCCACTAAACATTAGAAATCATGTAAACATGAACGTATCTAACAACACAGCTACTGATAGAAAAATAACTGCGTATTCATCAGAACACAATAGAAATATATTATCTGAGTACGGTGATGTTGTAGTAAATGGTAGATTTGGTAATAGTATAAAATTTGGAAGTGATCCTGAATATAAATATCCTGATATTAAAATAACTAATAGGCAATCTGTTTCACCACAAAAAACAGTAGATGAATATTGGCCGCACGTGCCAAGCTTAAATAGCGATGGATCGTCTATATTCATAACATCAGGACCTATACGAGATGTTGATGTTATAATTCCCTCTGTTTTTTCTTTTAGTAATGTAACAATACCCGATGTAATGGATGGGGATATGATTACTTTAAATTCTGATAGATTGGTTTTTAATTCTAAAAAAACTGATATATTTTTATTTGCTAATATAAACCTAAACCTATTAGCTAATGATATGATAAATTTAGAACTTGGACCTAACCCTGGTGCAAAAATAACATTAGGAGATCCTTTAGCTCTTCAGCCCATATTGAAGGGAGGAGATACTATTGAATTATTTACTAATATATTTTCAAAACTTACTGCTTTTTGTAATGTATTGTCAAAAGCTACTGGTTTAACGCAGATAAATGATGCTGCTATTCAATTAAATGATGACTTGGTAAACTTAGCTAAAGATGGATTTGGAAACTTGGGAGATATAGCTAGTGATAAAGTATTTATCTCAGAAAATTTTGCAGATGAGTTTCCTGAGATGGCAGAGGTTACTACCAAAGAGTATGAAGTTGAAAAAGTAACTAATTCAGCAGGAGTTCGCGGATAATGGGGGTGAAATATTAATTATGAGCGTTATTTCAAATAAGTTAAAACAAATAATAACTAATGCATTAGAAAAGCCAAAAAGAGATATTGAAGATTCCGTTAATTTAATAATAAAAGCTGGTAAGTCTGGTTCAGATAATACTGCCAAAGTAAAAGACATATTAGGCAAGATGGATGGTATTGAAATTAATGTCGGGAAGGTGGATGATGTAACAAAAACTATAAAGTCTGTTTTAACAAGTTTAAAAGGAATACAATTTGCTGCAGAAGCTTCAGAAAAAGCTGCTACCATAGGCTCAGCTTTAAATCCAGCTGCTGCTGCCATTTCTGTTGCTCAGAAATTTGTAGTTGAGGGTGTAAAAAAAGAAATAAAAGAAGCTAAAGATGCTTTAAATGTAGCACCACAGAGTATTGGTAATTTTAAAAGCTTTTTAAGACAACAAAAATTAAAGCTTAAAAGAGCAGCCAGTTTGCAAAAAAGAAAAAAGTTATTGATAGAACAAAGAAAGAGAAAATTAAATTCTTAATATTTATATAAAACAGTAAGGAGTTAAAAAATGGCTAAATCGTCAAAAATAGTTAGTTTAATTAAAGAAATAGTTAGACAAGAGGTTAAAAAAGAGGTCAGGGAGATATTTATTAAGGAAGGAATGAAGTCTATGGCTCAGAAATCTACATTGGTAGAAGATAGGGTTGTAGAGGTTCTACCCAAAAGAAAATCCAAACCCAAAGAAAAAGTTTCATATACAAAAAATCCTGTATTGAATGATATTTTAAATGAGACAGCTAATGCTGGAGAGATGGATGAGTATCCAACTATGGGCAATAAAACTTTTGATAGTTCTGAAATGGCGAGTATGATGGGATACGGAAATATAATGGGTAGTGCTGAAGATAAAAGAAAAGTATCAGCTATACAAACTGCTCAAGCCGCTGGTGTAGATCCAAATAATGTATCCGAAGAAGTAATGGGAGCATTAACAAAAGACTATAGTGGTGTAATGAAAGCTTTAAAAAAGAAGGATGGTAAAATATAATGAGTGTCAAAGGAAATGATTTAAATGAAGATATATATGTGGGTTTAGAATTACCTCTTACTTATGGTAATTATGGATTTTTCAATAGAACAAAAACTGCTTTGCAACAAGCTTCTTCTAATATCAAATCCCTTTTACTGACTAATAAAGGAGAAAGGTTGGGTAATCCAACTTTTGGCACAAATTTACTTTCTATTGCATTTGAACAAGAAAATACTGATATTGAAAGTAGAGTAGAAGAAGAGATACGCTCATCAATGATTGAGTTTTTACCTTTTGTTAATATAGTTAATATTAATCAAGAATTTTCTTCTACAAATAAAAATAAATATAATGTGAACATAAGGTTTTCATTAAATGTAGACACTACAACTGAAGCTGATTTAAATTTAGATTTATCTAATTATACCGGAGAGTTAGCTAAAGATCCACACGATGTAACTGGAATATTTTAGGAGAAAGTAAATGCCGTACACAGCACCAAAGAAATCAATAAAAGAAATTAGATATCTAAATAAAGACTTTACATCTTTTAAAGACAATCTTATTGAATTTTCTAAAATATATTTTCCAAATTCATATAATGATTTTAATGAATCTTCTCCTGGTATGATGTTTATTGAAATGGCATCTTATGTTGGAGATGTTCTTTCTTATTATATAGACAACCAATTTAAGGAAAGTTTGTTAGCTTTTGCAGAAGAAAAAAGAACTGTATATAATATGGCACAATCTTTGGGGTATAAGCCAAAATTATCTACAGCTGCTTCAGTTGATATGGATGTATTTCAAACTGTTCCGGCAGTAACATCTGGAACAGGAGCTGGTTTTATTACAAAGCCCGATTTAACTTATGCTATGAACTTAAAAGCGGGAGCTGAAATAGTATCTGAAAATGGTATTGCATTTTCAACCTCAGAGGATGCTAATTTTAAATTTTCAAGCTCTTATGATAATATGACTGTTTCAATATATGAAACTTCTAACAATGTACCAGTAACTTACTTATTAAAAAAGGGAATCAGAGCTTCGGGTGGAACTCGGGCCACGGAATTTTTTACATTCAATACTGCTGAAAAATATAAGAGAATTGCATTGGGAAATACTAATGTTTTAGAGATAATTTCTTGTACAGACAGCGATGGCAATAGCTGGTATGAAGTTCCCTTTTTAGCACAAGATACTGTCTTTGGTGATATGGAAAATACAATAAGAAATGACGATACATTATACACACAAGCCGACCAAGCTCCTTACTTACTGAAACTATTGAGAACTCCAAGAAGATTTATAACTTTTATACGAGCGGATGGTAAAACTGAAATAAGATTTGGTGCTGGAACATCAGATAGCGCTGATGAAGAAATAATTCCAAGTCCTGATAACGTTGGTTCATCCTTACCAGGCTCACCATCTTACTTAAATACAGCTTTTGATCCTTCAAACTTTTTAAAAACCAAAGCATATGGACAAGCTCCATCTAATACACAATTAACTATCAAATATAGATATGGTGGTGGCATCGCTCAAAACATCAGAGCTAATAGTCTGAGGAGTATACAAAGTTCTACTGTGGAATTAGATGACACAGGATTAAATTCTGATTTAGTTAGTACAACCAGAAGTTCAATTGCTGTAAATAATCCAAATCCAGCCGCGGGTGGTAGGGGCTCTGAGAGTATTGTGGAAGTTAAAAATAATGCACTGGCTTATTTTCAAGCACAATCAAGAGCTGTTACTAAAGAAGATTATATTACTAGAGTTTATTCTTTACCTGCTAAATATGGTAACGTATCCAAAGCTTATATAGTACAGGATAGCCAATTAGATAGTAATGTAGGAGCTGCTTCTGACAGTAGAATTATAAACCCATTAGCTCTTAATTTATATTTATTGGGATTTGATTCCAATAAAAGATTATCTGTAGTCAACCGAGCAGTTAAAGAAAATTTACAAACTTATCTAACACAATTTAGAATGGTTACGGATGCTGTAAATATAAAAGATGCTTATATTATTAATATAGGAGTAGTATTTAATTTACTTACAAAGGTAGGTTACAATAAAGAGGAAGTAGTTCTAAGAGCTATAGAGAAAGTTAAAAATTTCTTTACTATTGATAAATGGCAGATTGGTCAACCGATTGTGTTAGCTGATATTTCTTATCAATTATCATTAGTAGAAGGTGTTTCTGCTGTAGTTCCTCCTGAAGAAGATAATCCGTCTGGACATCCTGTTTTAGTAACCAACAGATTTCAAACTTCAAAAGGTTATTCCGGAAATGCATACAATATAGTTACTGCAACTAGAGATGGTATTGTATTCCCCTCAGTAGACCCAAGTTGTTTTGAATTAAAATTTCCAAACAAAGATATAGTAGGTCGTGTAATTGGTAGTTCCGTGGGAGGTAACTAATGAATTATTTTATTTTTCCTGATATAGATACAACTTTATATCAAGCAAGTAGTAGTGCTAATGCGGGATTAGATCAAATACTAGAAATACAAAAAAATATGAGTAACTCTGGCGGCAACGTAAAAGTTTCTAGAATCCTAATGAAGTTTGATTTAGGTCAGATTTCCTCTTTGGTAGGTAATGGAACTATTACAAATCCAAAATATTACTTGAATATGTATGATGCTAATTCTAAAAATTTAAGTACTAGCCAATCATTGTATGCTTATCCTATAAGTGGTAGTTGGTTAGAAGGTCAGGGATTTGCTGCTGATAGTCCTAAAGATTTTGAAGGTGCTAGTTGGAATTTTAGGGATGGTCAAACACAAAAATCGGCTTGGAGTGGTTCAGCAACTGAACAACAAGGTGGTGCTTGGTACACATCTTCATTTGGTTCTCAATCATTTCAATACGAGACATCTGATATGAGAATGGATGTAACTCCAATTGTAAATAAGTGGATAGCAGGAACTTTTCCAAATGAAGGATTTATTGTAAAAAGAAGTGGTAGTTTTGAAAATGTAGATACCAATACTGACGAGGGTAGTAAAGAAAGATTAGGAGATTTTAAATTCTTTTCAAGACAAACCAATACAATTTATCCACCAAAGTTAGAAGTAGAGTGGTTTGATACAAAGTGGAGTACAGGATCATTATCAGCACTATCATCAAATGAGTTAGAAGATTTGTCTTTTTATATGAAGAGTTTAAGACCTGAATATAAAGAAAAGTCCAAAGTGAAATTTAGGATAGTTGGTAGAGCTAAGTACCCTACTAAATCCTTTTCTAATACTGCTTCTGAGTACCTAACTGTAAAAACATTAACTAGTGGTAGTAAGGAAAACATAGGCGGTGACGGAACTTATTATTCAGTAAAGGATACACAAACAGAAGATGTTCTAATACCATATGGTACTGGTTCGTTAGTAAGTTGTGATTCTACAGGAAATTATTTTAATCTTTGGATGAATGGTTTTCAATCAGAAAGATATTATAAGTTTGAGTTTAAGATTGTTAGCGGAAGTAGCACAGCTGATGAAACTATACAATACTATGATGATGATTTTGTATTTAAAGTTGTGAGATAAATATGCCATACACACCAGAAGAATTACAGAACATGGAATGGTATCAAGACTTAATTGCAGCTGATGAAAGAAGATATATAGACAGAAAGCAATCCATTCAAATCCAAAATATGTATTCTTCCTCTCTTGGTGCGCCGGTGGGTGGTGATGGATCACAATTAATCAGAGACCAAGATAATACGGTTTTATTTTTTGAAAATCCGTATCTAAATAAAATTGATGAGGATGGTGAAAGTAAAGTAGTTCACAATTTAGAAGTTAAGATTTTAAAAACCAAAGAAAATGATAGTATAATTAATGAAGTGTTAGATAGAACATTTAGGGAGTTATAATGGCGAGTAAATTAACAGAAAGGGAACTCAACCTATTAGATGCTAATAAAATAACCACCATAGGCAATAAACCATATGAAGAAGGTAAATGGGGTAGTCTAACTAATAGGGATTTTGTTCATTTTCAAATATTTGATTCTAGTGAAAATTTAATAGAATATACAAATTTACCATTATCTAGTTTTAATGTAAATAGTAATAGTAGTTTAATTGATTTTTTCCCCTCAACCCATATTAGAAATTTAGGATACGAGAGTGGTAAGTTTACTATAAGATATAATTTTTTAAGAAAGTTAGCAGGCGATGAGTCTGCGGTATTAGTTCACACATTAAACAAACCAAGTGAAGATGGTGTAGGGGGTACATTAATTGGCGATGTTTATACAAATACTCAAAATATTTATATTACAGATGATGGTATAATATACGCTGGATCTAAAGAACAATATATATCAAACCCATCAAACTCTGAACAACTATCTATAGAAGATCTAAAATACCAAATAGATGAAATATCTCCAAGTAGAACTGAAGTTAGATTAAAAGCTAAGGTAATAAATAGTTCTTATATTGATGACTTTGTTAATATACAAACAGCATCAACTCTTAAATCTGTAGACATTCCCATAAGTTTTTTAGAAAGCTCATATGATTCTAATCAATTAGTTATTTCACCTGATCCTGATCAGTTTATTTTTACTCAACAGATGGTTGGGGGAACTATAAAAATACCAGGAGTTTATTTGGTAGATCAAATAGACATAGCAGTTCGTTCCGATTCAAATGTCATTAAAAATCCAAGCGGTGAACAAATTACAACAGATAATTTAGGCAATGTATTAAATATAGCAGGCGAAAATGAATGGGATGAGACATTACACGATGACGCAATTAGAGTAAATGATTGGGTAGATGGATTTTTATCTCACGATACTGGCGAACACGCCGGATCATCTCATTTAGGATACCATGCAAAGTGGGTTCAAAATGAAGGTATTGCGGGCGGGAATGCTATAAAATTTACTGATAGTAATGGTTTATTTGTACCCTTAGCAGAGTGGGGTTCTTCAACTGCTTACCGAAAATTAGCTATAAATCAAGAAATTTCAAATTTACAAGGACAAGGAGTTAACCGTGGTGATTTTGTAAATGTTCGTATGGATATAAAAAGTACTGCAGCTAATAAAGGGGTGAAGGTAGCTCTCCAATATCCTAGTGGTATAGCAACAGAAGAAGATCCTACACCTAGTTACCCACCAAATTTTTATGATCCATCCAATCCATCACCGACTGAAACTCAACCAACCGATGCACCGGATGGTTATGAACCAAACACAGCTGCAGCTGCTCAAGCAATTGAAAACCAACCACCATCAAGAGTAGATCTTTGTATTGACACTTATGGTGGAGAAGTAAATGAAGGATCAATTAATATAGATCAAATTCAAGTGGGTGACGATACAGAGGTTGCTTGGGGTGGCGCTGGTGCTTGGATAGTTACTGCTAGACAGCCTTTGAGTAATGATATCGTTTGGGGTCCTAATTTATCAGGAAATACAATGGTGGGAACACTAAGTAATGAAGAGCAGTATATTTGGGCTCTTGATGTTAGCGGTGCTGGTCAATGGGTTGTCAGTCCTGATTATACAAATACCTTAGCGGCTCCTGTTGGAACTACAGACAGACTGGGTGCTATAAACTATCACCCAAGCCAATTACCTAACCAAGGCAATGCTTATTATAAAAGAACAACTCATCCTGGAGAAAACTTAGGATGGCAAACTACATGTGTTATTGGAACTAACTCAACATCTATATTAATTAAAGATGATTTGATTTGGGAACAAAATCATGCTAATACTGATAGCTCATTACCTGATTTAAAGTTTTATTTATTTGATGAATATTTTTTAAAGATTAGAGATGTTATATTAAATGAAGGTACTGATGAACAAAAGACTCTATATGATGATATTTTTCAATATGGTTTTATTCAGTCTGTGACTAGGGTATCTGAGGGTGTGGGTAATGGAATAAAGGCGGATTATTTTTTTATATTTTATAACAATGGAGATAAAGACTCCAATGGTAACCTAGCCGAAGAATCCAATAGGTGGTTCACTACCATCAAAACTGAGGGCCCTCAATCTAAACCAGACCATCAAGGCGTAAATAATATTGTACATTTTTTAAAAAATATTGATGGTGGGTTAAATGATCTTGTTATTGAAAATGAAGGAAAAATGGAATGGTTTTATAAAATATCTGATGATATAATAAGATATTATATTCATACAGGTGAAAAATACTACACACTAAATGATGGAGATAACGGCGGTAACCTATATGATAACCCACCAGCAGGTCCTACTGATATTAGTAGTGGATTCCCTGGCGCAGAGGGGGCTGATGCTATAATCAGTAAAGCGCAGGGATATGGAAGATATAGATACATCAAAGGAGATAGAGTATTAAGGGCAAAAGGAAGCGCTGGAGATGGAACAGATCAAGATTTTAGTATAAGTGATGAATTTTTTAGATGTGGTGAATTAGGTGTAGATAATGGAGATTTAACTTATGGTGTTAGGAATATATCTGCAGATAACTATGGTGTTCAGAATCCAAACAATGATGTTATTGATGCTGGAGTAGAACCAATATATGACAATGGAACTGCTGAGTTTAGTTACCCATCAAACCCCAGACAAATAGGAGCTTTAAGTCCATTAGAGCTGTGGATATGGAACGGATCTCAATGGAATTTTAATCAACTTGTTCCCGCAAGATATGCATATTCGGAAACCAGTGCAATTGCTATACCACGAACAAGTAATGCGTGGGATACTGTAGAGGTTAGTATATCAGTACCACAAAATTGGGTAATGGAAGGAAAATGGTTTTTGTATATTTATGGTGATGGTGCAAGCGCAGGAAATACAACACAGGGAGTGGTTTGGGTTGACAATGTTTTTATGGATTTTACCTTTACCGAGCAATCCGAAATAAGCGAAGTTTATAGGCCGTTTAGTGCACAAATATTTAGTGTTGAGTCTAACGGAACAGCAGTAACCTTAAATAAAACTTTTAAAGAACAGGCATTAAAAGTTGGTGTTGAAGATTCGGATATTACAACCCCGGATGTATATGATGTTTCCAATCCTTCAATTTATCCTACATTTTCGGTTTCTTATTTAAATTTTAATCCAAAAGATTTAAGAACCTATTTAAAGTTTGGCAACGATTTACTTTTAACAACTAATTTTAAACAAGACTTAACTAATGTTAGTAATTATCCCCACGCCGTTGTTTTTAAATTGTACAAAGCTTTACCTGATAATTTTCAAACTTTTGATGAGTGTATTGTTGTTAAGGAAATGGCAAACCCATTAGAAGAAAAGGTGTCTATTATAGATTTTATTCCAGAAGAAGAACCTAGCTTAGTTTTAAGATCTCCTGATATGGAAAATGTTGAGAGTCCAATTAAAATAAGAAAAACTGAATACAAATCTCAGTCTGATATTTTAACAAATGATGCTGTAATATCATCTGAACTTAGAAATGAATTTTTGAGTCAGAGTTTGGACAGCGTAGAAATAAACACAGATTATTCTCAATATAAAAACTTTGTTAACTTTAGTTCAATAGAAAAGAGAGTCAGAAATTTTAAATCAAAGTTAGAAACTATAGAAGAATATAGAATAAGCAGTGCTTCTTATAATGGGGTAAGTGGATCTTCATCTGATTCAAAATTATGGCATCATCAAATAATTGAAACAAAAAATAACCTTGATACATTTGAAAAATATATGTACTTTGAGAGTTCTTCTTATAATAGTAGCTCTCTTGGAATATTTCACGACAATTCATGGCCTAAAGAAAGTGGCGGGGGAACATTAAATAGTCCTTACGTTTTAGCGCACACAACATCATCGCAGGCAAAAACCTGGTTTAGTAATTCTATGACTTCTTCATCCATTTATGATTTAGAAAACAATTCTAAATTAAGTAGTATACTGCCTGAATTTATAAAATTTGATAGTTCTAATTTAGAATACTTAACCTTTACTGATATGATAGGTCAGCACTTTGATTATATTTGGGAATATATAAATGCATTAACTGATGTTTTTGATAGAAGAGATAAATTAGATGAGGGAATGTCTAAAGATTTACTGGTTAGTGTTGCTAAATCAATGGGTTGGGAATTGGATGATGGTAAGGATTTACTTGATTTATCAAGATATGCTTTGGGCAAGGAAGTTACCGGTTCAGCCTATTCTGATTATTCGGAAGTATCTGAACGTGATATATCAAGAGAAATTTGGAGTCGTATAATAAACAACATGCCTTTCTTCTTAAAGAATAAGGGTACTGTTAGGGCTTTAAAGGGATTAATAAATATTTATGGTATCCCATCAACTATTTTAAGAGTTAAAGAATATGGAGGACCTGCTTTATCGGAAGATGAATCTCCTCAATTTGAAATAACAAGAAAATTTACAAAAGCTTTAGATTTTAGAGGTGGACAATCTGTAAAAGTTGCTTGGGCTAACGATACAACATCAGAAAGAAAACCTGATAGTGTGGAGTTTAGATTTAGATCTGCTAATGTATCAGATCAAATACTTGTAGAAAAACAAGATGGAAATAATCAACATTGGTTTATAAGATTAAAGAATAATGGTTCTACAGACAACCGTGGTCAAGTTTCATTTATGTTATCAGGTTCTGCTGTTGGTCAAGATGTTGGTCAATACAAAGAACTTCTTTCTACTGAATTTCCTGTTTATGACGGGGATTTTTATTCTGTTATGGTTTCTAGAAAACTTGGCGATGATGATACTGCAGTCTCTCAATCATACCAATTAAATGTTGGTAAGTATGACAGTAGTAGAAGTAAGATACATTTATATAGTACATCCACTATGGATGTTACACAAGCTGCTTCATCTTCATTTAGCAATGCTTGGACAGGCAGTGGTAATGTATTTATAGGTGGTGAAAATGCTGAAGCTTCAGTTGGTGTACAATTTACTGGCTCCATTATGGAATACAGACATTGGACAGAAGTATTAAATACTGGTTCTTTTAAAAATCACGTAGCTAATCCAAAAGCTTATGATGGAAATACTGTTTCATCTTCTTATGAAAATTTAGTTTTAAGATATTCATTTGATGACAATAAAGATTTAAATGCAGACATAGAAGGTATAAGAGATGTTAGCTCAAACCAAAATTTAACATTATCAGGCTCACACGCTGGTTTTACAGGTAATTTTTTTAGGAATGTTGAAGATGAATTAAAAACTCATATACCGAGCATAGGAGCTTTAAGAAGAACTACAAATAAAATTAGAATTGAAGATAATAAATTAAAACCAGGATTCACATTAAACTCCCAAACTAGAGCAACAGATAGTGCTTATGATACCGCACCAAACGATTCTAATAAAGTTGGAATATGGTTTGCGCCAACAGATGTTATAAACAATGATATTATAAATTCTGTAGGTAATTTAAATTTTGAAGATTATTTGGGTGACCCAAGAGATAAAGAAGAATTGAGTTATAGAGGTTTAGAAAATGTAGCTGATAACTATTGGAAAAAATATACAGCACCAAATGATTTTTGGGATTACCTAAGAATGATTAAGTATTATGACCAATCATTATACCCACAGTTAAGAAAATTAATACCAGCTAGAGCAAAGCCAGATATTGGATTACTTATAGAGCCAAATATATTTGAAAGACCAAAAATTTTAGTTGGTAAAAAGCCAACTTTAGAAAATAGATATTATACTTCCTCAATTAATATAGGAAAAGCGGTAGATGCATTAATTGTTATAACCGGCTCTTATAATCATGGTTCTTCTATCACAAATTATGATGCTTATACAGGTAGAATTGATATGTATAGTTATGAAACCGGCTCATCTGTTGTTTCGGCTAGTGGTGAAAATCTAACATTTGAAGCTTCTGGATCTGAAATAAATAAACGAGCGTTTGAACTTTCTATATGGCAAAGATTAGGACAGGGTAACTATATAACATCATCTATCACAGCAGGCGATACAAAGTACAATGAAGTACTACAGCCAATTATATCCGGATCTAGGATTTACGGAAGAAATCAGAAAACTATGAATTTTTACACATCATCAGCAGATGCTTTAAATAAAAATGCTAACTCTTCATCTTTCTATAATGTTGATTTGGATAATACTTATGTTATTAGTCCAGGTTTACTTAATAGTTACTATGGTGGAGTAAAAAACACTAAAAGAACCACATCAGACGGAAGACCTCCTGTAGAAGTTATTATATCTGCGCCTACTAAGTTAGTAACTGTTAAAGATGGTGACTCTACATTAAAAACAGGTGATGGTATAATATCTGGATTTAAAGATAAGCCCGACAGCACTCTTCAAAAAGGTTTAGATAATAGAAAAGCAAAAGGATCTGTTAATAAAAAGTCAAAAGGTTTAAGAAATATTAAAGAACTTGTTCAAACTGATATGGATAGGGTTAAAATAAAAAAAGATAGAAAAGATGTACAAAAAGTAAAAAGAGGTGTTAAGAAGGGTACTAAGGGATTTGGGAATAAAAAAACTGACACTAACACTAACAATAATAATAATGATGAACCAACATAAATAAAATTAACAAAAATTTAAAATAATGATATTTATATATGAATCACTTTACACATCAGAGTTCAGAAAAATTAATTAGGAGTAAATTATGGGATTTTTAAACAACACTACCGTAACTGTAGATGCTATATTAACCAAAAAGGGTCGTGAGTTATTAGCACAGGGAACAGAAGCATTTAACATTACAAAATTTGCATTAGCAGATGATGAAGTAGACTACAATCTATGGGATGTAACTCATCCAAATGGAAGCGACTCTTACGGAAAAGTAATTGAAAATATGCCGTTATTAGAAGCTTTTCCTGATGAGAATCACGTTATGAGATATAAACTGATTACTCTCCCAAAGAGTACTGCTAGAATGCCTTCCATACAAGTTTCAACAACCGCTCACATATTTCCGGCTGATGGTGGTGTGAATCAGAACATTACAATTTCTCCTCAAACAAGTAGAGGAACTGATTCTTCTTATACATTTATACTACACGATCAATCTGTAGTTTCTATGGAAGTATTTCCACAAGGTAACGCAGCTACTTCAGTACCATTCTTCTTAGGAGAAGATGATGTACCTAATAGTCTTTCTGCAGCTGGAACTACTTGTACTATTACAGCTTTGACTATAAACAAAACAGCAGCGACACAGGTTACTATTGTTGGTAATGATACAGGAGTAACAGAATCAGTAACAATTACAAATAAACTGACATTCGCTTCACAAGCAGCGGTAGGTGGTGCTGGTGCATTTGAGTAGACAGAGTAATTAAATATCTAAATCCAAAGGAGTAAAAAATGGCCATTTATAAAGATTTTATTATCAGAGACAATTCCACTAACCAATCAAGCGATGTTATAACAAATATCAAAGACATCGTTTCTTCTGGAATGTGGGCTGAAGGATCTGGTACTATTACCAGCTTTTTTACATCATCAACTCAGAGTTCTAGCAATCACCAATATTACTTAGATGTTTATGCTGCTAACCCACAATCAGATACTACGGCAAAGGCACAATTTTCAGTTGCTTATGCTCATTTTAATGGAAGTGGTTCTGCTGGTACAAGAGGAGCTACTGGTAACAGAGCATCTGCTACAATATACAGACAATTATCAAATACTTTATTGGGTCCAACTGAAGAAAAATTTACATTTGCTGGCTCAGGAGCTCATATAAAACCAAAATTTGTTTATGCTATATCAATTGCTAGACAACAACTTCGTGAAAAGATGGATCCAGGTAACTGGGAATTACATTTGTCAGCTAGTTCAACTAATATAGGTTTAGCAGCAGGACAGGCAAAAATTAAATTAATTGATGATAGCGCAGCTACAGCAAACCCAACTGTAAATCAAGGTGGTAGGGTATTTAATGTTGTTAGTGGTTCTATTGCATCCGGCAAAGCAGTTACCAATACAACAGCTGCTAATCAACCAGGAGGTAGTTATGGGTTATTTTATCCAGATTTAGGTCTTGTAATCTTAAACGGACCTATAATTAATGTTTCTGCTTCTTTAAATACAGGAATAGCTTCTAACACAGAAGGTGGAAATTCAGGAAAATTCTTTAAGGCTATTACAGGCGCGGATAAGTTTCAAGCCCGCAGAGAAGAAGTAATAACCTCACAGCATTATTTCTGTAGAATACCTAATAGGGAATTTAACTTTAGTTCTAATCCAACGTTTACTACTGGATCCAATGGCGTCTTTACTAATCCTACTTTTATAAATAACCCAAAGTCCTTTGTAACTCAGGTTGGATTGTACAATAACAACAATGAACTCTTGGCTATTGCTAAATTGAGTAAACCATTACTAAAAACTTATTCAAGAGAAGCTATAATCAAAGTTAAATTAGACTTTTAACCTTGGGGGATATAGGTCATGTTTAAAAGGCTAGACCCAAGAGACATTAACGTAACACCATTCAGAGCTCGTAAAAAGTTTACGGTTACCAATAAAGACAGCGGTAGTGGTATTTATGGTTTCAGAGCGATTAGCAGTAGTCTAAATAATTTTACTACTACAAATCCATCCGGTGGTGAAACAACCTTTGATTCTGCTAGTTTTTTTCATACGCCAACTTGGTTTATGATTAATCAAATATACTATCGTGATACAGAAAACAATTACAATAATTTTGGTTACAATCCCAACAAACAATACAAATTATTACAGCCGTCAGCTTCTATTATCTCTGTATCTAAGGATTTATACGGAGAAAGAATATCACCAGGTTCAGTAACAGTAACCGATGATAGCTCAAGTTCTACACTTATTATAAAGGATGATGGTAAAGGTAATTTATATGATAATGCAAACTCTTCTAGTTTTGCAACATTTGCTAGCCATAGCTTTTCAAATGAATATATAACCCAATCAACGGCTAGTTTTGTTGGTAATATATACTATGAGCAAGGATTATTAGTATTTACAAATACAGGATCTAATTATTTAAATATTGGAACAGGATTGAGTGCTGATGGCTATAGTTTAGAATACAAATCACAAGTAACAATTAGAGAACATTCTTATACTTGTATTATTGGTGCTAATGAATACAATACCACAACAAATATAACAGCAACTGCTGGAAGGAGCGGTAGTATAAACGTATCCGGTTCAGATGCTTGGAGATTATTCCCGCCAGGAGATGCTTTGTATAAATCAGGTTCTTATAAAATGCAATATAACCAAGCTATTAATTATCAAGGATTTGTAACTCATTCTAAGTTTGATCCTTATATTACTAAAGTGGGTTTATATAATGATTTTAATCAACTAATAGCTGTTGGACAATTATCACATGCTGTAAAAAATGATAAGGAACTAGCTTTAGGTATAAATGTAAGATTTGATTTGTAATGGGTAAGTTTAAAAAAATGATGGAAGTTTCATCTAATGTTAGTAGGTATAGTGCTGATGATGGAGAGCCGGATACAGGATTTATTAGAGGTAAAAAGAAAAGAACTTTAGGTAAATTATCTGGTAAGCCTGAACCTTGGTATGAAAGGGGTGGTTATGAACAAGTATCCTTTCCTGAAGCAGATTTTATCTATGGTGAAGGTGAAGAAGAAGATTATGCTGTAAGAAAAACTGCTTATGTAGCTCAGATAGATAAGGACTTTGAAGCACATTTTGAAAAGTGGGAAGACTGGGTAGCTGATGAAGATTTTGATTTACAAAATACTCAAGAGTTAGAAGAAGCAACAACTTCTACTAATTACAAAAAAGCTATGAATTATCTACTGTTAGAAAGAATGGATTATCAAGATACTGCATCCCAATTGGTAAAGCAGTATGGATTGAAGTCTAAAATCAAATTTGGCAGTGGTAAAAACTTTGGTGAGTATGTTCCTGAAACTGATACAATAACTCTTAGAAGGTCATATCCAAGCATAAAAGAATTTCTGATGACTTTATTACACGAAATAGGGCATGCTAAAGATGCACAAAGATTAGGTAAATCCAAGTTTCTGAAAAAATACACACAAGCAGGAACAATGGCTGCTTATGATGGATTAGATCCTCATGATGATAATAGATGGGAAGAGAAAGCTGAAAGGTTTGCTAAAAAAGAATTATCAAAGTGGTTATAAATAAAATCGTATAACAGGTTTTAGTCTTATATATATTAATATGTTAACATATACTTCGATTATTAAAAGATTCTGATAGGTTTTTTAATAAG
>Ga0209815_1001308_pt1 | contig 16669 bp, 15 predicted proteins | sample CoawatmetaG00DNA_FD_187507 | JGI IMG/M metagenome (GOLD analysis project Ga0209815, IMG submission 187507) | Marine microbial communities from the West Antarctic Peninsula - Coastal water metaG002-DNA (SPAdes) (version 2) | ecosystem: Environmental > Aquatic > Marine > Coastal ...
TGTTTGCTGGTAAAATAAAAGGCATATTAAACTACCTTATCTGGAAATTCTCCAAGTGGTCTAGTAACTGTACCATCATCTTGCATTGTGTAGGTAAGTAAAGTTATAAGAGCATTTACATTGGCACAATTATCTATTGCAGTTTCCATTGCATTGACTTTAGTTCTAACTGCTGCTCTGTAAGTAGTAACAGCACTAGGTACTGAATAATCTGAAACTTCGGTTGCTTTAGTTACATACCAATCTGTAGGAGCTAATAGACTAGCTGCTTCTACATTAAAATGGTTTTTGTAATTTGTTTTTAAACCTGTAGTTTTTACATCGCCAACTGATTTGTCATCTGGTAAATCTCCAGCATCTTCATCATCTTGCGACCAAGTCGTATCTGCTAATGCTTTAGCGGTAGCTGTTCCATAAGCTGCGGTTACAGTTCCTGCATCTGCATCATAGGTAAAAGTTTGATTAGTGTTAATATAAAATGCTTCGTCTAATTTATTAGAATCATCAAAAATAATTTCGTATAAACCAATTGCTGCTTTTTCTGCAACAGACCATTTGGTAAAGATACCTGCTGGGTATTGGTTATCTCCTAAAGTAAATCCTTTGGGGTAATTAAAGTATCTTGATATTGATCCATCTATTACTAATGCGTACATAATATTCCTATGATAAAGTTAATGCTAAATTTCTTCCTACCTCAAGCCACTTTGCTCCATTGTATCTAAAGGTAAATAAGTCGCCAAGATTTCCTGTTGCTGTTAATGTCGGTGCAGTATCTGCTGCAAATTCATAAACTGCGTTCCAAGTTAATTCATTTGTTCCACCAGCATCTTGAATAACTAATATAGATATAAATTGACCAGCCGCTATACCTGTTCCTGTAGGTGCTGCCATAGCTCTGTTAGCTGTTAAAGTTACTTTTGCAACTGGGGAATTAATAACATTCCAAACAATGCTTGATGCATCTGTTAATGTATCTTCTGTATTAAGAACAGCACCAGATACAACAGTTAAATTGTTAGCATTTGCTGTGAATACTTTAGAAGCTGCTGTTGTTCCAAGTGTTGCAAGATCAGAATAATTTAATTCTGCCGCAGTAGAATCTATTGCAGCAAGTTTAGTTAAGTCTGCTTGTACTAATCCAGATACTCCATCAAGTAAATTAAGTTCTGCCGCAGTAGAAGTTACAGCTGCTAATTTAGTAAAGTCAGCTTGAACCAAACCACTAACACCATCTAATAAATTTAGTTCTGTTGCAGTAGAAGTTACAGCTACATTCTCATTTATTTTTGGTGAAGTTAAAGTTTTGTTGGTAAGAGTTTGAGTTCCAGAAATAGTTACAAAGCTAGTAGTATCTACAGCAGCATTTTGCCAAGATGAACCATTATAAACACGAAGAAGATTACTTGAAGAATTAAAATAAAGCATACCAGCAGCCAAAGCATCGCCATCATTATCAGTTGAGGGATCAGAAGATTTAGTTCCTAAATAAATATCATCAAAAGCATCGGCTGAAGCGGCTGCGGCAGTTGCAGAGTTTGCAGAAGCGGTAGCGGAATTGGCTGATGCAGTTGCAGAGTTTCCAGAAGTTGTGGCAGAGTTCGCACTAGCAGTAGCTGAATTGGCACTAGCTGTAGCACTATTTCCAGAAGTAGTAGCTGAACTTGCTGCGGCAGTTGCAGATGTTGCTGCACTTACAGCATCTACTAATAATGCAAAGTGATCTGTATCTGTTAAAGTATCGCCAATAGCAGAAGCTGCTACACAAATATAAATGTTGTTAAGTTGAGCGGCAGTTGTTGATTTTACAATATCTCTTTCTACAAAAGCGGCTGTAGTAGTAGTTGCACTTGTACCTTTAAAAGTTCCTAATTCTTGTGTTACCGAAATTTCTCCAGAAGAGTTAAATGCTAAAACTTTATTCGCTCTATCTGTTGCACCTACAGTAAACTCTGTAGATGTCATGGTGTTCGTTCTTGATATTTTAATGGAACGATCTACTTCTTCTTGAAGTTGTTGAGTAGTCATGGTTGCACGATCCAATCCCTCTTCGTGGGATTCCGCAGGAAATGGATCATTAGCAATATAGTCTATCGCTTGAGTTTGCGGAACTTCTCTAATTATTACAACTGTTTGACCAGATGCAGGAGTGTTACCAGATGTAAAAGTTATTGAACCTCCACTAGCATCGCCTGCTCCAGCTACTGTGTAATGTGTAGTTAAAGTTTTAACAGTTTCAACACCTGTGCTGTCTGTTCTAATAATTACAATTAAATCTGAGTTTGCAAATATTTTATAACCATAAGCAAATTGTGTTGTGCTTCCATTGCCTGAGTATGAATTTTTAACTGTTGTTGATGATACTGTCATATTAATTTCTCTATATTATCAAATGTTATAATTAGCAATACCATATTATTGTGGTAATAGTACATTTATTTCTTTTGTTTTATCTCCTTTTTTTCTTTTTTGTAAGCCATATTTTTCTTTCAAAGCAGCTTCTATAGCATCTTTAACTTCTGGATATTTTTTTATCATTTCATAATAAGCCTTATCTTTAAAACCTTTAAATATTTTTTTGATATATACTTCTTTACCTCCATCATTTTCAGTATTTCCTTCTTGTAAATTTTTATATTCATTTGAATCAAAAGTTTTTTGTAAATATTCTGTTAAAGTTTTACCTTCTATTTTAATTTTACCTATATTTTGCATCATATAATCGTAAGCAGATTGATTATCTTTTTTGTATTCAGTTAAATCAACTGTTTGATATTTTATTTTTTGTGGCTCACCAAGAGGTATTCTAAGTCTAGCAATCTCATATGCCACAGGATTATTTTTAACATCTATTTTTCTACCTACTAAACTAGGTGCTTGAAACCAAAAAGAAAATGACGCTACACCATCTGCGTTTAAGTATAAACTACTAGGTGTTTTTTCTATAGGATTACCTGTTAATATATCTCTTCTAGGTTCTAAATATTTTTCTCCCAATCCTGTTCTGGATAGAATTTTATCTACAAATCCTCTTGTTTCATATGCTTCTGTTTCTGGTTCTAATATTCCTGGTATACCTTGATTTCTTAAAGAAGCGTAAGGTATACTATTTCCTACCACTCCACCAAAAAATTTAGAAATATTATTTTCTGTTGGATTACCAATAATAGATGCAATGTCTGAAAGACCTCTTAAATAAGTTTTGTTAGAAGCATTTTTCATAACAGTTAAAACCGCACTAGAAAAAATGTCTTGTTTTTGTTGATCATTAATATTAGCTATATTTTCTTTAAGATCAGCTATCCATCCAAAAATCATAAAACGAGGGTCCATTCTATTGTATTGTTTATAAGTTATAGTTCCATCATTATTTTTTTGTGCAATAGAATAGGGTTGCCAACCAAGAGATAACCATGTTTTTTTTATTTGAAAATTAGATGGTCCATTACCTGTTATCTTTGGATATAGGTTACCATCTTTATCCTCAATATCTTCTGTTGCTAAATGCAAACCATAACCTGCATAAGCCATACCCATCATTTGCCTACCCAGAACTTCAGCTCTTGCTCTTCTATCTCCACTTCTCCATAAATCTCTATTTTGTTTTGTAAACAACCCAAGACCAGGTAAACGATTACCAAAATGTCTCCAAAGGTTTGTAGGTGTTCTTATAAAAGGAGCTATAAATCTGAATTCTGGTGAGTTGTTTAAAAATGTTTGTATTTTAGCTCCCCAATCTAAATAAGAACCACCTTTTAATGAATTTGTATAAGTAGATTCTCTTGCATAATCTAAAGTTTTTTGATTAATACTATTGTCTTTTATATTTGCTGATCCATTTTTGTCAAAGCCTTCATCAAAAATTCTTTTAATGTTTTCTTTACCTTCTTTAGATGTAATAGATAAACCTCTTTCCATAGTATTATCTAAAGCATTAGTAAATAATCTACCTCTGTAATTCATTTGTTTTAATAGTTCATCACCTGTCATTAACAATCTTGATGGTAATTCTAAAATATTACCTATCCAATCTATTGCTGTTCCAGCAGCTCCATCAAAACCTAGGTTAGCACCACTAATAGGTCTTACTGCTTTGCCACCTACGATTTCTAAGTTATCTTGAGTTCTAGCAAGAGGATCAAGTATTGCATCACCTTGTCTTAAAGCTAATCCTGTAGCTCTTACAGTGTCTCCAAAACTCATCATCATTCCTTGATACTGAGCAAAACCTAATCTTATTGATCTAACATCTGCTCTTGCAAGACCACCACCAATTTGTTCTATTGGTCTAATAAATGCTTCATAAATACCAGACTTCATGTTGATAGCTTGTGTAAATACACCAGACAATAATGAGTTAATATAAAGCGAGTTAAACACTTCTATTGCTCTTTGAGATTTTGTTTTAGAAACAGCATTGATTACTTCTTCTAATGGTGCGTTTTTAATTAAGTTTGCCATTGTTGCAGAATCTCCTTTAAAGTTTTGAATAATATCTACCATCTTTTCTACATCTAAAACTTTACCTTCTGATCTAGCAACTTTTATTCTACCTGCTTGAGTAGTTCTAGCAGCACCTCTTATTTGTTCTTTAAGAGAAACTACTGTTGTTCTAACTATCTCACTTTGTAAAGCTACTTCTTCCTTTGCTTGTTTAGTCCAAGCCTTAGTATCTTTACCAAATTTACTTACATATTTTTCAGATGTTTCTCTTAAAGTAAATGCAAGTTCTTGTAACACTTGTTTAGATGCTAACATTCTAACTGTAGCATTTTTTGCAGAAGCAGCTTCTTTAGGTAATGCTTGTAAAACTTCTTCTTTATTTCTTGATAATAATGTTGCAAGTTCTTCTGCTGTTTGATTTTTTAATACATCATTTTGTAAATAATCTTTTGTTACATCATCAAATCTTTCAGATACATCATCTATTGTTTTTAAAACTTGAGCGGAATTTAAGAATGATTTAGTGTTTAATATTTTTTTAATAAAAGATTCAGTTTCTTTTTTAGCCTCTAATTGACCAATATTAATTTTTTTAATTAAAATTTTTGTTTGTTTTTTAGATTGTTTAATTTTTTTTGGAATTTCAGTAGAAACTTTAGGAATTTCAGCAGAAACTTTTGCTGTATCTAAACCGCTTTTGGCTTGTGATTTAATTGAATCTCTAATTGCTTGTGATTTCTTTGCTATATCTTCAACACCTGCATTTTGTAAAAATAATACATAGGCTTCGTGAGAAACACTTTTTCCTTTACCACCCACAATATAAAGAGCTTTTGCAATATCATTATTAAATTCTAATTCTATACTTCTATTTCCATAATTGTATTTTGGTTTTGCTCCTTTTAGTTGATTTGATAAAAAAGAAACAGAGTCTTTTGATAATAAACCAGATTCTTTATCTACAATTGTATTAAAAAGATTTTTAGTTGTTCTTACAAAAGGAGTTACAAATCTAATTTCATCATCTAATGTAGTTAATATTTTTTTAGTATATTCTTTAGTGTTAATGGCTTTGTTTCCTTCTACAATTTTAGTTAAAACTTTTTTACTCTTATTGCCTTTTTTTAAATCATTAATAGCCTCACCAGTTTCTTTATAAATTTTTTCTTTCTCTGCTATGTCTTTAGTTTTTTTAGCTTTTTTAAATGCTTTAATACCAAATAATATTTCAAGTGGTCCACCAATAAGCATACCTTCAAGTACATTTTTTAACCTACCTTCCATTTCAGTATCATCTTCGTCTGTTGCTAGGTACTGAGTAACTGCATTATTTGCAACAGGAGAATCAAACTCAACTAACATATCTGAAAGTCTACCCTCGTTAGGATCAAAAACAGTAAGATCAGCGACAGCACCAGCAGTCATACCTCTTAATCCTCTTTTAATTATAGTTCCGCCTAATCCTGCACCTTTTAATATTTTAGATGGTCCTATAAATCCTGTTACAAATCTTGCTGCACCTTCAGTTAAATTTTCACCAATACCTTCTGGCTTATGAAACACAGGTAAATTTCTTTGTTGAGAATAACCACCTTCTTTCCATTTCTTAGGAGAAACGTATTTTGGTATTAAATCTTTAAATGTAAATTTACCATCCTTATCTCCAAACTCTAATCCACCCAATGAAATTACATTTTCTTCTAAAAAATCACCCTGTTCTTCTACTGCATTAACAACACCTTGACCTGCTGATAAAGTTAAACTTCCTGCTTTATTCCAAAAATTAAAATCATTTTCATCTGGATTGGTAATTAAACCAGAATTAACTGGTTCTATTTTTTTAATAGATTTTTCAAATTGTTTTTCAAATTCAATAGCTTCTTCAGATAATTGTACATCTGCCATTATTATCCCTCTTTTCTTGAATTAAGAATTTTAATATAATCATTATAAAATTTAATAGGTTGAGGTTTACCTTTTTCGTCTACATAACCATTTAATCTAGCCATTGTTATTAAAATATTTTTAGCTTTAGGATCTGCTTTATAAGTATTTTTAGCTTTTATAATTACATCAGTTTCTCTAATTACATTAAATTTATTTTCTTCTAAATTAAATGCCGTTATTTGTTCTGTAGAAACGTCTTGATACTTGTCAAATAAATCTAATCTTAGTTGTCTAGCATATTGTTGTTGTTCATTGTAAGTTGCATCTGGATTTGATTGTACATATAAATCTACTCTTGAATCATACTCAAGACTAGCTTCTGTTGCTCTTTCTTTATTAACAGACTTATTCATTGTGGGAATAAAAGAATTAAAAAAAGTTGCTTCTAATAATTTTTTTTGCTCTGTTTGATATGTATAAAATTTATTACCTTGTTCAATTTTTCTAACAAAACTATCGTGAGCAATACTTTCAGTTAATATGTTTTGTTTTAATGTTGCAAATTGTGCTTCTCTTTTACCAGATATAGTTTTGCTACCATTATATCTTTCAAAGTTTTCTAGTTCATTTAACAATCTTTCAGCTTCTTCATAGTCAGCATTAGGATCACCTTTAACTGCTACAGATTGAATTTTTTGTGTATAAGAATTATAAATAGAATTATTAAATATTTCATCAGATAAAAGTTTAGATCCATTTATATTTTTATCTAATTGTTTAATTTTATCTACAGCACCAGGCGTACCAATAAGAGAATCTGCATCTCCTAATAATAAACTGCTATCAATAGATTCTATTCTTTTTTTAAGATCATTAGATCCCAACATATGCTCTTCATTAAATAATCTAGCTGTTTCATATAATGTATTTTTATGTTTTTCTTTTAATTTTTCATTTGTTTCTGTTTTGTATTTTGCAGCACCTGCTTGGATTTCTTCATTGTAAATTTTGGCACTCTCTTTTTCATATGCTTTAAAAGAATTTTGTTTTAAATGATAAATATTTTCAGAATTTTCTAAATCAATAGATTGTTCTACTAACTTTTTAACTCTTCTGTTTTGAATGGTAGATAATTTGTTTTGTAATAAAGGAGTAAATGTTTGTTTATAATTACTTATAGATTCTTCTTCACTAATGTTATCTTTTTGTGATTGGATAATTTTATCTGTTTCTGATTTTAATTCCAATACTGCTTTTTTTGCAATTAATTTTTCTTCATTATCTCTTTTTTTAATATAATAGTCTTGAACTCTTCCAGCTACAGTAGATAATGCAGCACCCATTGTTCTATTTGGATCAATTCTTATATTGGATTGAATAGAACCTACTTCTGCAGTTGGTCTAGCTTTAGATGTAAAAGTTGGTATTTTTGGCATTTATTTATTTTCCACCTCCAGAACCTAAAGTCATTAAACTTTGACCTGCTTTAGCATAGTACCCTAGTTCAGTAGCTCTTGCTTCATTTTTAGCTACTTGTCCTTGCATACGAGCAAAGTTTGCTTTTTCTAATTGTTGTGATTGTTTTACTTTAGAATTGTAAGTTGTAATATCCTTTTCTATTTCTGCTTGTTCTGCGTTATATCTTAATATTCTTAAACCAGATCCTGAAAGTTCAACATTAGATGTTAATATTGCAGTTTTTGTTTTACCTTCAAGTTGTGCAAATTGTTGGTCAAATTTAGCAAGATCAAATTCATTTTGCTTTTCAACCATTTCAGCTTCTTGTTCTGCAATCGTAGCATTTCTATTTTGAACAGCTTGATTATACTTACCTGCGGCACTTGCCTGTTTTGCTGCAGCAATATCAAATACAAAACTCATTAGAACAACCTCGCATATCTATAATGGTCTGAACCATCAAATCCGTATTTCTTCATTAATCCTTCTTCCTTTAATCCTAACCATTTAGCAAATTTTAAACCCATAGTAAAATCTGCTCTTACAGCAGTTTGTACCCTGTGGATTTCATTTTCTTTTGCTAATCTTGCAAAGTTTTTTTTAATAGCTCTAGCAATAACTAATGGATGATCCCAAACTTTACTACTTGCTAACACCCAGCCTTCTGCAACTCCATTCCAAATAATTTTCATACCAGCAGACGCAACAGGATCATCATTAATGATACAAGTATAAGCTAAACCTGTCTGTTCTAATTCCATTGCTTCTCCTTCAAATTGAGCATCTTTATCCATAAGAACATGGTTCATTTGGTTGGCTAGAATAATCTTACCATGTTTTGAAATATAAGGCACTATTTGTAAAATATCTTTAGTCATTGGTTTGCAATTCTGGGTATAATGATAAAACAGTCAAAGGTAAAGGTTGAGTTTGTCTAACAAATATAAATCCATCTGTATCATAATTACCTCTAAACTCTACTGCTTTGTCTCCTGTAAATGTGGGTATACCTTGATCCATCACATCTGCAGAAGTACGGAATGGTATTCGTTCCATATCAGAAAGATTAGGTCCTACTTCTACTCCTACACTTTCATATAATCTTACAGTAATTTCGTAAATTCTTTTTGTTTTTCCTTGAGATGTACCATTTTGAGAACCAGCATCTAATCTCATGGTTTGTAAAATAGAATTATATCCTAATCCTACTTTCACATCTGTGGAAGATCTATCTAAACTAACAGAGCCAGAAGAAACTATTTTTGTAGGATGAGTTGCACCATCTGCTAATATGTGAACTGTTTGACCTTCTAAATGATCTAATCCAGAAAGAGTAGTAACAGCAGTTCCGCTATAAGCTAAAGCACTATCTAAATAATTAAAAGTAGTATTATCTGTTTCTGTAAAATCAACATTGTTTAAATATTCTACATACCTTCTACTAGAACCATTTACAGTTCTTTTAATAATAACATATACTTGATATTCTGTATCATCAGTTGGTATAACCGCAACACTTTCGCAAATAGATTTTCCTTCGCTAGTTGCAGTAAGTCTAGCAATGTCAAAACTAGAAATAGTTAAGTAATCTAAACCTGTAGATACCACTTCTTTAATAGTAACTACATTACTAGAAACAGTAGCGGTAAAATTGCTATCTGCATCAATAAGAGTTTTTAAATTAGTAGCTGTTTGGTTGTTGCTAGTAGCGTTGTGAAAAAATCCAGAAGTAGCAGAAGTGGCAGAAGTAAAAGTGGTAGTTGTGCCATCTGATTTTTTTAAAACAATTCTTGTTCCATTTTTTATATTTGCGTAATCTGTAACTGTAATAGTAGCTGTTCCAAAGATACCTCCAAAAATATGTCTGTGCCAGGCTGTTACTTGTTGTTCTCTTTGGTAAGTTAATCCTACTAACTCTCCATCTCCTCTAACAGCATAAATAATTTGATTAGGTTCTTGCTGGTAAGCAATTTGTGTTAGTCCACCTTCAGTAATATGCTCTGCAAGAATGGTCATATCAGGAGCAAGATAACCATCTACATCAAAGTTATAGGCTAGTTCTCTAATTTTTCTTTTTGCTCTTTGTAGAAATAAAGTTGCGTTACCTACTGCAATCGCATCTACATTTGCAGCACCATGGTTAGATTGTTTCTTAATTAATATATTGGTTGGTGTAACTGCAGAGTCTGTTCCACCACCTGATACTGTAAACTCACCACCTGCTGTACCTATAATTAAAGTTCTAGTAGCAGTCATAAATCTAATTGCGTTTACTTGGTTAGATGCAATCGTATATACAATAGAGTCATCATCTGAGATTGTTCCTGTAAGATTAGCATCCATGTTTTCATAATCTCCTGACTTAGAAAAAAATACTGTTTGTGGTTGATTGGTTGTTCCTGCAAATACTAATCGTTGCTCAAAAAAAGTTACACAAGAAGGATGACCTGTAGTGTCTGAAAAAGCTCCGAGATACCAATCAGTAATAGCATTAGCATTAGTAAAGGCTGTAGTAATAGTTGCTACAGCGACAGTTGCATTAGTTCTTGCTGTAATAACTCCATAACCTCCGTTAAAATGTATTTGCCTACCTACATCTGTAGCTAACCAACCTACTCCACCATTAATACCTGTAATAGCAGATGCAGTAATATTTCTTGATCCTGTAGATGCGTTTGAAGGTGTTAAAGTAGTAGTAGTTATATTGGGATCTTGAAATGGTCCTTTAGTAAAACTTACTTCATCTAAACTCCAAGTAGTATGACCAGTACGAGATAGTTTTGCTACTTCGTGAGATGGGTGAGTAATGTACATAACATCTGCGGACTGTGCAAATTTAATATCAAATAATTGTGCTGTTGTGTAAGGTGTAGTTATTTCAAATACTTTATTAGAAACACCACCAGAACTATATGTTGTAAATCCTGAACTGTTTATATCAGTTCCATCTTTATCTTGTAATTCAAATGTGTTGGTAGTTTTGTCTGCAACTAAAAATCTTTTACCATTAACTTCTGTCATACCTGCAACAGCAGTAATTACTACTTCATCTCCATTAGAGTAACCATGAGAAGTAGCAGTTACTACTGCAGGATTAGCTTTAGTAATTCCTGATATAGTTTTATCTCCTTCTAACACTGAACCATTGTCTTTGTAGACACGAATTTTAAGATTAGAAAACTCTAACATATAAGTTTGAGTAGTAGAAAATTCAAAAGGAATAAGTCTAGTTTTGTTAGCACTGTTTGCAACTTCTGCAACAAAAGATGTTCCTGGTCTACGAGCTGCAGCACCATGAGGATATACAATTAAATTTTCTAAAGTCTTACAGCCTGAACTGTATTTAGTAAGATCATTACGACCATCTAGTCTGGGAGATAGTTCTCCACCTGTAAAGTTGGTAAGCTGTACCGCAACTCTAGCCATAAATTAAAACCTTGAATTTATAAAAGTACCAGCGTCAATAGCATCTGCCATTCCTAAATCTTGTGATACATTCTGACCTTCTGTAGAATCTACAAATCTAGCATCTCTTAATTTTTCTTGAAATAATTTATACATATTTTGTGCAACAGGATTAGAAGAAGTTACTCCGTAAGCAATGTCTGCACCCAATGCAGCAGATAAAGTTTCTCTTAGTAATTCATCATATTCATTAGGATCAGTAACTCTTGATACATATAAAATTTTCATAGTAGAGGTATTGCTCAATACTTTTCTACCTTCTACTTTGTAATCAGAATCGTAATCTAAAATAACTAACAGTCGTAAGCAGTCCGAAGGTAAAGTATATTGATACTTAAATCCCCATGCTGGAGCTGTTGAGTCTGCAGCTAGTTCTATTCTTTTTTGTAAACAGTTCCAAGGATGAGATCTAAATACTGCGTCTCTTACTTGAGTGTATCTTGAATTACAAAGTCTACCATTTTTTGAATCTTCTGATAGGGATAGAATAGTAGTAGCTCCTAATTGATTTAATGATCCATTACAAATGTCTACTATAGATGCCATCTATTTTTTCTTTGCTGTCTTAGCTGCTCTTTTAAAATTTGCTTTGGTTGGAGATCCTTTAGATCCTGGTTTTTTCATTTTCTCATTTGAGCCAGATTTAATTCTTTTTCTTTTTGCGTGAATGTTTGCGTATAAACCTTTTTTCATTATATCTACTCCTTTGTTATATATTTTCTTCTTATTTTTCTATTGGTCATCCGTTGCCAGATTTCCGCTTCTGTTCTCTCATTATGAATATCAAATCCATTATGAGAAGATGCTGTGTGTTTAAATCTGTCTACCAAAACAAATCTATAAACATAATCATCTTTCTTAAAATGTAACACAGGTTTGACTTCTTTCAAATGTTTCATTTAAAGAAAGATGGGGGATTGCTCCCCCACCCAAACTATTTATTAGTCTTTAACATATAATAGTTGCAACTGAATAGTACCAGCACCATTAGCACCTGCTAATGTAACTGTAACTGGAATACCATCTTCGTCAGCATCAACTACTGTGTTTCTACCTAAAGCCATAGTATCTGCAGCAACAACTGTTTCTGCAGAAGTTGAAGCGGCTGCTGCTTTATACTCATCAACATCAAGAGCAACTGCTGTTCCTGCTGAGTTTGTATAAGCACCATGTCCAACTGATATAGTTGTGCTTGAATTAAGAGCATCATAACTTACTGATCCGCTTAAGATTCTTGCACCATTAGGGATAGTGAACATAGTTATAGTAGATTGTTCTGTTGCTGCTTCGTACTCTGCAAATGCAACTCTTACTCTACCAGCTAGTTCATTAGTATCAACCTTCTCAGAAGGAACACTAACTATCTTCGCATATTGTATTGAATTAGCCATATTTTATATCCTCCTATTATGCTTCTACGCAAGTTATACCAAGGACTTTAGCTTCTTCCATTCTAGTAGCACCGATGCTTTGGCAGTAGTACACTTGAGTGGCATAAGATTTGTCAGCTCTTTCGTCAATTCTAGCGGAAATATCTTTTCCGATTCCTAGAGCTATTCCATCTTGTGCAAAAGCTACACAAAGTCTGTCATTACCAGATTTTGTAAGTCTGTTGGATGTTGTAAATTTAAACCCAAGAAACGTATCAATTTCACCATGAACCAATGCTTTGATTGTGTTGAAATCTGAACTTGTTACTTCGGTTGTTGAAAGTAGATTATTGATCTGCTCAGGTCCTACAACGATGTGTCTAGGAATTGAAGGATCAACACTAGCCAAATCAAAAGTCTGCTTAGCAGTTCTTAATTTAGCGATTGTTAAACCAGTTCCACCAGCAGCGATTGCAGTTTGAGAAGCAGTTGAAGTTGCACCTGTTTCACCTGTAAAGGCAGTACCAGTTGCACCAGCAATAATCACATCATCCATAGCTCTACCCATTGCCATTGCAGCAGCTTGAGCGTAAGAAGATGTTGGATCGATTAAGAGTCTTACTTTATCCTGAGTGTCTATTAGATCAGCATATTCGTAATCAGCAAGTGATACTCTTCGTCTTGAATGAGGTGTATCAATTTGCGGAGTGTCGGAATGTCTGCTAGTTTTTAAAACTGCAGTTACTGAACCAACTTGGTCAAAAAAAGCATTTTTTCCAACCACAGATTCAACTCGGACTTTGTCTCTTAATAACGATCCCATTTGTTGAGAAAGCATTTGAATGTTAGCAGAATACTGCTGAACAAATGCTGTAGTTATTTGTGATGACATATTTGTCTCTCCATTTATTAAAGTTAAATATTAACAACCCACATGGTCATTAATAAAATTAAAACAGAAAGGTTCTCCGTCAAAATTGACAGGCATTTCTTGCATTTAAAGTCTGTTAGACTAGAGTCTATTCCTTCTTGTCAGTAAGGTTCTTGCGAATTGTCTTACCTTTAACCCATTTATAATAAATATCTGCAGTTGGCAAGGGATTTGTTTTCTGGTTCTCAGAACCTGTTTCCTTAACCAACCGCAATATTTCTAATCTAATCTCTTGATCGTTTAGATTATTATTCTGCATTTAACATTTCTCTTAATGTATAGACTTGTTGAACCACCTTATCGTGATCTGGGTGATTTTTATTCCAGTAAGGACTATTGGTATCATTAGTCAAAGTAGTTATTTCTGATTCAATATCTTTCATAGTATCTACATTTTCGCTTTCTGTAGAAACAATTTTATCCTCAGACATCATATTAGCAATTTTTGCAAATCCTTTTATAATTTCTGGATGATCTCCTACCCTTGTTCCATCTTGTAGTTGCATATCTAATACATCTGGATTAATATTTGCTTTAGCTAATGCACCAGCTTGTTTAACTTTACCTTCAAAGTCTCTACCCCACTCTTGTCTTAGCTGTTGTTCCGCTTGAACTTGAGCAGTCTCTGTATCAATCTTTGATTGCTGTGCAGTACCTTCCATATTATTTTTATAGAAATCCAAAATACCTTCAGCTTGTTTATTATTCAAACCTAGTTTATGAGATTGTTCTGCAAATGATTTAATTGCACCTTCATCAAAATTAACTACATCAGATTTAACATTTAATTTATATTGATCTGCTGTTTCTGGTCTACCTAATTTTGAATACACTTCACTCCACTGATCGTCTGTTGAGTTGTTGTTAGGAATAACTACCTTGTCCTGACCAATCATTTTAGTTGCGTTGATGTAACTTTTTGCTAGTGCATCAATCTCCGTAAATTTCTCTATACTAGGATCGCTTCTAAACTCTTCACTGATAGACTCTTTCCAAGAAGAGGGTGTTATAGGTGTATCTGATTTTGCAACTGTATTAAGTGTTGCTGTTGGTTGGACTGTTTCTGTAGATGGTGTCGCTGTTTCTACAGGCACAGTTTCCTGCGTTATCTGTTCGTTTGACATTATTATTTTCCTTTTTCATTATCATTTTGCAGCATTGATTTTATAAATAAAAGAACGCTGCGTTGTCCTTCCATATATGCACTTTCATGGCTATCTCCTTTAACATTAGTAGTAGCGTGGTAGTGGCATCTCTTTTCTAAATCAAACAAGACTTCTTTGCCTTCGTCTGTATTGAATATAAATTCGTAATTTTTTTTTAACTTTCCAATTAATTGTTCTAGTTGTTTACTTGCTTCCATGTTTTTTCCTTTCTATTACTCTTCTGGGTTTACTAAAGCCTTTGCTTCCTCTGGCAATGCTTTTGCCAATGGTGCTATGTCTCCTCCTGCTTGTGCTACTTGTTGCATCTGTTGCATTTGTTGTTGTTGTTGAGCTTGTTCTTGAGCTTGTTGTCTTTCAGAGTTTACTTGGTTTTGTGATTTCAATAATTTTTGTGGCATACCAACTATGTCTGCTAGATGTTTTACTAGGTTATCAAAATTAACATAATCAAATACTGGTGCTACATTTGCTAATGATCCTAATATTTCTATTGCTCTCATAATAGATTGTAGCTCTGAAGATTTTTGTGCTTTAGCAAGTGGAGATACATATTCAATTTCTACATTTCTTCCAGATAAAAACTCTGGTGCTTCTGGCAACATATTGTTACGGAGCAGTATAGCAAACACTCTATCAATTAATGGTTTTAACAATTCTGATTGCAGTCTACCAAGAACAGGTCCTAGTAATCTCATCTTCTCTTCGTTCCTTTGGATGACTTCTGTTGCTGTCATTTGAGGACCATTCTGCATCATAAGTTGGTTTACATAAAACACAGCACGAATAGCATCTCTTCTTTGCTCTTCCATGTTTAATCCTAATGGATTGTTTGCACCAATGTTTAAAGGTTCAATTCTATCTCTTGTTCCTGATCTATAAAAATTTAATCCGCCAGGTACAGTTCTAACTGGTAATAAGAAACCATCGTCAGGCACTAACAAAGGAGGATCAACTTGTTTTTGTGCTGCTTTAATAGTGGTCTTAGACATTTCATTTAACATCTTTACATCAGGCAAAGCAGTCATCGCAGGAGATCTTCCGTAGATTTCATTGGATGCTTTTAAGTAACGAGGTACTACAAAAGGAAATTCTTTAAATCCAGAAACAGATAATTCGTTTCCATTTTTATATTCTACATAAACAGATTCAAATGGCATATTAGCTTTATCTTTTTTCTTAGGATTAAAATCAGATCTTGGATAAAGTGCGTGGATTAATTCTACTTCTTGGTAAGGATCTTTTTTTGACATTGCCATAATGTCTGGAGAAACTTTATCTCCAAATTTTTGCACCGCACCTCTAGCAGAAAGTTTAAATCTTCTGTATACTGTATCTACTCTTCCCTTATCGTTCTCAGCAATAAACACTTCGTTAATATGTCTAGTTGAGAATTTAATTAAATCATCATCATCTTCTTCAATAAACATTGCTGCTGTACCAAAGGTAATTAGATCGTGGTATAATTCAAAAATTTCTTGTTGGAAGTTAGAACGATTAAACGCAGTGTACATTGTTTCTGTTGCAGACTCTAACCAAAGTTTTGCTTCTTCTTCGTTGTCTATGTCTTCTTCTTTAAATCGTAAGGTAAACCAAGGGGTGGAAGGGTTAGTCAGCATACCATGTAAAGAAGCTGCTAGTAATTCTACTGCTTGAATAGGAGACGAATCAAAAATCATCTCATTTCGTTTATCTCCTCTGGCTCTGGTTTTAGTTACATCGGCTTTTCTTGGTTGCATATAATCTGCAACTTCTTGCCAGTGTGTTTCCCAGTTTTGCCTTTGACCTTGTAGCTTGTCAAATCGTGCTAATAAACTTTTACTTAAATCTGTTTTTGCCATTATTTACCTTTTTTTTTAAGTGCAATTTTATGTGCTTTTGTAAAACTTATTCCTTTGTTCATAGATACTTTCATATGATTCATATGTTTTTTAGAATGATGAACACTATGT